>Ga0208299_1000934_pt1 | contig 23676 bp, 22 predicted proteins | sample 15_taG_FD_184089 | JGI IMG/M metagenome (GOLD analysis project Ga0208299, IMG submission 184089) | Marine viral communities from the Subarctic Pacific Ocean - 15_ETSP_OMZ_AT15312 metaG (SPAdes) (version 2) | ecosystem: Environmental > Aquatic > Marine > Oceanic | place: Pacific Ocean | collected...
TATGGTACTGAATGGGATTATAAAAGATTCTTAAAGGAAACTAGAGAAGTTGGTTCAGATGGTGCTATACCATGTTATACAGGTTTCCATCCCCATATGTTAGGTGGTGATAATTACGCTTTTGTAAAAATGGACGGGGATAAGGCAGTAGACATCCAAGAAAAAAAACCATTCACCAACGATAAAATGTCAGAACTAGCCTCTAATGGGACTTACTATTTTAAAAACGGTAAGATAGTTAAAAAATATTTTAAAGAACTAATTGCTAAGGATATTAATCTTAACGGAGAATATTATGTTAGTTTAGTTTATAAATTATTAATGGAAGACAATTTATTAGTCACAACATTTTTAATAGATAAGATGTTACAATGGGGTACACCTTACGACCTTAGAATTTATAATTCTTGGTCTAAATATTTCAATAATTTAACAATTAAACAAGAAAAAGTTTTTAACCCAAAAAACACTACTTTAATTTTACCGATGGCGGGTAAAGGAAGTAGGTTTGGTGATGAAGGATATATATTACCCAAACCCCTGTTGGACATAAATGATAAACCAATGATTATTCAAGCGGTGGACTGTCTACCGGAATCAGATAATAACCTTTTTATTTGTTTGGGTGAACATATAAAGGACTTTGGGGTGGATTTGACCTTAAAACAAACATATAAGAATTGTGACGTTGTTTCGTTAGATGAAACAACTGAAGGTCAGGCGTGTACTTGTAAGATTGGTATCGAGGAATGTGGTGTAGATTTAGAATCGCCCATACTAATTTCTGCTTGTGATAATGGTGTGTACTACGATTCTGAAAAATATTTAAAATTACTTAACGATGAAAGTGTAGATATAATAGTGTGGTCTTTTAGAAATAACCAATCCAGTGAAAATAACCCTAATGCGTATGCATGGTTAGACGTTGACGGTGAAGGATCAATCAAACACGTTTCATGTAAAAACTTTATTTATGATGACCCTCTCACTACTCACGCTATTATAGGAACTATGTTTTTTAGAAAATCTAAATACTTTATAGATGGGTTAAAACAAAACACTATAAAAAATATTAGAACAAATAACGAATTCTATGTTGATGACGTTTTGAACCAAAATATTGAGTCTGGACTTAATGTTAAAGTTTTTGAGGTTGAGAACTATATCTGTTGGGGCACCCCTGACGATTATAAAACTTACCAGTACTGGTGTGAATTTTTTAATAGCTGTTTATGGCATCCGTACACCAAATATAACTAATAATAATGATAACCTATTTAACTTTTTAATATGTCGAAAGTAGCACTAATTACCGGTATAAATGGTCAAGATGGTTCTTATTTATCTGAATTTCTGTTAGAGAAAGGTTATGAGGTTTGGGGTATACTAAAAAGAAATTCTGTTGCTGAAAACCAAACTGGTAGAATACCTGATAACATATTTAAAAAACTAAATCTTGTTTATGGGGATGTATCTGATATGTCATCTCTCATAAGTGTAATACAAAAAAGTAACCCAGATGAGATTTATAATTTAGCGGCACAATCACATGTTAGGATTAGCTTCGATCAACCAATATATACGTCTCAAATTACTGGTTTGGGTACACTAAACTTATTGGAGTCGGTAAGACTTGTATCAAAAGATATTAAAATATATCAAGCAAGCTCTTCAGAGATGTTTGGTAATAATATAGATGAAGATGGGTATCAAAGAGAGACAACACCAATGAACCCTGTGTCGCCATATGGTTGCGCAAAAGTATTTTCATATAATATATGTAGAAACTATAGAAATTCTTATAATATGTTTATATCTAATGGTATATTATTCAATCATGAGTCTCCAAGAAGAGGAACTAATTTTGTAACTAATAAAGTTGTTAAAGAGGCGGTTAAAATTAAATTAGGGTTATCCAACGAGTTAAAGTTAGGTAATTTGGACGCCACTAGAGATTGGGGTCACGCTAAAGATTATATTAAAGCAATGTGGTTGATATTACAACATAATAAACCAGATGATTTTGTTTGTGCTACTAACATATCACATTCTGTAAGAGATCTTGTTGAGTACGTTTTTACTAAATTAAAATTGAGTATAGACGATTATGTTAAAATAGATAAAAAATATATGAGGCCCGAAGAGTTAAAAAACTTAAAGGGTGACTACTCAAAAATAAAAAGTATATTAGGTTGGCAACCAGAATATACATTTGAAACTATGTTAGATGAAATGATCACATATTGGGAAAATTATTATGGTAGAAATTAAAGAAAAAACACTTATAACTGGTGGTAGTGGTTTGGTTGGATCACAATTTAATGGTAATGTAATTAGTTTGTCATCAAAAGACTGTGACCTAAGAAGCGGTGATAAAACCAATGATTTATTTAGACATCTAACAAAAAAATATGATAATCTAAAGTCTGTAATACATTGTGCCGGCAGAGTAGGTGGGTTAGGTGGTAATATGAATCACAAAGGAAGCTTCTTTTATGATAATATTATGATAAATACCAATGTTATCGAATCATCAAGAATATATGGAATAGAAAATATGATTTGCTTCCTTTCCACATGTGTTTTTCCAGATAATGTAGTTTACCCACTAACAGAAAAAAAAGTTCATCTTGGTCCTCCACATAAAAGTAATGACGCATATGCGTATGCTAAGAGAATGGCTGATGTCCAAATTAGAGCATACAAAGAACAATACGGATTACAATATTGTAGTGTTATACCATCTAACATTTATGGGCCTAATGACCTATTTGATATCGATAATGGGCATGTAGTGCCAGCTCTATTATCCAAATGTTATGAGGCTAGAGAAAATAACACAGATTTCATTGTTTGGGGTAGTGGTAAACCTCTAAGAGAGTTTATATATTCAGAAGATGTTGCTAAACTAACATATGGTATTTTAGAGAACTATTCAGATTGTGACTCTGTCATATTAAGTACTTCTGAAGAAATATCCATTATGGATATTGTTGACGTTATAGTTAAAGAAATAAACTTTAAAGGTAGTGTTATTTTCGACTCCTCAAAACCAGATGGACAGTATAGAAAACCCAGTGATAATTCAAAACTAAAATCACTATTCCCAAATTTTAAATTCACACCAATAGAAGACGGTATTAAACATACGGTATCTTGGTTTGAACAAAATGTTGATACCAAAAGAGATAAAATATTCTTATAGTAATAAAATTTATCTTATTTTGGAATATTTATTGTTAGAACAAACTATAGTTTTAATAGCAATATATGAGTAGAAAAAAGTTATCCCTTGAAGAACAAAGTGAATACTACGGTATTCTTCAAGAAATGCAGAAGAGGAAAGATAATTTTATCGACCTTATCCGAGTCAACATTAAATGTAAATCTGAGAACCAAAAAAAATTAGTTAAACTAATACGTGAAAAAGAAGTGGTTATCTGTTCAGGGTTGGCTGGAGTCGGTAAGACATACCTAGCTTGTGCCGAAGCACTTAGGTTAGTAAAGAATAACGCCAAATACCAAAAGATTGTTATTGTTAAATCTGTAACAACGTTAAAGAACGAGGAGATTGGATTCCTAAAAGGTGATTTACAAGAAAAGATGGCTCCGTTTATGTTTTCGTTCTTTCATAACTTTGAGAAGTTGATTGGTAAAGAATTAACCAATAAACTACGATATGAGGGTGTCATTGAGGAGCTACCAATTGCCTATATGAGAGGCATAAATTTAGATAACTCTATCATCATCATAGATGAGGCTCAGAACATCACAATAGACAACATAAGGACAATACTCACCAGACTCGGGAAAGACTCTAAGATGATCTTTTTGGGGGACAGAAAGCAGGTAGATATGAGGAATCGGCAAGAAAGTGCTTTAGACTTCCTTTTAGTAGAATTCCAACACATAATAGAGATAGGTGTTATAGTTTTGGACCATAACGATGTTGTAAGAAACCCTTTAATTAAAAAGATTGAGGAAGTATTTGATAGGTTAGAGGAGAAGGAACAAAATAAACCTATGCCGTCTGGACAAACCCAAAATAGAGTAATCAAAAAGAGGACACCTGATAGAACATTAAAAGCTAGGTGGTTAAGACTTAAACGTAAAATAAAAAAACAATTCTAATCTTTATTTTATAACCTATTAGTTTATATTTTACTTAAATCTTCTTATTATGGTTGTAGGCATTGATTTAAATGATGTTATCAGAGATTTTACGGGTAAACTTGGGTTAGTAGTTGAAAAATATTTGGAAAGAGAGGTTCCGGATAAGTTGGAGACGTATAACCTTGTTGATGAATATGGGTTCACTGGTGGCACAGAAGAATTAAATAGTTTTTTATATATTGAAGCCTCATTAGAGATTTTTGGTCATGCATCAGAAAAAGAAAGGAATATAACACAAAAAATTATAAATCTAAATGATCACCTATATGATACTGGTGATACCCTACTTATAATAAGTAAGGAATTGAATATGTCAAAACCGGCAACATACTTTTTCTTATCAAAAACAATTGCTAAAGTAAACAACATAAAATTTGTTAGAACAGAAGAAGAATACTGGGATCATGTGGATATACTAATAACTGCAAATCCTATTATATTAGACAACAAACCCGAAGATAAGATATCAATAAAGCAAATATATTCATATAATAAAGATTGTGAGTCTGATTACACCATAAATGGTTTCGACGAGGTTGTTGAAGATGACTACGCTTTATTATATAAAGCATCAAAAACAAAGACCATTGGGTTTACAGAGATAGAATGAATTACGAATTGTTAGATATAGGTGGTAAACTTTACTTTATTGATCTGAAGAGTATATATGAAGCCGTTAAAGTCCCTAATGAAGGTGTTGTTAGGGATAACAAAGGCAACATAATAAGAGCCGATAGAGAAATCGATATTTCCAGATGGGAGGTTGTCAAAACAATGATTGAAATCGTATTAACGCCAGAAGCTGAGATTGACGATAGGATGGGGTTTATTGGTTTAAATAACAGTGTTAGCGTACCATTCAAAGTTGCGTTTAATACATTAATAATGTATGGTATCTTAAAAGAGATTCACTATGGAGAACAAAATTGAAAACATTAAAAATGGTTTAGAAAACCTAAAAAACAATAATTATAAAATATATTACTTCGTTCCAGATACAAAAGGGAATGCAATTGCATCTGTTGCCAACACATATGAACATGTGAAGATATTACGTGAAAATGGAATAGACGCTTGTTTATTACACGAAAAGAATGATTATCTATTATACGGTGACGATAAAGGAAGTGGTATCGCCGATTGGTTGGGTGAAGAATATGCCAAACTACCACATTATAGTGTAGAAAAAAATGAGGTCAACGTTGGACTGGGAGATTTCGTAGTAATACCTGAAATATTCTCCAATGTTATGGAATCCACAATTAACTTCCCAGCAAAAAGAATAGTATTTGCACAATCGTATGATTATATATTAGAGATATTAGATTTTGGTAAAAGCTGGAAAGATTATGGTATCACAGATGTTATCACAACTAGCGGATCATTATCCAACCAAATAAAAGGATTATTTGGGGAATTAAACATACACACAATACCATGTGCAATATCAGATAAATTTACTAAATCTGATATACCTAAAAAACCATATATTGCAATACACACTAGGGGTGGCGAAAAAACTAGCAGAATTATAAAGTCTTTCTTTTTAAAATACCCCCAATTTAGATGGATTACATTCAGAGACATGAAAAGTATGAGTGTACAAGAGTTTGCCGATGAATTAAAAGATTGTTGTTTGGCTGTTTGGGTTGATGACATTTCTAGTTTCGGTACATTCCCTTTAGAATGTTTCAAAACTGGTGTCCCCGTTATTGGTGTTGTACCTAATTTGGTACCTGAATGGTTAAAAGGTGAAGGTGACACAATCAAAGAAAATGGTATATGGACAAATAATGTATTACAGATACCAGATCTAATAAACATAGCGTTTAAGTCTTGGATGGAAGATAACATACCAGAATCCATTTATAAAAACATGGAAGACTCTGTTAAATTATACACACCTAATTTGATGAATACTGTGTTAGTGTCTTACTATAAGAATCTAATCAAAGAAAGGCAAGCTGAACTATCATCCATACTAATAAACGAAGAAAAACAACAACCTGTTGTATCATAATAAAAATATAAAACCGATAAAATGAATAATATAACACTTATAATACCGGTTCATTCTATAGATAATGGGTTGGACAAATTATTAGATAAAGCCGTTAAAAGCGTAGAAGATTCTATAGTTAAACCAGATAGTTTAATTATTGTTCACGCAAAAAACGCTAAGATAAAGAAACAAGTATCTGGGTATAAAATTCCTGATGTTGACATCAAACTAATTGAGAACTCTGGAGACACCTCATTCCAAGTACAACTAAACTTAGGTGTGGAAAATGTAACCACAACTTATTTTTCTTATTTAGCAATGGATGATGAAGTATCTAAGATATGGTTTAAGAACGTAGTAAATAATATAAAATATGAACAAGATGCTGCTTGCTTCCTACCAATAAATGTTGAGACCGATATGAACGATAATTTTATTGGTTTCACTAACGAGATTGCTTGGGCAACTGGTTTCTCAGATAAGCAAGGGTATTTGGATAACAACGCTGTTCTAAACTACTTCAACCTAACTTTTGATGGTATGGTTATCAAAAAAGAAGTTTACGATGAGATAGGTGGTATTAAATCTAATATTAAACTAACATTTATTATAGAATTCTTTTTACGTTTAACGTATAACGATTATCAAGTTAAAGTAATACCAAAAATAGGTTATAAACACACCAATCAAAGAGAAGGATCTCTATTTGTTGAATATAAGAAAACCATAGGTGGGGAAGAATCCCAATTCTGGTTAAAGACGGCAAAAAAAGAGTACTTCTTCACTGAAGATAGAGAAATAACGGCATATTAAATAAAGTACATGGCAAGGAAAAAGACCACAAACATGTATTTTGGGCCCGAACAAGAGGAGGCAGTTATTAGATTTTTAGGAGAAGAAGATCCTGATGTGAGAAATAAAATCTATTATCACCATCTAATGCATCCTTTAAACAAAATGATCGAGTCCATAATCAGACGTTATAAGTTATATCGCAAAGATATAGCTTTTGAAGATGTTCACGCTGATACTCTTTCATTTTTGATCACAAAATTCGATAAATTTAAACCAGAAAAGGGTAAGAAGTCTTACTCTTTTTTTGGTACTATATGTAAGAACTATTTATTGGGGCAACTTATAAAGTACGATAAGATGTCCAAGATAAATTTATCATACGAAGATGTTTACACACATGTGAATAACAGAGACGATATGATTTATTATATCGATAATTACGAAGTTAAATTAGATTCTTTAATGGGTGATATAATATTGGGTATTAAAGAAGAACTTATAACGGGTAATTTAAATGAAAATGAGGTTAAAGTTGGTCATGCCATAGTAACCATATTCGAAAATTGGGAAACTCTATTCGAAAAGGTAGATAGTGGTAACAAATACGCAAAAAATCTAATATTATCGTATGTTAGAGATCTAACTGGGTTATCAACAAAAGATATTAGATTATCAATGAGGAAATTCAAAAAGATGTATTTCTTCATCAAAGACGATAAAATCAACAAAGGGCTATTATAAACTTACCTCACAAATATTTATCTAAAAAGAAGTATTATGAGAGGAAGACCAAAGAAGAAGAAAATTGAGCTAAACTCAGAGAGTTTGGTGTCACTGATGCAAGAGATATATAATGATTGTACAGAACAAAGAAAAAGAGCTCTAACAGATATCAATGAACGTAAAGCCATGGCTGAGATGGATAACACTACAGACATATACCAAGTTGGTAAAGTAAACAACGAATCTCTTAAACTAATTGACTCAGTTATTGAGAAAAAATTATCGTTAGTTAAATTACAATCACAATTGATGGACACCAATGATGGCGAATCATCTGCTGGGTTCTTATCTGATAACGATAAAGAACTACTTAGAGATATTGTTAAAGAGCAAGAACAAAAGAATAACATAAAATATGATATCTAAATAATGTCCGAAACTAAAAAAGTAAAAGAGTTTTTCAATAATAAATTAGATGCAGTAAAAGCTGTTATTGACACACCCAAAGCTAAGAAAACCATTTCTTTTTTAAGGGCAGTTATGACAAGTGGTAGGCTTAGTGGTAAAGACTTACTTGAGTTTCTATTAGAGATAGTATCTAAAGACACTTCGGAAAAAATCAATAAAGGGATAACAAAAGCTAAAGATATTAAAAACAGAGTTAAAAACTCACCAAGCGAAAATGAGATAAGGGATCATCTTAAAGAAAAAAGAACACAACTTAAAGAAAATATTGGTGAGAATATGCCTCCACAATTAAAAGTTATTGTTGGTATCATACTAACGTCGGTAGCGTCATTATCAATATTGGTTAAAAAAGCAGTATATTGTTTATTCCCTTGTGATATGTACCCAAAACTTCCTGACTTTCTTATTACTAATGGTATAAACATACCAGTTAATTATATGGACTTCTTTGATATGTTTACTTATGACCCTGACAGTAATGAAGGTAAGATGATGTATAACTCTTTAAGGTCTAACCCTAATGGTGATATGAACACCGCATTATTTAACACAATACAGAATGGTACTGGACAATGGAAAACATTTTTTGATTTCACTTACATAGAAAGTGGTGGATATACGATCCCTTCACAATTTCCTAACTCTTTAAATGCCGACACTGTGTGGCAATTAGATGTTATAAACATAAAAGTACAACAAAGTTGGCAAAATAAGTCTTTAAATAAATTTATGGGTGACTTATTAAACTCCATGACTTTATTTAGTATGAAACAATTATTTGCAGATACACTAAGTATAATATTTAATTCATTTCATAACGCCAAATCTGATGTTGTTGTTGCGGCACAAGCAAAATTAAATGCAATTAGAAACAAACAAGCGGTTTTAATGTTTATAGATAAAATACAGTCATGGGATGACGATAGTGAAATGGAAATAGATAATAGTTTCTTTGAATTTAATTCTGAACAACTAAATGAGTTAGAAGAAAATGTGGAGAAGAGAAAAAGAGGTATTATGACTTTTGAAGATTGTGAAAATTTAGATGTTAAAGTAGATTTCAACGATATGGAAGGTATGATATTAGAGTTCGAAGAAGCACCCACATTTAAAGAACAAAAGAAAGTGTTAGAAGATTCTTTCACTTATATGTTGGAGAACAGTGATGGTGATTTCAACAACAGTAACTGGTTGGCTCAACAAATACAATTAGTGTTGGCGTTTTTAAAGGCGTTTATAAAGGCGATGATATTACAACTAATATCACCAAAAATGGTATTGTATTTTTACACTTATTTATATCTAAGAGAAGGTGGTAATTTAAAAGCTTTTATTGAAAATCCTGCCAACATAAAAAAACCAAAAATTATTGAATTTTTAGAGAAGTTAAAACAACCAATAATTGATTTAATAAAAGGTGTTATATTTGGTTATTTCATATATTTTATATTAAAAAAATTAGTCATACCATTCGTTAAAAAATTAGTATCTGGTTTCATATCGTTATTAAAAAAAGAAAAGCGTGAGGCTGATAAACAGGTGTTGGAATCTATAATGTTACCTCCAACAATAAGTCAATTAAAAGGATCATAAAATGGGATTTAAAGATAAATTAAAAAGTTCGGCATTAAATATTGATGAGGCAAAAGTAGATGATTTAAAAAACCATCTAAAAAATAAGGTAATAAACATAGATAACATTGACCCATGTTCTGATAACCCCTTTAATGTATCGTTTAAAGATGTTTTAAAGGAGTTACAACAATTGTTTACTATAATGTTCCCTAACACACCTATTATCTCAGCAACAAATGTTTATTTTGGTAATAAAAAAAAGGGTGGGATGTCGGAAGCTAGAGAGACTGCAAAATATTTAGAACATATGAAAGGTTTAGGTGTAACCATAGATGCTTTTGAGGATGGGACACCAAACATATTCGCACAATCAGTTTTCAAAAAAAATGAAATTAGAAATGAGGAGTATAGAAAAAATATGAAGGTAACTATGGCTCTGAGGGCTGGAGGTTTAATATTTAAAGGTGTTGGAGCTTCTGCGGCAGGGCCGGTAGATGTTACAGGGCAAAACATAAATTTTCCTTTAGGTTATGGGGGTGTTGAATAGAAAAGAAAAATTAGAAGAGAAGTCAAACAATCAGATATTGGTTGAGATGAGAGAAATGCGTTTGGAGCATGACTCCATCAAAGAATCTATGATGAAGAGTTTAACAGAACTTGAAAAAATAGAAAAGAAATATGATGACTTTAATAAAGAGTTATATAATAGGTTAAAAGTTTAAAGTTATGGCTAAGTTATACCCAACTAAAGATCCAAGTCATGGTTTATTTCTACTTTATGACGGTTATGTCACACAAGTAGGTGATGAGCACGATGATTCTGTTATCTACACTAGAACCAGTATGGATGAATCTGACCCTCTTGGTGAACCAACATACGCCTTACAACCGGTAAAATATTTCCACGCTTTACCTAAAGTACATGATAGGGTATTTGTTATATTAAAAGAATACACACAAGAAGGTGGAACTTCTCAAAAGAAGATGAAGAGGTATTGGATGGGGCCAATTGAGCCTCAGTGGGAAACATTAGAGACGGGATCATACGATTCTAAGTTTGGTTTAGAGCCTGACAACCCAGATGGTCGTAAGCTAAACAAAAATATAAACAAAGACAAAAGAAATAAGGGTGTTTACCCAAGTAAAGAAGAAGTTGCGGTACATAAAGGTAATACCGATATAACCCTATCAACACAAACGATAAACATAAGGGCAGGTAAATTTGTATTTGGTGATGTTACTAAATCTAAGTTAAATACTGAAAATCAAGGTGTTATAAACATAAAATATGGTAGTAGTAAGTTAAAAGAAGATGAACAGACTGAGATTATCAATAAGATAGTCTATTCTGATCCTGAATATACAATATTTGCCGAAGTACAAGAAATAAACGACAGATTATTCGGTTATATGACTGTAACCAAAAATTCTGATAGTAGTGAAGTGGAGGAGACATCAACAACAAAAACGCCTTTGTTATTTGTAAAATCACACAAAAGAAATCTTCTCATCAAAAGGATAAGAGATTATCTAAGAGTTTATAAAAGAAGATATAATAAATGGAGTTTTAATAGTAGTGAATCTGAATTCATAGGGGATAAGAAATTCTTTGATGGTTATATGACTACAATACAAGAGGAAATACCTAAACGATGGGAAGAACTAACAAGTATTGTTGAAACTGATAAGGGTGGTTCGGTAATCAATGTAATGGCAAATAGAATAAACCTATTTAGTTATGACGGATTAAAACACTACAATGATGTATTGAATAGTGATAAAGAAATCGATATGGATCTTCAGAGAAAAATAAACAAAGAATTACAATCCATAGTTTATGGTGAAAGGTTATTGGAATTCCTTAAATTAGTTAAAATGTATATAACAACACACATACATCCGTTTCATGGAATGCCACCAATACAGGATCAATCCGTTATTAAAATAAACGAATTTAATTTAGATGGCCTTCTAAATAAAAATATTAAAACAAACTAGATATTTATAGTAAAACAAAGTATGAAAATCAGGACTTATTTCGATAAAGATACACTTATTGTTAAAAATACATTAACAAACTTGGGTAAAAACCCAGTGGCTGAATTATATCATGGTGGCGCAACTGGAGATACACAATACACAAGATTTTTATTTCATTTTAGTGAGGCAGATTTAGTGACCAAATATACTAACGGAGAAATAGGTGATTTAAGTAAAGTCACACATACTTTAAAAATGAGAAATACTATTCATGGTGATACTTCGTTAGAAAACTTTGGTAAATTTGTAAATAAAAAAAGAAATTCTTCTTTTGATTTAATATGTTTTAGGATTACTGGTGGTACTTGGGATGAAGGAGTTGGTTTTGATTATAACGATACTACATCACCAATACCAAATAGTGCTTTCTCAACATTAGGTGCTAATTGGATAAGTAAAAGAAATGGTATTGATTGGGCTCAACCAGGTTTTTATACTGGGACCACAACAACACAAATAAGCAAACAAACCTTTGATGTTGGTAGTGAAGATTTATCTATGGATATAACCAGTGAGGTAAATGATATAATAACTGGTGGGACAACAAATTATGGTTATGGTATTGCATATGAAAGAGATGATGAGTTACAATCTACATCTGAGTTATTATATACCGCATTATTTACCAGACACACACAAACATTCTTTGAACCTTATATTGAAACTGTTTATAACAATACAATAAAAGATGATAGAGAACAATTCTTTAAAAACAAAACAAATAAACTATACCTTTATGCTAATTTAAAAGGTTCTCCAACAAACCTAACTAATAGTGGTGGTGTTAAAATAAAACCAGCTTGTAACGTTTATAACGCTGCTGGTACTTTATTTTCTGCTTTTACACCATCACAAGTTGTACAAGAGTCTAAAGGTGTTTATTCTATAACACTAAGTGCTAGTTCTACTTACACAGGTGCGTATTTAACAGACACATGGACAGGTATGACATTTGGTGATATCTCAGTACCTAACAAGAGTTTAAAGACATTCCCTATAGTTGCAACAGATTACTATAATGTTGGTGATGATGACATGTTACCAAAACAATACGGATTTTCCGTTGTTGGTGTCAGACAATCAGAAAAGATTAAAAGAGGTGACAAAAGAAAGGTTAGAGTGAGTGCGAGAGTACCATATACTGTTGACCAATCTGAAATTGTTGATGGTATACACTATAGGTTATACATCAAACAAGGTAACAACCAAATAAATGTTATTGATTGGACAGAATGTAATAGATCCCCAAAACACAATTACTTCATATTAGACACATCATGGATGATACCTGAAATGTATTACTTAGATATTAAAGTAAATTCCAACCAGGAAGTTAGAAACTACGGTGAAAACCTAAGATTCGAAATAGTGTCAAACGCTGAAGAGAATACCAAGTAAGTTTACTAAAAAAAAATAATATAAACTAACCACAGCATTTATCGTTGTGGTTTTTTTATGCGCATAAAAAAAGGGGACACCTAAGTATCCCCTGATTTCTTTAAACAAGATATTGATTATTTCAACAAACCAGTTCCAAAAGAGAACACGTTGTCAACTTTGATCTTACCGTAGAATCTGGCGTTAACCATTTTCTTAGCATATCTTGTCATAATTCCTTTCACTGGAGCGAAAGTGAATGGGTTGTACATAGTTGGCGTAAGTTGTAACGGCACGTAAGGTGCGTATACATAACCAGTGTCCAACATAGATTTACCTTTGTGACCAACCAATATAGTATTAGCTGGAGCGTAAGGATCTCTATATACTTGATATCTACCACCTAATGACCCTATTTTCTCAATACCCATATTGTATTGATCTTGTTCTGAATCGGCGTTAGAAACGTGGAAATACTCTAAATCGTCAAAAATTGCAGATACTTCTGAAGATACAACGATGAAGTTAGCACCACCTCTAAGTGTAGATTTATGAATTTGAGCAGAAATCTGATTGATTTTTGTAATCAATGTTTGATTCCAGTCTTTTTGAGTGTAACTATAAGCTGCTGAACCACCTGCTTCAGTTTTCCAACCCTCATAATTCCATTTAGCAGACCAAGCGGCACCACTTCTAAGATCTCTAAGGATTTCCCTATCGATTTCAGCGGCAACTTGTTCTGAAAGTAAAGCTGTTAATTCAGCCTCAGCATCGATGTTGTGGAATGCACTAACATCTTGTGCTAATTCTGGAGACCAGCTAGCTCTCAATTTCCTTTCTGTTACAGAAACAGTAACGTCCTGCATTTCAAAAGTAACTTCAGCCATTGAAGTTTCCATCTCAAGAGAATTATATGTGTTCCAAGTTACAGTATATGCATCAGTTTTTACATTAGCGGAATATCCACCGTTAGCAGAAGGAACTGTTAAATCAACAGTAATTCTCATATAATTAGATGCTGAATCTAAACCAGCTAAACCTTTACCATATGCTGGCAATTCAACTGCGAATCCGTCTCTACTTCCACCGATAGCTATTGAAGATAAAAATTCTTCAGAATCCATCTCATGTCCATCAGGACCTGTAAGTTTACCCTGACTAGTTGATGTAAATCCTGTCATATCAAAAGATACGCCACCAAGTGCAACACCGTTTACTGTAACATCACTAGGATTATTTAATGATGGGTTGATAATTTGTGAGTTAGTAGACGAAACACTACCTTTAGATCTATCATATAAACCATCCTCATAGTACTCATCATACAAACTCTTAGTACCATAAGAACCTGTACCAGCAGTCAAAGAATTATTAGCACCACCATCAATATGTCCAGTACTTACTTTAGGTACAAAGTAAAATAATTTACCAATCGGCATGTTCAAAGCTTGAACAGACACGATATCGTTAGCCAATAATTTAGAGAATACTCTCCTTACTATTGGGAATACAACTGTTTCGAAAGCACCAGAGCCACTAGCTTCAGCGTTCTCGTTCAACATTGTAGAAGCTTGGTTTTCATATAATTGAGCGATATTCTCTCTTACATGTCCTTTCAAGCCGTCTAAGAATCCAAGACCTTCCCATTTTGAGATGGTATTGCTTCTTACTTGTCTCATGTGGTCTAAGTTAGTATTACCAACTTTACCACTATTTAATAAATGTCCCATTTTTTATAAATGTTTAATTTAAATTATTATTATATTAGCATCTACCAATTCTATCCATCAACGATTTGATGGCGTTTACTTGTGGATCAACATACGCTGTTGACTCATTCAAGTTAGCAGAGCCTTGTGTCACAGTCTTATTGACACTCTCGTCAATAGTTTCAACAACACTCTTATTTTCGTTCAATTCATTACAAATTGACTTATATAACCCCTTAGAGCCCTTTAAGGATTCAACTAGGTCGAATCTTTTAAGAATACTAAGCTTTTCTTTCTTAGAAGTCGAATGTTCTGTAAACAACCTTGTTGCGTACGCTAAGTTTGAGTTAAAAACTGCTACCTCATTCAACTTATTTCTGAAAACTTTAAGAGCTTCCTTATATTCTCCATTTTTGGATTTAAGGTTCTCCATCTCAGAAATTAGAACTTTATATTCATCAGATTTGGTTATTGTAGATTTACCTTTTTTACTTTCGTCAACAGCAATGTGTGAAGGAGCAGATCTAGGTTTGCTCAATCCACCTTTTCCATGAGATTTCCCATTTCCAAGAGTTCTTGAACCTTCCTCAACTGCATCTTCTTCTTCATTTGTTTCGTCAACCTCAGTAACTTCTTCAGTTTTCTCATCAACTTTGTCTTCTTCTGTAATCTCTTCAGTTTCCTCAGTGATTTCTTCAGTTTCCTCAGTGATTTCTTCTGATTCGTCAAAAACTATTTCGTAAATAGGTTCTTCTTCATCCATTTCTTCAGTAGATTCATCATTTTCGGATTCTCCTACACCTTTAACAATGTATTCAGCACCAGTTTCTTTGTCAGAGATTTCAACTCCATCGTCAGTTTTAACAACAACGATTTCATCAGAATCACTCATGTCCTTAAATATTTTAAGTACATCGTCATCACTAGCATCTGTTAAATCCAATTCATCCTCACCAGCGTCAGGATCTCCTAACATTTCTGGTTCTGGAAGTTCGGGCATTTCTAAATCCACACCTTCTTCATCTTCAGGAGCTTCAAGATCTTCGATCTCGTCACCACCTTCAATATCTGCAGGCATTTCAATGTCCATGTCCATGTCCTTGTTACCTTCTTCGTCGTCTTCCAAATCAGCTAAGTCTAGCTGTTCTTCTACGTTTCCGGTCTTACTCAAATCGTTCTCTTCGATAGTATCTTCTTTTAAAGATTCTTTCACTAAATTGCCAATTTCTTGCTTAAATGTTGTAGCAAGTATTTCTTTCGTATTGCTTTTAAGAGCCTCTTCGATTTGTTTCGCTTCTAATAAAGCTTCTTCTAGTATTGATTTCTTTTCGGCCATTTTATCAATTATTTTAATATTATTATTACCTTAATAGGTTTATGCGGTGGACATGTGTCCCCGCACTTTTTTTTATAAATATGTGTGATTGTACAAAAACGTTGTTTTTTTAACGTTTTTCTTTATTTTAGGAAATCATCTAAACCGTCTGTTAAAAGCTTAGAATCATCTTTTTGTTCACTCTCTACAAAAGGTCTGGCTTCTTCCTCACTTTTGAATATCCAAGAACCTGGTGTTGAAGGGGCTGTAACCACATCCCAACATATCAATTCGAAGTCATCTTGAACTATATTTTTACCGTTTTTCTTCTTTAAAGAACCAACACCTCTTGATGATACACCAAGTCTAATACCTTTTCTTATTAAATTAGCTATATTATCACCTTGACAAGATATAATACCCTTTGTAACGTAGCCCGGTGACATAAGAACCTCTATCTTTCCCATAACGGTGTTGGTTTCCCACCAAGTTTCTAATACGTTGTGTGATACTCTATCGACGGCAATAATAGAGGACTCTGGATGGTCAGCTTCACCTATTGCTCTTTTCTCTTTAATAAGTTGTTGGTATTTTTCTAATTCTCTTTGTAGTATTTCTCTTTCGTATATTCTACCATTTCTATTCTCTACATTACACTTCTGTAATACTGCAGTTAAAACTAACGGTTCTGATATAACCTGTTCTCCTCTTTCTAGTTTGGACATTTCAGTGATAAACCTTCTGTTATCTCTAGGATCAATATAACCAGCGTCATATTCTACTAATAACCCCTTTTTCCCGTATTCTCCAGGTCTGATAATTTTCATATTAGATTTTTAAATAAATATAACCGGGATTGGAAAGTATTACACTTTCTTTAGGTGAAAGCTGAAATCATCGTTTGTTTCCAGAACATCATGAAGTATTTTCCCACATAACACTTCTAACTCATCTTTCATCTCTGATGAGTTCACTGGTAACATTTTCTTTTGGAACATTACGGCTTCACAACACATAAAACTTCTTTTGTCGTTTGATATACCTGATGAACGTAAGTCTAGATCCACAATGGTTGATTTTGTTTTAAACAATGACCCATCTAAATTAGTAAAAAGACTTTGTCTAACGTCTCTTCTAATTTTATTGATTTTGTTTTCGTAATTCTTTTTATCTTCTACTTCGAATATTGGTTCTCCCCAAGTTGAAATATTGATATAAACAGATTTTGGGTTCTTGTTATCCACAGTCCCAACACTTGTTTTATAATTGTGATTTAATGTTAAATTTAATTCTTTCCCTCTTTTCATAGTAATATATAGTTATATTATCATTATTTATATGACAAATATACTAAATAGTGGGCGAAAAGTCAATTGGTTACTTTTGTATTAGATCTAACCTTAGAGTATTTAGTTTTACTATGTTGTTTGTGTATTCATCAGTGGAAAAATTAAAGTTTAATAATTTCTCTTTAACTTCTAATAATTTTTCTTTTGTGTCTACGTCTGATGTTTCTGTTAGACGAGTGTTTACTAATGTGATATTTTCGTTAATTAAATTTGTGTGTAACTCTTTCTTTTCTTCTGGGCTTCCTTTGATAACTGTTTTGACAATCTTTTTCTCTCCTTCTGCCAATTCGGAGTATTTTCTATTGTATTTATTTGCCGCCAGTTTCGATATTAGTGATAATGGAACTTGAGCTCCAACCCAATCAACTTTATTTACAGAATCATCTTTATTCACTAATAGATGATCTTTAATTGTGTTGAAGGATTCATGAATCTCTTCTATTTTCGTTACATCATCCTCATTTATAATGACATCTATGAATTTCCATAACTCGTTTGTAGACTCAATAACTTCAATGTTGTTTTCTTTTAATAGATTAGTTAATTTTAGGTTGCATTTCTTTATGTTGTTTAAACCTAATTTTTCAATTAGTCTAATATTTGTTTTAATATATTCTCTAGCCTCATCTGGTGTGTCAAAACTTCTTTTAGTGAGATTTTCATACATAAAATACTGAGCCTTTAATGGTTTCTCAGTTTTTAATAATTTAAAAAATTCTTTTATAATTTTTTTCTTGGTAGTGTCTTTGGTTACTACGTGATCATACACTAATGAATCCAACGTTGATTTTAAGCTGCTAAAAGTCATAATATTGCGTTCTTTATTATAAATACTCTCGTTTTATTAAAATTATTCCACTAGGTCGTCAATATGTTTGATCATATCACCTATTTTTCGTTTTTGTTCCTCATTTTCTAGTTCTATATTAGGGGAACTACCGTCACTCGGTGCGGCCATCTCTATATTCTCAGTAAGTCTATCAAAATACTTTTTAGTATACTTTTTCTTTTTGTTTTGTAAATCCTCTTTAATTATGTTTTTCTTCTTCTCTATTGTCTCTGCTAATGGTTCTTCACCACCTTCAGCGGGTGCTTCTTCACCACCCTCTACTGGTGGTATATCCATTCCTCCACCACCACCTTCAGCACCAAAGTCTGGCCCAGCACCTAATGTATCTTCAGGTTCTAATACCTCACCACTCGGTGCTGCACCTGCAGGTTCTTCTTCACCATATATTTTATCAATCTTATCGAAGATACCAGATTTTTTAATAACAGTTGCCGTTTGTTCTAATTCAGCAGCAGCTGCTTTCTCTATTCTTTGTTGTTCAAGATCCAATTTAATCTCATCATCGGACATCCCTAATATCTCTCTTTTTGCTTTAGTCATAGACATTGAAGCAAAACCATTACCAGCATCTGAAACAGCATCTCTAAATAATGTCACCTTAGATTGTAAGTGTTCCATCTTTAACATCTCAGCTTGAGTAGAAGGGTTATTTAATACTAACGAAAAGTTATCCAACTCATCTTCTAACCCCAACATATATAAATGTATGATTGCGATTTTATTTAATTCTTGTAACATCGCTTGTTGAACTCTATTCACAGAACGAGCAAATCTCACATCTTGTAATGCTAAGTTCTTACCTTCACCCGTTGCTTCCTCGAATCCTAAGAACGTTTTAGGTATTCTAAGAGCGGCAAATAATTTCTTTTGTAGGTATTCCACATCGGCAATCTCAGATAGATTGGCAGCACCAGGTAATGTATCAATAGGGCTATTGGCGTTTGGATCCCTAACAGGGATGAAATAATCTTGGTCTTGTGCCAATTGATTATAACGAGTATCAATTTGTCCAGTTGCTTGATCAATAACAGGTGTCCTCTTAAATCTATTGGCAACTTGTTGTACATATTGCTCTACATCGGCATCATCGATGTTACCAACAAATATCTTAAATATACGTCTTTCTGGCGCTCTGGTAACCCTATATATCAACATAGCGTCTTCAGATAACAATAACTGTTTCCAAATTCTTCTAGCTTTCTCTAATATGGATGTACCATAAGGTAATCTTCTATCGTCACCTAATAAACGGAAATGGGCTATCTGCCATGAATTGAATTCATATTCTTTAGATTTCCAAATAAATTTTAATCCCGGTAATTTAGGGTCTTCTTCTGTAGGCTCTAAATGTTTTCTTCTTACATTATCAAACAATTCTCCCTCTCTTCTTTCCATATCAATGTTAGGTAATTGTTTAACACCAATAATACCGTCATCATTATCAATTTGTAAATAAAGAAAATTATCACCATATTTACAAATATTCCTAACCCATGCCGGTAAAGAAGTGTTTATGTCTAATCTTTTATTGAAAAGAGTATCTAATATGTTTTTAACTCTTTGACTCTCAGAATATATTTTAAGTATCTTACCACTTTCATCTGGTGTTGTAGATTCTTCCATAAAGATATCTAAGGCAGCTGCAATTTCAGGATAAAATTCCATAGCTTCAAAATCCGTATAAGATGCCAATCTTGTTGTTTCGTAATTTACAGCTTGTTGGTACAACTCGCTGTCAACTTTCATCCATTGATTCTTAAGGTATAAACCTTGTTGTCTTTCTAGCTTTTCTTTATCGTAAGCTTCTTTGGACTTTGTCGTAAGTAACTCCTTTTTTATGTTGTATGTGGACTTTGTTTTTGGACCCTCAGGACCGAATAACCTTGTCAATCTCTGCCATACTGTATAATTCTTTTCTTGAGCCATAAAATTTGTTTAACCTAAATATAAATACTAATGTCTATAAATAAACAAAAGATAGTTTTATTAATAAATATGCCGACTTTTTTTAACGTAATAACCAAAAATGTTCGCTATTGGGAATATCGGGATTATGTGTGGGTGGTTTATAGTCTTTTTGTTGTGTTGGATCTGTTGTAACACCCCAAGCATTTAACATAGCTTTTGTTTGTTTATTTAGTTTTTCTAAGTTTTTAAATGATGTTTGTAATACCCACAAAGACATTGCTAATGCCATTATTAAATCATCATGATATCCAACCATATGATCTGGTCTCCCATTCTTATAGATAAATGTTTTAAACTCAGAAAGTAATCTACTTGAACGAATGATAATCTCGTTTTGTCTTATACATCTCTCCATCTCCGCAATCATATTCAAACGATTTGCACCAACATTAAATCCTGGTATTTTATTATTCTTTTTATATCCACTTAAATCTTTTCTTTGTGCCAATACTCTACTTCTTGGGTCATCATAGTGTAGGTACTTATATTCCATTTCCAAAAGTTTGAGGACTGTTGCAACACCCATGCCACCAGTAATATCAATAACGGTGTATGCTTCATACTTACCTCCCCATTCATAAACCAACTCACCCAAAGCATCTGGTGGTAACTTACCTTGATACTCCATAACTTGGTCGCCAGTTGTAAAATCAATAACTAACATTGATGAGAAATCTTCACCGTCACCTCTACTTACGTCAACACCCATAATATATTGATGTCCTTGTATTGGTTGTTCCCATACCCATATATTATTATCGAAACCTGAAGTACCCATAGGTGATTTCTGATTAAATGTTTCATGATGAGCAATATATTCTTCATCAATAACATTACCTCCTGAACCAACAAATGAAACATCCAATTCTTGTGCTATCATCTTCTCATTACCATTCATCTGTCTACACATGTTGTCATACCAATGAGAATGTGGTTTATAACCATCTTTGATCATCTTATCATAGCCATCGTGTTCATATTTCTCTTCTTTTATGATTTCCTCACCTTTGTGCCATTCTAAACCCTCATTATATCGTGGATCTTGATACCACCTCATTTCAACAATATTAAAATTGTTTCTACCATTTTTTGCCCCATCATATGTTTTATAGTATAATGGGTCTAATCCGTTTGGTGTTGATAATAACGATATGTTACCACCAGTACCAATAGCAGCTAATGCTGTAGTAAACACTTTTTCTCCCCTTTCAATAAATGCCGCTTCATCCATTACTAAGAACGTAGGTGTAAAACCTCTTAAAGCGTCTGTTGATGTTGCAAGTGCTTTACATTCAGATTTAGTACTTAAAATGATATTTTTCTTTGAGTCGGTCTCAAACTTTAGTCCCATCCAATCAGGGAATTGTTTAAGGAATTCTTTTACTTTCTTTAATATCTCTTGTGATAAGTCTTGTTTGTTTGCCAAAATCAGAACTTTCTCAGGGTTAGAAGAATCGGCAAAAGCCATTTTCCAAGCCAAATAAGCGGCAGTTGTTGTTGATACACCAGCTTGTCGTGGTTTTGCAATTATATTTGAACGATGTGTTTGGTAGGCGTGTATTATCTCCTTTTGTTTGAGAAATAGTTTAAATGGGACATACCCATTCTGTGTCTTATCGAATGTCTCAAAGAAATGTTCTATACAGTAGATTGGATCCGAAAGGCACTTCGCATAAATTGCCAGTTGTTCTCTTTTAGTCATATTACCCATTTATTATAAGTATATCTAAAATGACCCCACAGTTGATGGTCCCCAGCTGAACCAACCCAATTTGATTAGTTTCCCTTCAACCCAAGCGTCATAATTGGGTCCTAATTTATACTCATAAGTTTTTTTGTCAATGGCAACAATTTCAGATCTTTTAGCTGTGGCAAAGAAATCAGATAAATATCCCTTATTAAATGGGGCATAACCAAATCTATTTAGAAAGTTCTTTCTTGTTTTGGGGATTGTTGTTGGTTCTTGTATAAAGTTTGTTAGTTTAAGAATCAACCTACTTTTCTTTTTATCGTTGAAGGTATAAGAGCTACGGTCTCCCCACAATACAAATCCTTTATCCGTTAAAAATTTCCTTATATCTTGGTATGTGTCAGGTGCATGTGTATATGCGTATTGTGCCGCATTTGCAACCTTTTGTGGGTCTTTTGTTCTTTCCCAGATATCAATAGCTTTATCCATATAGTAATAGGACGCAATATCTTCGATTTCACTATTATCACCCAATATAGCTTCTATATCATCACGAAGTCTGTGGTCTGACCACCATTCTTTACCATACTTCCTAGTGAGTAGTTTATCTATCTTCTCATATTCTTTGACTTTCTCAGACCTCTCTAACTGTTCTTGTACGATATTTTTGATTTGCTCTTTCATTAAAATCCAAGATCACTTAAATCGATATCATCGATTTCGTCTGGACCGAAAGGTAAATCAGGGTTCATTTTCTCTAAAGCCTCTTCAGCATCAAAACTACCATGTTCTTCTCTAATTTTCTTAGCGATAACATCTAGTTCTCTTTTACCTTTTGGTGTTCCAGCGAAAACTTCTTTCATAAACGAATGGAACTCTTTTGCCGGCATCTTTGCCAATTCGTAATATAAATAATATCTTAAATCCCAATCATCGTCACCAATTGCTTCGGTAAACTTTTCCCATAAACCAGGACCTAATCTTAAATCCCACATCTCAGCATTTAAATGTTCTGATTTATCAAGTATATGTTGTGCTCTATTTGAATCTTCAGGTAATGAATGAGAGTTCATTATCTCAAACACCCCTTTAATTAGTTCGTGTACTAACACTGGGAATATCCACGCTTTTGCAACAATTTTTGGTTTCTCTTCATCATTCTTAGGTTTTTTAACCTCCACCTTACCAGCGGTTTGCATTCCGCCACCTCCAGCTTGAACTGCACTGTCTGGAACCATCCAATACATAATATCGGCAATTGGCATTATCCTACTATATAAATCAACTAATCTTGGCGTACCCTCGCCAGATCTAAGAAAATCATCTATTGGTGTAAATTCGGTAAATCTCCCACCTTTAGCCTCAACCTGTTTTTTTTGTAATTCATCCAATTTCTCCGCCATTGTGTGATACATATAATGCCCTTTCTTTGACGCCCCTTGTTGTAGAGATTGTAGTAACTGATATTTCTTTGCTTCAGCATCCAGTTCTTCTCTATCCTCCAAAGAATCCGGTTCAAACTCACAATCCTCACATGGTTCATCTTGAAATCCTTCGTTATCGATATTCCTTGTCAACATAGACTCAAAATCAATTGTATCGTCATCCAATTGAAATTCTTGTTTAACCAATTTAACAGCTA
>Ga0208299_1000935_pt1 | contig 23675 bp, 13 predicted proteins | sample 15_taG_FD_184089 | JGI IMG/M metagenome (GOLD analysis project Ga0208299, IMG submission 184089) | Marine viral communities from the Subarctic Pacific Ocean - 15_ETSP_OMZ_AT15312 metaG (SPAdes) (version 2) | ecosystem: Environmental > Aquatic > Marine > Oceanic | place: Pacific Ocean | collected...
GCAACCCAGCTATCATTACTTACCAGTACATAACCTACGCTACGCATGATAGGTGGTGATATATTAGCAGCTTCTACAGCTTCTGTCAAGTCCATCCATCCAGTATCCCCAAGAGTTTCTGCGTCAACCCAGAAGATCTCTTCGATAGGGTAGTGTTCTTTCATAGTCCATTGCTTCCATATCGTATTCATAATATCTCCTAAGATTTATTACAGTAATGTCCAATAGATTGAGCATGGGTTTCATACTCTCGTGAGCAGTATACCTCTGTCCACTGAGTTATATTACCTTGAGCATCTGATTTAAATATCATAGTTTCCCAACCCTTTTGGTAAGGTACTCGGGAGACAACAAGATGTCCTATCTTCTCATCATGCCAAAGAGATTGTGTTCGTTCACCAATCCCGTCAGTCCCTAGATCCATAATCTTTTCTATCATTTGTAGTTCACTCCAGTCTTCCTCTTCCCCATAATAATCTTCACATTGAATATCATCGAAAGCGTTTTCGGGCATTATTTTTACGGCTCCAGTCGGTTTTCCATTGCTGGTACAATGGAGGTAAATCAGAACGTTGTCGAGTACCCTCAATGGGAAAGGCAAGTATGGTAATAACACCATCTTCTTCCAGACTCTCAACATGATCCCATTTTTCTTCATAGGCTTCAATCGGTTCATAAACATTACACGATTTTTGAAGCTCTGTCAAGGGAAATTTAGAAATCTCTTCATTTATTCTCTTACCGTGGCTACGCTGAGGTACCCATGACTTGGACTTCTTGTCCCATTTCATGTCTACGATAGTCTTGGCGGGGTGGTCACGCCAATTGGTGTACCATTCCGCTTGTTTATTCTTAGCACCTAACCCTAGCATACCTTATCTCCTAGACTTATAGCCTTTCTAAACATCTGCTTTACTTGTTCCATAGATGCCAAGAGATCCTTAGCATCTGAGTCTTGAATGCGTGTACATAGTACCTCATACTCTACATCAGAATCAACCCAATTAAGAAAGACACCCTCAATATTCTGTGATAAACTCACAGTAGTGGTAGTGCCGAGTGTTGTCAGTGTATGTATAAACAGTAGCTCATCTTCGTGTTCTAAAGCCATTGGTATTCTCCATAACAAATTAAAGGGAACTTGTGACTCTTGGTATCCCGTATCTCCGCACCTAGCCTCTATCGCCCGCTCTGCCGTCTAGGTTAGCCTGAAGATCACTAAGTGTCTATGTCTGGATCTTCAGTTACATTGACATCAGACACTGAAGGCTTCAAGGTACCTACGTGCAATAAGTATTCCTTTAAAGCCTTATCCTTATCGACTAGGTAATCCCAACCGAGGTTTTCTACCCATTCGATATAGCCCTTCTCTTCTAACCAGAAAAGATACTTCTTCATGCCGCCCATCAGCAGACCTCGAATCCGCCACATTCGCGGAGGAAATCCACGAATTCTAGGGCGTGCTCTTTGCGTGCCTTGTAGGCATCAGCAAACTCAGGAACTCCACAGTCCCATGTGATGATATCATCTTCTTGTTCTAGGATGTTCTCAAGAGCTTCTGCAAGCCTGTTACAGTCCTCTTGGTTATCGAGGCCAGCTCCGTCGTTGAAACCCATGAGTTCGAGAGTTTTCTCGTCAATACCTAGAGCATATTCACGGTCAGCTTGATATATACGATCAAGGATCGGTCGCCAAGACCAACAGTTAGCCCTGAAGTATACACCGGGGTTCTCTACTTCGTACTTTTGAGTAGCTTCGAAGTACACAGACTTCTCTTCTACGGTTGCGGTGGTCCAGTTAGGACGAACAGGTTTTACGCTGTGCCTCTGTATAACTGGTTTAATTCCATATACATCCATGCCCATCGTTGTTCTCCTTTGATGTGCTGTAGTATACACGATGCTTGATACGTTGTCAAGTCTTAAACCTCCTTGATAACCTTTCGGTTACCAAGGAGATACGGACAGCCTTCCCCCGTAAGGGGATTCAACTCACCCTAGGCTGCTACCCGTTATCAGGGGGTGGCTTGTTTCCTCTTTGCCGGTAAGCTCAAGGGGGTCATGTTACTTTAGAGTCGTGCCCATTCTCGACTGTATTTAGATGATCGGGGGGTGGTGCTCTGCCTGAGAGTTTGTCGATACCCTCGGCTTCGCAGCGGCGCATGACCTCTATAGCGAGATCGGATTTCTGTTGGTTGAGCAGTTTCTGCTCTGCTCGATTCTCCTCAAGGCTCCCGAGTACTTCTCGGTACGCTTCAGTGAGTTGCCCGATGGTCATCTCGCGGGGCTGCTCGATCAATTGGAAGTCTACTGCTTCGTCCACGGTTAGGCTCCTTCTTCTGGTTAGGGTTTCCGTCGAACCCGTATCTCCATCGCCCCCAATCAAAGCGGAAAGGTCTGTGTGGGAATCGAACCCACTAGTTGCTCTCTGCGGGCAGCTAGGTTCTGTTAGGCGAGAGAACAACAACCTAGTATCTTACCACCAAGGCAGACCAAGGTTGAGTAGTTTACTTCACCACGTACTCAGGAGGAGGTCCAGAGAGGAATCGAACCTCTCGTGGGGTCTTATATTTTGACCTTTAGATGGGCACCACCCCATCAAGGGCAACAGATCCTACTCCTTGGTGAGAGAGATGTCTCTGCTACTCCACGCTACACCAGTAGCCGGAACTTAAATGGAGGCCCTTGCTACTTACCTCCGTCTGGTCATAGGTACAGACGGAGCGTTGCTCAACGTCCTACCTATTGAGTTAAATGGCCGTGGTCACATAGAGCTGTATGATTCTGATCATCGCTATGGTTTCCCAGCTACTTGTGCCCGACACTTTGCTCCTGTAAAAGTAAAGTCGTTGCATATTCAAGAGCTACGGTTTCTCCGGTTACAGCCGGGCCGCTGCCATAAAGCCCTCGGCACCCTTTCGGATACCGAGGGACTGTTATCCCCAGCCTATAGATTCCCATGTCTGGGTATAGACCTTTGAAGTTTACGGCCCTTTCACCCGAAGGCTGGGTTATTACCTTGTATCCCATTCGGACACGAGGCTCCCATATAGGCAGGGCCTGTGTGTGCCTGTTAGTTTATACACGGTGACCTCCGTGTGCCTAGGTGAACTTACGTCCCTCAGGGACACTTGGCTTACGACATCGCTATACACCTGATGTCGGCGAGTGTACCTGAGGGACGGGCGTGTGTCCTTCTGTAGCGGACTCCACGCCTCGTCCTGTTCTCTTAACAGGTCAGACCTTCGTCTTGGAGACGTTGGCCTCTTTGTGGATCTCAGCGATCCGCTTCTGAGACACTCCACCCTTAACGGCCCGGTCAACAGCAGCCTGCTGCTTAGTGCCGGTCTCGTCAGTGGAACGAATGAGCGTGCTTCTCAGTTGATCCTCGAACCACTTGGTGCCATGAACGACCTTAGTGGTACTTCCGCTCGCCTTGTTTTGACGAGCGAGTTTCGCGTAGTTGTAACGCATAGCCATGAGATGGCTCCTTAGGAAATGAAAAGTGAAAAAAGCAGAGGGTAAGTGACATGAACACACATGTCGTGTTGACTTACCCCTGATTGAGTCAAATTTCAATCGTGTCGCCCCGTGCATTCCCCGAAGGGGACTCCATGGGGCTTAACAGTAGGCCCAAGGCCTCTCTTGTGTTGATAAATAACAACATAATACCCTAGGGTTACCTTCGTAGGTACCTAAGGTTACCCTCTAGAGTGTACCCTCTACTTATATTATATAATAACACATCACTATATGTCTTATACAGGGTACATCTTAAGTATATACCTATTAGGCCCAACTTTAGGGACTCCCTATGGATAACTACTGACCTATAAAGTACTTAACAGTCCCGACTGGCGAGTGTGATAGTGGCCACCCGACCTACCCCCGCCCAGCGGGAGAGTAACTATAGGCCACGCCTTGTCTTAATAGGTAGTCCACCCTTCTCTTTATCAAGAGTAATAAAAAAAGAGGCTAGGGCCTTTCGACCCTAGCCTCCTGAGGAGTCAAAGCAGGAAGACTGAGGTTATCAGTCTACGAAGAGATCAGCAGCGATGGACTTAGCGTTGTCGCTGTTGGTCTCCTGATCCTTCGAGGCCGGGAACCTGAAGTGCAAGGCTCCATTGAAGTGAGCATTCCACTTGTTGCACCACGCTGTGTGTGCAGCCGCAGGAGTTGCAGCAGGTGGTCCCTCCATCTTCGCATCCTTGTCGAAGATGCTGGGATTTGAGGCCGTGCACACCTTGACGAACAGGCCGTCACGCTTAGGAGTACTCTCCTTAAGGACAGTGAGGGTGTTCATCGTCTTGCCAAACTCACGAGCCCATGCGTCAGTACGCTTAGGGTCACGCTTAAGTCCCTTGATGCCCCACTTGTGACAGATGTCAGTAAGTGATACCTCTTTGCCGTTTCCATCCAAGCTCTCCTTCTCAGGAAGCTTTCCGGAAACATCGAGGCGTTGCATCTCGCCAGTGTACTGGACTCCTTCTTCCAACATCGAGGTGCTGGGGAAGTAGCGAATAGTACGCCGGGTGTTGTCGGTCATGATGACCAGTATACCGATATCGGTCTGACTGGCATCGACTGCGGTGAAGATCGTCCAAGACACAGATTTATTAGCAGGCATATTGCTGCTCCTAAGTAGTGCTCTCCCGCCCCTCCGAAGAGGGGACAGGAGAGCGATGAAAGAAAGAATCAGGCATTCATGACGCTGCACATCGGATCGATGTCAGCGGCAATGAACTGGCGACGGGGAAACTCATCTTTCCCAATCAAGGCAGCGTACTGTTGTGACGCACTGCCATGCTCATCGAAGTGACGAGCCATGTCGATGAGCACTTCGGTTGCAATTCGCATTGCAAGTTCAAAGTCACATCCCAAGACATACACAGCGTCGAACACGTCCGCCATTGGTCGGTTTCGAGCAATGGAGAAGCGACGGGCAAACTCCCGCATGAACCAAGATTCCCATGTATGGGCCTCAGCAGTTTGGAAGTTTGGCATGGGGTTGTGCGTAAGGTCAGTAACCCATACCTCCTCTTTGTCGCCATCAACAGAGAGGTCAATCACATGGCCACGGTGCTTGTTACGGTACCATGGTTCCAGTTCAGTTTCCCAACCATCAGGAGTCTGAACGGTAGGGCAGCCATGCACGATGGCATTACGCATCAGCTCGTTACGCTCAGTATTGAAATCTGAGACCTCGGGGAGTGAGTTCTCTAGAGCACGGGTTAGATGCTTCGCATGCTTACGCATCTGTCGCAGTTGGGAGTGAACAGACATGGAATCCATCTTGTCACGGTGAAGCAGCTCAGGCCACTCCAGACGCTTAAGGATGTTCTCCATGTTGTTACCAGCCTCGATGTTGTGAGCATCACGGTCGCTGTTAAGACTTAGCAGTGACCAAGACATGGTATCTGTACCGGCGTTGAATCCCCAAGGGGTTCCTCCATCTTTAACATGCTTACGTACACGAGGATCCTTGGGATCAATGCCTGCAAGGCTTGAATCGTGTCGGCACACTGATCGTCCGACTGAAGCCCATGGATCTACACCTCGCCATCCCTTGTCCCATGGACGGCCCTTGAGAAAGAGACCGACCTTCTTGGCCAATGAACGGTTGCCCGTGATGATGGCAATGAGCATCAACAACGAGGTGATCATGTCCAAGCCAAGTAGAGCTGAGGTACGTCCTGTCTCCTTCCACTCCTTGAGAACCAAAGCACCATGAACAGCTTTGATTCCATAAGTAGTATGAGGATCAGGATCAGCCAAGATTTCCTCATAGTTCTTGACGGTGGCTCCGTAGCCTACACGAACCACAAAGAGGAAAGCGTTGGTTTCGCTGTGAGCAATACGACGTGACTGGTTAGACCAAGTACACATCTTAGCGATGTCTGGCCCTTGCATTCCGCCCATGCCACCAGCATTGTTCTGGTGAGCTCGGGAACGATAACAACCAAAGTCAGTTGGTATACTGTAGTCAACGAGACCACAGGCAGGCATGTAGAACGTGTCGATGAAACGTCCCAGCCATTCGTCCGCAAACTTAGGCTGCTTGGCCAACTCAGATCCCAAGAACAGATCCATTCCCTGCTCTACGTAGGGATTGATAGTATAGATCTGGTTGGATTGGTTCTGCCAGACCTCGACTACTGAACTGGGGACCACGATGTCCCGTCGAGAGATCGAGGGGATGTTGGGATAGATCGAAAGATCTATTGAACCCGCAGGCTGTGGAACCTGTGAACAGGTCTCGAAGCCCTTGAGATCGGCCTGCTTCTTGAGGTCGAAGAACGCCCGAAGGCAGATCTTCTCAACAAGACGCATGGTTCGATCTTCCACGTTCTCAGGAAAGGAACAAACTTTGGCGAGACGGTCCTTCAGCATGTTGTACACAGGAACACGGAGGCGATCAACAAAGTCGCTCGGGCTCCGGTCTTTGTACAGCATCTGTCTCATCACTTTGCCAAAGCGACGAAGGACACTAGCAGCATGGTCAGGTATGAAATTCTTTTTCATCACAAGACCTCCTTAGAGAAGGACGGCATTGAAGGTTGCCGACAACCTGTTAAGAGACAAAAATAATTCAGCAACAAGCTAACATGAGCTACTCAGGGTTGTTGTCTAGGCTTGCTCTCGTAGGTGAAGAGGTACCATGGTTGGGAACCATAAATCCCACCCAAGGCCGTCAAGCCTTGGATGGGTGAGAGATCACAGGTCGCTGGGTCGGGTCTCCTTGCGGTAGTCACCCTGACCGTGGATGACAAGAGGCTCATCGTTATCGTCAAGGATATCCTTGATGTCATCATCGTCTAAGATGCCCATATAGTAGACTACACCTGTAATGCCCATGATTCCTGCGATAACAGGTAGGCATCCACTGGCGAAGAATATTACCCACTCAAAGCCGGAGGGGCGGATTGCGATAACTATGAACGTGCCGAAGGCGATGAGTCCTACGCTGCACGCGGCGGCGAAGAGACATACGAGTGAGCGGATTAGGGTGCTCAACCACTTTGGTGTAAGCATGGCTTACTCCATAAAAGAAAGAGGAACTGCCTCATCAGTGCCATGAGTTCATCCATGACAGACGCACAGGCTCCCCCGTCAAGGGAAGCCTGTGGTTTCGGCAAGATCACGCGTGAAGCGTGCCTTCGTTGTACTGGGTGCGGAGAGCCACGGCGGCCCATTCGCTGCAACCCTCGTCGGCCACGATAAGGCGGAGGCCCAAGATTATATCGTCTGTCTCTTTCTTATAGGCCTCAAGCTCAATGGACTTGGCATCCATCTCCTCCTGAAGCTTGCAGTTGAGAGCATCGGCATCCCAGAACTCGGCTTGTGCCTTGCGGTACTCAGCGAGAGTCCTCGTCATCTCCTCCACATCCATCTCACGGAGGGCGGCTATGAATAAAACATGCATATGCTGACGCTTTGTATCGGCCTCGCCAAGCGGCATTCCGAGATGCCTATGTTCAGTCTCGATGGCGACCTTCTCGATGGCGAGCCGTTCGAACACTCTGTTGCGTTCGGACAGGATCTGGAATGTGTATGCGGTAATGTCAAGTGTGGTCATTGGTTTGCTCCTTTCGAGCAAGGGGGTAAGGGGGGGAAAGCACACCCTCTGTGTACTACTCGGCTACGCATAAATTCGTGACCCCTAAGTCGATTTTCTTCAGCGTGTCATATTACACCTCTCCCTTACATTAATTCTATTGGTGCCTCTTCTGGCCTCATTCCCTTGATTTGCTCTATAGCACCCTGAGAGCCCTGTACAGAGCTTTGGGTTTCTGGGGCAGTCTGTGGTACTCCCTGACCTCCGGAGGGCTCAGGCGAGCTCTCTGGACCTGTCAGGACATTCTGGGCCTCCGCGTTAGCATAATCCCGCATAGACTGTTGGACTTCCTGAGGCAGTCTATGGAACAGTCCTTTGTCGTCTGGATCGTACATCCCAGTACTTGTGAGTATCTCCCTCAGTTGATAATGATAGTCAGCCATATTAGTAGTATCGGCAAAGGTTCCCTTATGGTTTCTAGGGCCTCCAGAAGACTTGCCTGAGGCTGGTCTCTGGTAGTCGGCTCCCATAACGTTGAACCATGTCATCCTCGTAAAGGCCCCCATGAATGGGAGGATTCTCATGAGCATAACTGGGAGATGAGGATCGATGTCCTTGTCTTTGCTGAGTGCTCCCTGTGCTACCTGACGTGCCTGTCCGAAGTAGCTCTGGAGAGCAGTCATAGGGATCAGACCCATGGGCGAGCGGCCATAGCCTACACCACCAACGATCATAGCGAATTCCGCCAAGACACCAAAGTATCTACCCAAGTGAGGTAGACGTACTAGAGAAGTAATCATCGTCTCAGCCGGATCATCTCTCCACTTATCCTTGAGTTCCTCCGGACTATAGCCAGCGGCTAATAGCAGGAGCTGCATATAGAGCATATCAAATAATGCATACGAGGTTAAGTGGAAGACTGTCCTTGTGGGGGAGAACCTTCCCTTACGTCGAATCATTTGCTGGGCCGCGAACAGCACAGGATAACGTCTGAAGATCTCTATTAGCTTGTTCCATGACTCGTTCTTGGTGTTAACGTCGAATGGGTTAGGAGCAATAAGGACATCCTCAATGAATCTCTTCTCAGCTCTCTTAAGAGCACTGATCATTTTCTGACGCTTTCGATACTCTTTTGTACCCGTATCACTAGTCATATCAACTTGGGATGCCTCAAGCAGCATGTCACCATGGCTGTATACGCCTTCTCCGCGAGTCGAGGCAAGCTTCTGTATATCCTCAATTTTCATAGCACCCTCATTAAAGAAGCCTTCGTTCATCAGGTATGCTACAATGTTGTAATCTCCAGAGCGAACACCAGCGAGTCGCATAGCGTTCTTTAGTCCCTTCCAGTCCGTAGGCTTAACCCCCTTCAGATACTGAGGGAGTTTCTGAAGGCTTTCGTCAGCAAGGTGTCTTTGTAGCCACCTTCGGAAGATTACTGCTCGACTTGAGGCAATCATCTCGTGGATCTGACCAGCCATATGCATGTTTCTTTCCCCTAACCATTGAGGTAGAATGGATATGAACTTCTTTCGTGCTTGGGAATCTGGTCTCAGGTAATCAGGAATAAAGGCTTGGCTAAATACACGGAGTACTTCAGCCATATCTCCAGCAACTACTTTCATATCACTGTCCTTCTTACCGAACATTCTTGTAAATGGAGCTGTTGCCCCAGTCACAAAGTCCGCTATACTTCCACGTCCGAATAAGTTATCCATGAGGTTCATAGAGTTCTCGACTACAAGAGTTGCCATAGTCAGGTTAGTTCCGTATATAGTACGTACCATATCAGGAGCATACTTCACAGCCCAACTAAGAGTCCCGTCTGAGTCAGGCCCCATAGAAGAACCTCTTCCCAAGGATACATCGATCTTTTCCTTCAGGGTTCTAATACTTGTTTGAAGCTTATCAATATCTTGATTTGCAATCGTAGTCTGATCATCATTCAGTAAGTTACCATCTGCAAAGACATCTCTAAAGATATTAAGTATTGAGTGTACTGGTGTCTTGTCACCAATAGCAGCTTCTCCGGTTCCTGAAACATGTAAGTTAAAGTGCTCTTTAAAGAATCCCTTCATGGAGGCGTTCTGTCCTAAGGATCTCATAGCTCCGTCTGCAATACTAGCGGGATCATAAAGCATAAGATCTGAGACCCCATCCATATCCATCATAGTACTTACTGTTGGAATGGCCCATGCATTTCTAAAGAATACATTGTTTCCAGCACCCGCTACAATGTTACGAATGTGTACATCCATTGGTGTGTTCATGGGAGGTGTAGATGCAACCGAGCTTCTATCTTTAATTAAACCCGACTCATACATAATGGCAGTATCTAATTCGCCAATCCGGAGTCCCTTACCTTCTTTTGTATAAGCTTTTTCATATGCAGTTCTCATACGATTGCCGGTAATTTCAAACTCAGCCATAGTTCCTTGGTCTGGCTGTATACTTCTCATTCTTTTCATTACAGAGACTACACCCGGAATAATAATATTATTATAGAAGTCTTCTGATTCTTCTCTATACTCTGGTTCGTCACTATGTTTAGCAAGCTTAGAACCGTAATCATCTGCTAAGTTCCCTTTGTCAAACTCTTCACGAGCTTTCTTTATAGCTGTCTTTCTATCCATATTAGTACTGGACTCTACGAGTTCTACAGCTCTTGCGTGAATAATAATCTGCTTCCAGACTCCTTCTCCACCGCTATCGGGCTTTCGTAATTCTTCCATCATAGATAATCCCTTAGAAGCATCTGCTATGCTTGGTAGGATGCCTGCTTCATATGCAACCCACGGATCAATCTTACCATTAGTTCCGTGGAGGAATTGATTGGTAATTGCATTGGTGATACTTTTTGTAAAGGCCTTTAGTCCTCTGTGGTCAGGTGAACTTAATTTACCTGTTGCTAATCGGATCGGTACTAACTCGGTAAACTCATTACCTCGGAAGTCATACTCCTTTGCCAGAGCAAGCATATTTTGCATCATGCTAGTATATATACCAACAACCTCCATCGCTATTTTAGCTGCTTCGGGATCAGCCTTCAAAGCTTGGCTTTCAAACTCTACTTCCGGTCTTTCAATTTTTCGTAGGATATCTCTACCTACTTCATCTCTAACTCGTTCTGCTTCTTTTGCTCTTTGACTGTCGGGAGCAAGTTTATTCATACGAACTATAGACTCAATAGGACTACCTACAAGCTTGGTCATAAGACTATCAAATCTAGTTCTCATAGTTTCGACATTCTGCTGCTGTGTTTCGAGAGTAGCCATGATACTAGGCAAGCCTTGCCAGTTACCCCAATGTCCCGGAAGAGTTGATAAGGAGTTATCGACAAGTGTAGAAAGGAATACAATCAATTGGAAGGGGGAGTTCCAAGTATAGTTTGCTCCCGTACTACCTATTACACCACCTGTAAAGAACTTGTTAAGCATTCCCTTTTGATCAGAGAACCACGGCATTTGTCCGAGAGCTTGATCGGCTTCCATCATAAAGTTACCGTCTTCACCCTCATACATTGTAGAAAGTAACCTAGTGATATACGAGGCGATAGCTCTATGTTCACTTCTACTTCCTACCGCCCTTAGTTTATCAAGATCAATGCCATTAGTTGTTTCATTCGTATATTTCCTTTTAATATCATTCATAAGGAAAGCATAGTCTACTTGAGTCAAGCCGAATGGATCTTTTTCATCCCCACCTTGTGCTACTATTTCTTGATCCACCTCAGCTGATCGTTTCGTTATCTCTTCCAGTTCCTTAGCAAGATCATCCCTACGGGAGTCTGCTACATCTGGTAAGGTAAGCTCAGTTTCAATCGAATCGATTCTTTCTGCTAGGTTCTTTGCTTCACCAGCAAGAGCAGCAAGAGATCCATCACGGGCAGTGTCTTCGCTGGTGGAGGTATCGCTATCTCCATCAGCCAAGTATAGACGGCCTTCTAGTGTATTACCCTGTTCAAATCTAAAGGTATTAGTAGTTCGCTCATATCCCATAGTTCGTTCTATGAGCATCTCAATAGCCTGCCACTCGTCGGGCTTTTCTGTCTTGAAGTTATGGAATACACCAGATACCTTAGAGAGCATGTTATGGATATATGCCATGATTCTTCCAAGCATGCCCTTAACTTTTGGATCTAGTGCTACTGGTAAAGTATCATTTAGCATATAGTATCCAGTCAATGCCGCTACAAACTCAGCCTCCGAGGGCCGACCTGTCTTGGGATCGACGTAGTTAAGATAGTAGTTAATTTCTTTCTGGACAGCAGGACTATCTACACCACCGTGTGCGGCGAGAACAATCTGTTTAATAAGAGTAGGATTCTGTCGTTCCTTCACGAACAACTGTCTCCACTGTCTATGGTCCGCAGTATTTTCCTTTATGAACTTTATATAACCCACATGACTAAACTCGTGAGCCAGTGAGTATGCAAGTTCTGCGACAGGTCTTTCTAAACCATCTGCTTCACTTTCTGGAGCCCATGGATCTGTACCTCGCCTCCGTACACCTAACTTATAATCGTTATCCTTTACCTTTTCCATGAAACTAATCATGCCATCAAATGTAAACTCTGTATGTAGAATTGTACTTGGGTTGTATTCCCAGACCCTACCTACAACAGCTCGGAGCATTCTTGCCTCAAGAGAGCCATCACCCCAGAGATCTTTAATCGTTTTCGATATTTCTACTATTTTAGGATGGTTATCATATGCTGCAATGAAAGATCTATGATTACGATAGTCTGTATTACGTCTTGGGATAACAGGCTTACCTTCAGGATTCAAACCTACCAGAGGTCTTTCGAAGTTCTCATGATCTTGAGTGGCAGCAGCCAAAGCAAATGCAACATCACTTTCAAAGTTAGGATCCCGGAATAAAGGATCAGTATCAATATCTCGTCTTACCACTACCCACTCTAGAAAAGCTTTTTCGAAATCCTTACCCTCTTGAAGTTTCTCTTCTCCAGTGAATACCTTTTCAAGATATACCCGAGCATCTCGATAGTACTTGCCAAATACCTCAGAATTTGGTGCATCCATTACTCGTTTAATTTTAGTAACGATTGCTTCCGCTTTGCTCATAGTTAATCTTGCTGCTTTAATCTTCTCTTGCATATCCCCATGAACTGGATCCGTGGTATCTTCTGAAGTTACTTGATCCATTACGGCTAGAGACTCTTCCGCAGTAATCTTTGGATCTCTCATAAGCAAGGCTGTTTGAATTGCAACCATAGTTTTTGGATCAGCCATATTACCAGTCATGTCAGAGAGTAGGCCCTCTATCATTTGAGCTGGAGTCTTCTCATCAAATCTTGACTTAAGACCATCCAAACCAGAGGCCCTGAGATGATGGAGATGTCGTCTTAAAGGAGAGACCAATGCTTCGACTAGGAAGGATTTTCCATTAACTCTTTGAGCAGCGTAGTGAGTCCAATCAACAACTGTAGGAGCAATATTTTGATTTTTTCTAGTATCATCTACCAAAGTTCTAATCTTATCATCCTGTTTCTCAGTCCTTCGATCTTCTCTGAGATCCTGATCAATACGATTAACCATGATCTTCATTGCATCACTTTCTAGAATAGCATTATCATAAGCCGCTCGCATATCTAAGGCATGTTCTTGTTTGATGGTTTGAGATTCAGACTCAACACTTACATACTTACCATTAGAGTCTTTCTTAACACCCAATCTCTTCTTGGTATGGTATGCGAGTTCCACTCGTTCTTTTAAACTCTGGTTTGTATTAGAGGCTAGCATGAGCATCGCACCCTCGGGGGTCAGACCAAACTTAATCGTAGCTCCCTTGACTACTCTTCTTGTTCTAATCAAGAAACTAAACGGTCCTCCAAAGGCATTCCGGAAAGCTGGGACCATTCCGTTATCATTCTCTAGATTTTTACTATCCAGAATAGCTCTTGAGAAATCACCATCAACTTCCTCAACTATAAAGTTCATCTCAAACAGAACACCATTAGCTTCTTTGTCTAGACGAATATTTCTAGCCTTGTTAATAATAGCCTTTCTATCGTCAGGATCAATCTCATTCCAAACCTCTTTACGCCTATACTTACCTTGCTCATCCTTTTCTTGTGCCTTCTTCATTAAGTGATTATATACACCATCATTCTCATTACTAAACTCAGTTAAAGCACTCCAGACATGGCTGTCCCATAGCATCTCTACTAGGTAAGACTGGAAGTCATGTGACTGAACTATTAATGGCCATATATCTGTAGTACTACCCGGATCCCCCTCCTTAATATCAATTCCTTCGCCCGGATTCACTCCCGCAGAAATAACAAAGTGTTCCTTCGGTACTAAGCCATATCCTAATGCCTTATGTAACAATGTAGGAGTGTGTAGAACCCCATCTACATTATTGTGAGGATCATAGATCGAGGTAAGGATCTCTCCTAGCTTCATATTTTTTAACTTAGGATCTGTAATACCAATCTCATGACCGGGGGTTTCTAAAGAAAGTCCATCCAATGTTTTTCTTCTAATGTTTCTAGGTAAGAAGAACATCTTCATAAGCTCACCTTTGAACCTATTTGCAGCATGGATTATATTTTCTTTTTGTGTATGTTCTAATCGTCCCTTGTCATCAGACTTATATCTGATTGCAGATATGGATCGTGTAAGAGTATCTTCAATAATCTGATCTGTTTGCTGCACAAGATACAAATATGGAACCAACTCTATATCATAGTCTGGTGAGGTTGGGTCTAAGAATTGAGACATCCCATTTTCTCTAGCCCAGACTCGTAGGTCTTTCTCCATCTTCGCTGCTTCACGAGAGGCCGGATCAAAGTGCATTCCTAGCATCGAATCTAAAAGATCAATATCAGAAAGAGGAAGGGCAGGTGGAAGGTGTTCTCTATCCCATGGTTTTACATGTCCTCTATGCTCTGAAGGAATCACATCAGCCAAGGGATCTGTTTCTGCATCTAGCTCGGCTTGGATTTCTTTCAAAGGTCCGAAAGCTTCTTCAACCTCTTGCTCATACAGTCTTCTCTGTAACTCTAGATTTCCTAGGCCAAGGTATGGTGTTGTTTCAATACGTGGTTGCCACGCAAAGACACCTCTAGGATTATCAGTAGCTTCGATAACACCACCTCTTCTTCTACTGAGTGCATCCATCTTCCACTCATGAGTACCTCTGGTGTTGATAGGACTTGTGTCATCCGGATGGATATGACCTAACTGACCAGCCTTAGCCATACTCCTTCTACTATCTGGAGAGGCATCACGTTGGAATGCAAGTCTCTGTTTCATAGCTGCCGTTCGATTACTATTCTTCTTAGGATCACTCCAGTCTGTTAGGATATCTTGGTCTAAAGCTTCCATGTTATTTTCTCTAGTATAAGACTCTAACGGAACTCTATCAAATTGAGCAAGGCCTATTAAGTCATCGATCAGCATTAGATCCTTTACTTTTCTTCGCAACTTATTCTCAGCTTCGTTCCACTCTGCTTCTGAAGTATTTTCTTTAGAACCGACGTAATGAGGATTGTCTTCCATCCTCCATACACCAGCTGGAGATTCACTCTCTTGTTCTCCGAGCCAATCCCACAGCTTCTGCATAACATGATTAGGATTGCCTTTTGCAACTTCCGCCAGATCTTCCGCAGTAATGTTCTCGGACATCCATGCCTCTAGTGCTTCGGGGTTATCATTAATCTTTCCCCATGCAACAGTATGGTGGTGTCTATTTAAAGAAGCCTCAGTTGGATATGTTCTATGGCTTTCTTCTCCGGGCATGAAGGTATGATATAAAGTGAAATCTTCTAAGCCCATTAACCAATCAGTATCAAAAGGAATACCAAAAGCTAGGGCTTGAGCTTCCATTGCCTTGGTGAACATCTTATATCCCGAAGCATTCATGGTATTGAGTGTTAAGAAGTATAGGTTCTCTTTCCACGCATTCTTTGGTTGGAGCATAGCCATAAGCTCAGCTTCCATCTCAGGAGTTAGATCCTCACCCGGATCAAGACTATCCTTCATTTCATCTAATCTTTTCTGAGCAGCAACTATCTTGTTTCGTTCATCTGCTTCAAACTTCGCACGTTCTTTGCTTCCTAGTTCATATCCACGACGCTCAGCCATTCTTGAGATATTATAGTTAAGCTGCCGTGCATAGTAGTCTAACTTTCTAAGAAGGTGTCCCTCGGGTAGATCACGACCGGTCACAGTCTTAACCACACTTTGCCAGTGCTCGAATAAGCCGGGCTTTTCATCACTACCTTTTGTAAACCTCTCATCTAACTTTAAGCGTTCTTTTGCTCTATCTTTATAGTCCTTTAGATTTAAAGCTGCACTTAAGCCTCCTGCTATTTCTCCGATCTCTGTGTTGTACATAGCCGTACCAATATTATCAATAACTTTGGGTATCCTACCGGGATCTAAGTCTTCTGCTTTTACAAGACCAGCTTCTACTAGCTTAGGCCAGATCTCGGTTCTACCTTCTCCAGTCTTCCAGTATTTATCAAAAGCAGGACGACCAGCCTCATAGAGTCTAGTCATCATAGGATTCTTTAGGAAGTCTCGCAATACTTTCAGCTTCTTTTTCATAGCGGGATCGACAGGTGAACCATCTGGAAGAAGTCCGTCCTCAACCGCAGCTTCCCACGTTGCATGATCAGTAATCTGAGCATCTTCCATGAACTGGAACACAGATTCTAAAGGACCAAATAATTCTGCCTTACCCTCACCCTTGATAAGGTTAAACATGAGAATACCTTTGTTGATATACATATCAGGTACTGATATTTCAAGAGCCCCATCCACAAGTTCTCGTATAGCCTTCCGTACTTCCGGATCTGTAATCCCTAAAATCTTAGAAACATAGTATCCGTTGAATTTTCTATCCTTCTGTAAAGCAGGAGACAGAACGGTATTCCAGTATTCAGGATTAGTATAGTAGTCTTCACCCATCCCTAGCTCTTCTGCATATTCTCTTTCAATTCGAATCTGCTCTTCAATTGTTGCGTCGGTTAATGGGGCATGGAATGGCATCATTTGCTCAAGTGCAAGGTTGGCACCAATTCCAGACATAGGCATAATTGTAGGATCACCCAAGGTTAGAACTTCGTGTGTATCTCCAGTATCTTCGTTATACATAGTTCTGTAGTTTGTGAACTTATTATCATGAATGAAGTAGTATCCCGTATGAGCATGTCCAAGAAGAAGCTCTACTAATGCGTCCTCAGTCTCTTCTCTAGAAAGCATCTCCCCATGAAGAACTGCGTTCTGAAGATAGGACCGTACTCTAACGCCGGGCTTAAGCTGTGGACTAATGGCTCGTGGGTCATCACTAAGATCGCTAACTTCGGCAATTAATTTATCAAACTCTTCGTGAACAGAAGCATCAAGATAGTCTGGGTTATCGGGATCTCTCTTCAATCCCTGAGTAATATGCTTAATACGTTCTCGTAAATATTGATCTTCTAATGCTAAGGCAATCTTTTCAAGAGGCTCAGGTGCAATGATGTTTAACTCTCCGTACATATAAGGAAGGACTTGTTCAGCCTCTCCTTGAGGGAGTTTAGTATATTTGTCTGGTACAATCATCTTATCGAGTTTACCTAAAGTAGTCTCGGCAAAGTCTCTATTTCTCGGGGATCTAAGTGGTTGTATTCCATCTCTTGAAAGGATAAACTCAAATAGCTGCCCACCTAACATATCAGCAGGCATAAAGCTAAGTTCGCCATTGCCCATCTTAATGATCTCTTCTCTAGATACTCCACCCGCTTCCTTCTGGAGAGCCCTGAATACCGCCTCTGCTACCACCTCAGGATTCTCAATATCCGGATCAATATCATACCGCTCAACTAAATGCTTAAAGGCTTTGCTTCTTTTCCAGCCATCTTCTATGTTGAGGATTCGATTGGTGAGTCGTCGCCTAAAGCCGCTTTCAACACCATCCACAAACTCAGATTCGTCTGTAGTTACGTGGTCCCAGTTATAATCATATCCAACCTCAGAGTCAGATGAAAGAACAAAGTTACCCGCTTCTCCTTCGTGAGGTTTGAACAGCTTTCGATTAACGGCTACACTTGCTGCCTGAAGTCTTCGTACAAGATTGATGGAAGTTATAAGACCAAATCTTGAACCTCCTTGTTCAGTCATCTTCTTACTTAGTTGTTCAATACCCATCTCACTAATGTTTTTAATATCAGTATTAGCCTTAGCCAAGGCTACTGATACAAGCTTCAGTACTTGATCAAGATCTACTAATAGAGTATCATAGAGTTCAAGTAACTCTTCGCCTGTAATGTTCTCATCTATTTCTACACCATTAATATCTCGCATAGCTTCTCTGAACCAAGTAACTAACTGAGTATCAAAGATATCACTAGGTAGGGCTGAATCTATAATAGCAATCGGAACTAAGCCATCACTGGTAGTATACCAATGACTGTCCTTAATGCCCACAAGAGATGCGTGGAATATGAGGAGTGACTCTACCTGCTTATGCTTGCCCTCAGCCTTAGCTTCAATATCTGCTATTAAGTCAGCAGACTGTAGTAATTCAATAAGACTTTCGGGCTGATCTTCTTTGGTTCTGTTTTTAGTTCGTCGCGATAAAGCCTTTCTGTTTTCTTCCTTATCAATATTACGCTCAATTATTAAATCTATTAATTTAGCTTTTGTAAGCTTATTGTAATCCCTATCAACTTCTGTGGAGGTGGCTTCTGTGGGAGTAGTAGAGTCTGGATAGACAATACTAATATGAGATCCCGGAGAGGTTGATGTTTGCTCTCCATTAAACTGCTTGATCAGAGTATCATGATGATATTGTGGATTCGACACGCCCCACTTGTCCAAAGTCCTTACGTCACCCTTAGGGCTAGACTTAAGTTTCCAACCATCCTCGGTCTTAACGAAAGTGGCTTCATAGGAGACAACGAACTTACCTTTATTTTTGTAGCCTCGACCGACTTCAGTTACCGTTACCTCGGTGCCAACGGGGGCATCCTTCAGGCTCTGTCTATTTTCTAGATCAGTCTTTCCAGCTTCAACCATCGTCCTGTTATACTCTGATCGCACGTCAGGATCCATAGCCTCGCGGTCAGCTGGAGCCAGCATCTTATCTCCGCGTGTCATCTCGGTCAAACGACCAGAGCTATCTCGCGTTTCAGTAGTGACGTTAGGATAATCAAACCTAGTAGCCTGTGGCTTTGTCCCTTCGGCACGAGGACCAGCAGCATCACGAGCTTTTCCCGTAGCTTCAATAGCCTGTGCATTACTTCGCTGAGAGGCAGGTACTTCTCCTAAGGAGTGGACACTCCATCTAGAAACTGCTCCGGGATTGTTCTGCATGGTTCTGTTACTTATACCACGGAATCTTCCGGGTTGGGCTTTTATTTTTATAGCCTTTCGCTCAGCCTTCTCTGCTTTATCAAAAATCTTGTGAGCTTCATCCACAGATATCTCTTCCTCGCCTCTCCTCAGAACTTCCAATCTTGCCTTTCCTCCCTCTGGTAGGTATTGAGCGAACTCTGACGCAGCAAATGTCATACCGCCTCGGGACTTTCTTTCTGCTACAGCCTTGAAACCAGTTACCTTTTTATCAAGACTTTCATTCAGCCGCTTTCGGTATTTGATAGCTTCGGTTACAGAACTAATTTGTAGACTCGCTAGTCCTAATGCGCCAGCTTTTTCCCTAACTAACTTAAATCGTTCTCGTCGCAATTGCCTTATAAGGGATTGTCTCTCTTTAATGATAGCATCAATCCTTGTACCCTTGATAGTATGCCGGGCGTAGTTATCAATTTCCGTTTCTCTAAAAAGATATTCATTATGAATGAAGTTGATATCAGAGATTGTAAGTGGGTTGCCCTGTTTAAAGTTTTCCTTAAGTTTATTAATTTCTGCTAACACTCTTTTGCCCTTGGATCCCTCCCTATCCTGTATATGTCCTTCTTTCTTCAGAACCTTACCATCTAAACTATTCAACATTTCCCCTGTAACTTTCCACAAGTCTGGGTTAGAGCTTTCAGATAAAACTTTCTGATCACTACTAAGGCCTTTGTCACCTGTCTTAGCATACTGACTTAAAGATTTACTAGACCAACCAGCGAATAATCTACTGAAAATTCCTCGGCGTTGTCCTCTTTCTGTCCTATTGTGTTCATTTCCGGCTTCTACAACAGGACCATAGGCCTCCTTTAATTCTTCATCTTTGAGCTTGATTTGCTCATCCAAGTCTTTCGTTACTTCGTTCCGCTCTGCCTTAGCATCTAAATCGCTAAAGAGAGTCTCAAGCTCCTCAAGAATCTCTGCGGCTTCCTTTAGGATAGCATCAAACTTCTCGATCTCCTCAGCTTCCTTAGAAGCATCCCTAGCCTTTCTAGTCTTCTCTTGAATATTCTTTACTTCTTGATTTCTTCTCTTGAGGTCAGCTTCCCAAGCAGCCTTTTCCGTGAGAACGGGTTGATCTACCTCAGGGTCTGTGACACCGGGAGGAGTATCATCTCCTTCTTTTAATACCTCAGCAACAAACTCAACAACCTCATCGTTAGAACTAGTTACAGCATATTCAAGTGCCTTTATCTTCCCAAGTTCTACCGTAAAGGGGTTCTCAAACTCAACCCCATTAACAACCAATGTAGCTATATCGCTAATAACTACTTGTGTTTCTTCAGTAATATCTATGGTTTCTCCATAGGTTTCAACAAAAGATTCTGTGGTAAGTTTCCCCTTAAAGACATCATAAAGATCTGTTATTAAAGTCTCATAAGATTCTTTAGTTGTAGTCTCTAGTTCAGACCACCCTTTAAATGTCTCGGCAAACTGTGTAGCTTCTTTCTTACCGTATCCCGCTTTAAATTTATTTGTTAATTCCTCAATCTCTTTATTGTCTTCAACAACCTCAGGTTCTATCTCTATTCCTGCATCCTCAGCCTTTTTAGATAAAGCTCTTGTTCGGTTAATTACTTTAAAGCCTTTACCTTTAAACAAAGCCTCTAGTTTATTTAAAGCTTCCTCAGATTTCGTTTCCAATTTCTGCAACCACTCGAACTTCTCTCCAGCACTTAGGTTATCAAAATCTTCCCCACTCTTAATAGTTCCATCTTCTAACATTCCTTTTACCATTGAGTCTCGAACACCATCTCCCTCTAAGACAATATTCATCATCTCATCATCGGTAAAGTCTTGGTTATCCCAAGCTTCAGCAACCTGATCAGGAGTCATGCCTTGGGATCTGAAGTGCTTGTAAGCTGCTAACTTGAACTTTGCTCCAACCGCTCTTCCTTTTAGGGCCTCAAACATACCCTCAGAGTCCCCACCCTCGATCATTTCTTCTGTCTGTACATGCTCAATCAAGCGATCAATAAGCTGCTCCCCACTAAGAGGACTTGCCGAGTTTCTCTCTTCGGCGGCAATAGAATCTAAAGCACTCTTAATACTTACCAAACCTTCGAAAGCTTGGCCTCTTTCTAAGATTCCAGTCAAGGGCTCCAAGATCGTAGCCAACTCTAGATCGACATTCTTTCCAGTCAGGCCTCTATCCTTCGTACCTAAAATAGTATTCAAGGTACCTGCTATTTCTTCGGACATATCATAAACATCCAAAGCTTTCATGATAGGACTCTCGCCTTCCTTGCCCATGCCTTCAAACATCTGCTTAAAAGCTAAGCGTGTTCTCTCACTAAACTTTTGGTTTTTCCAGAGTCTTTCCCCGCCCTTGCCTATGGCGGCTCTCATGGTTAAACCCATTGCGCCACCCGCTGTGTATTTCATAAGACCACCGAGTAAGGGGTTGGCTACTATACTGAAGCCAGCTTCAACTAAAGCTTCATCCCACATAGCACCTATGCTATATTCATCTAAAACATCACGATCAATCTTCATACTCTGGTTAAAGAACTCAGCAAGGCCACCCTCAATGAAACCTTCAGTTGCATTGAAGGGAGCATTAGCCGCCATACCCATCAAGCCCTTAGTTGGGACGTTTTTCCACAAGTGCTTTTTAACTAGAGTAGTTGCGATGTTTTCGGGAAGGAAATCTGTAACTTTAAACAGCTTGTTTCCACCCCATGCCAGAGGGCGGATGGCTGGTTTATTTATAATACTAGTTAACTTTGCTATTCTTGCACTTCCAAAACCAGCTCTAGCCCCTAGGGCGACTCCAGTAGCAAGAGTACCAAGTCCCATGGTAGCAACTGAAATGGCAACCGAGGCGGGCATATCTGGATCATTAAGGAGACCATCACGAAGGAAGGGCCAAGCCGTTAAGTTCCACCACTCTTCCATACCATCCATATGTTGGTCAGCGTGTTGGATACTAGCGTGAATACCCGCTTGTTCGATATCTGTATTTAAAAGATAGAAGAAGTGATCAGGGTTATTAGCTTCCCCGATAGCCTCCTCTATTTGTTCTGGACTGCCGTATCGTTGGATTAAGAAAGCATGGTAGGTAGGATCAGCTTCATTAAGTTCTTCCAACATTTTATTTGTAGTAAAGCCGGGCATCTTAATATCCCAGAGATCTTCAGGAGCAGAACCCCATCCAAATCTAGTACCAGCTAAAGGATCAACATAAGATCCCAATCCTAACGTTGCACCCTTGGTCCAGTTAGACCACGTACTTTGGAAGGGTGTCAGGAAATCTCTATGCTCTTCGGTAAGAGCACCGCCAATACCGGGCTTAAGATTGTCTCTACCACGCATCATCCTATCAGCTTTGATTTGATCCGCAGCGGCATTACGTGCGGTAATACCTCGCCAGTAATCTTGAGCCATCATCCTGCTAGTAGCTACAGAGGCTTTCATATGTCCAAGTGTCCAGTCAGACCCATCGGGTATTAACTGGGAATTGAATATGCCATCATCCCCAAAGCGGGAAAGGTTCTCATCTCTTTCGGTTAGATATTTCCAAGCAGAGGATTCTTGTTCAAAACTTTCAGGACTAAACTGCCTAATAAAGTTTTCACTCCAGCTTGCTGGTCTATTATCAAAGATCCGAGTGCCATGCATCAGCTCAGCAATTCTATCACTAGCCATTAATAACGTCTCCTGTATAATCTAACTTTTATCATTGATACCATTCCGATTTCCATTCCAATCACACCACACTAAGGATGATAATAATATCCACTCCACTTGCCCTGCCTACCGAGACGTTCTTCTGCTTTTCTTCTCGCCTCTTCGGGAGAATCTCCTCGGTTTTGGTGGTATAATAAGTGCTGAAGCGAAGCAACTCTATTCACATCAAGTTCTTCTGCCGCAGCAGCCCAATCTTTAGTAGTACTAATCCAACGATGTTTTGCTACTACTGCTCTTATTGCTTCTTGTCTCATTTCTTCAAACTCTTCGTCGGTCTTTGTATTTTCCGCATCATCCCGAGGAGACTCTTTTCTCTGCTCCTCTGCAAGTTTGTCTATTGCTGCAAGATCTTGTTCCAAACTAGATTCAAAGTTGTTTATCTCTTCAGGCATCTCCCACTCTGGTATTGCCCCATCCCACAGTTGGTTCCAGAAGAAGTTGAATGCCCCATCTGCCTTCTCGTAGAACTTAACTAGTGCAGTATCATTTCTTGCGGTAGCCAAACTAGCTTTTATTATGGAATCTACAGCACCGGGTGCAAACTGGACTTTATAAGAATCAGGTGTACCTTGGACTTGATCACCTACGCTCATCGTAATATTCCAAGAAGGTGGGGCTGTCGTTCCTATTTCTGTTTCAGTCAATATACTTCCTCTGCCTAGATCAAACCGGACATTTCCATATCTTCGACCTTTACCACCCAGACCACCCTGTGTTAAGATTAGATCTAACTTATTCCACTGGCTTGCTCTTCCTTCTCTACTACCTGCCTTAGCAAGCGAGACTCTATCCAATGCTCCTAACAGTACATCCTGCACAGAGCGTGGCAAGAACTCTTGTCCAGTCTCCCATGAGTTTCTTACTTCATCTGATAAGTGACTATGAGTAAGAGCTTCACCAGCAGCCCGTCCTACCTTCGCACCAGCAATAGCTGCTTCAGTCGCTCCAACAGTCATGATACCTAGCTTCGCTCTATCCGCCCCTCTTAATGAGTCATCAACTAATGTACTCACTCCTTTTCCAGCGTCTCCTCTGTCAGGAGCTTGAGTCCTAGCTGAATTCAAC
>Ga0208299_1000937_pt1 | contig 23579 bp, 49 predicted proteins | sample 15_taG_FD_184089 | JGI IMG/M metagenome (GOLD analysis project Ga0208299, IMG submission 184089) | Marine viral communities from the Subarctic Pacific Ocean - 15_ETSP_OMZ_AT15312 metaG (SPAdes) (version 2) | ecosystem: Environmental > Aquatic > Marine > Oceanic | place: Pacific Ocean | collected...
CGCATACTGTCGCAGAAGTGGTCTTTTTAAGAGCAATCACCGGCTCCCAAAGTATTATAAAGGCCATCCCCAATAGCGTATTAATGCAGTTTAATAGCGAAACACACCCGCGTATAACCTCACTAAGGGGGTATGGACTAGCCAATATGAGGCCCTGTTCCATCACGCCCACATGGGGGGTTTTAAGATGAGCGGAACAGAAACAGATACCTACCGAATATCTGGTAGCAGAGCGGCCATGAACCAACTCTTACACTTCATTCAAGAGTTTTGTCCTGATGTTGAATGGGAAATGTTAGAGTGGGAGGACCCATGCCAAGTATGCCTCATGACTAATAGAACAGTTATGAACACGGAACATGAGCCTCCCATAATGGAATGTCATGACTGCGGTTCCGAAAGGCCTCCACCATTCGACCATGAGAAGGCGAGTTGGTTTGCTAATCACCCTGTTGATAATTTGATTTGCACAGGTCCAGCTTGTCATGCCGTTGGTTCGCAAACTGATAGATGTAATGAGTTCAACTGTTGGCTTGCCTATGATGAGGCCTTTCGTGCTATGTGGGGTGATGAGTGATGAGTGATAACATTTACACACCTTATCCTGTTGATGAGTGGATCGAAGGCCTCACAGCAGACCAAGCCCTTTATCATTTGAAGAGAATGAAGAGGGTATGCAGAAAAGAGGGATTCAAAGTCGGTAAAATCTCATGCCTCCTTGATATTGGACAGGAATGGTCTGATTGGATGAATGTAACACAGTCTTTTGCTGAAGAGGTAATACGGGTGCATAAGCATCAGTCAGCTAGACAGCGTCTGAATTGCATAATGAAACCCAGATTCAGGATCAAACTCCACACATATTCATCGTATGGGAACATCAGCCTTTGGCCTTATGCTCTTAGTGATTACACTCAACATTCAAGTCACTGCGAATGCAAGGGAGGCACAATGGAGTGTCACGGATTTGGAGATGAGGAAGAATGAGTTTACCTGCAGCTAAAAGGCAGCCCTGGCGACCACCAGGTCTGTTAATCGCCCGCGTTGAAACTCCAGAATACATTTACGAACTATATGAGGAGGCAGTAGCAACATGAAAACAGCAATGAAAGAACAGTATGAAAAATGGAAGAAAACAGCAAAAGAGGAGGATCTTTTCAGAACTCCTGGAATGAGAAAGAAAAGACGGGAGCAAGCCACCTATTATCAGGTAAAGGCGTTGCTTATAGAACTCTTAGCTGATGAGGTCGCCAACCATAAAATTGAACAGATAATTCTGTATGCAGTCAGACACTGTGGGTTTTTCAACACAAGCGAGTATCACCATGTTTGGAGGGCGAGATGGATTAACACAGTCTTGCTGCTTGAGGATCTTAAACGCACTTATCCCGACTCACCCAGATTTCATAATCTATACCAGGGGAGGGTTGAGATGGGTGGAGAGAAGGTGGTCTGATGGTGGAAATCAGGAAACAGGATGTTGAACCCCTGCTAGAAATCCTTGATGAGTGGTTGACTCATCATTTAAGACATAAGCATTTACACTCTAAGAGCACTATTCATTTTGCAGAATGCCTCAAAATGCAATTAGAAGCACCACCTCCCAAAGAGGAGATATGTTGTGACAACTGCTTGATAGCTGTTACTGATGCTGCTTATGAAAGTGGAATAGATATACTCGGAGTTGATGATGAAATGGAGGACAGATACCCTGATAATTATGCAAAACTGCTATCTCGCCAGATTGGGGCTGATATACCAGACCATGATTGCGAACAGCTTGATCCTGAAGCTGCAGTTTACTTTGAAAAACGCGTCTGTATCTGTGGTTGTCATGGTCCTGACTTCAGCTATCAAGGGGGAATCTGATGCTGCCACTAGACCACAAAGGGGAGAGAGTTCAAAAGGGAGATGTAATGGTTCTGCCCTTCTGCTTTCAGGTCACCGCTCATGCGATTCACTCAATAAAACTGCAAATTAGCGCGTGGCAAAGAAACCTGGCAGAAAAAGACTCTATCCAAAACCTGAAAGAGGATGTGGAATGATGCAGGTCTGCGAAAAGTGCGACTGTATCTTACCTCCATGCTCTTGTGAATCAATGACTGTACTGTGCAGCCTGAATAATTTGTCTTTTCTTAAGGATGAGGGCATGGTTAGAAGGCTGTGTCCTCTTCATGGAGAAGAGGGGTTCGAGATATGGCATAAGAAATGGAGTGAAAGCTCTGACAGCGAACTCCGGTTTTCATGCGGTACTCCTGTGTTCAAACCCCTGTGCGAATGTCCAGGCACTCATCCTGGTACATGGAGTTTAGCTCCAGCTACATTCTCATTTACAGGGCATTACTGTGACGAGTGCGAAGATCAGCCTCCGATATTCATTTGCTCAAGCTGCGGTTACGCGGCAGATGAAAGAGAAAACTCTATTGATACTCTTACGACTTGTCCTGAACGATGTTGGGAGGGAAACTGATATGATCGACCTGATGGAGCTATTAGAAGAGGCCGCAGATGTCCTGGAAGTAGCTGCCAGGGATCATTTAACAGGAGATAAACTCCTCAGTTCAAAAATTGCCTGTTCCAGGGTGAAAGAAAAAATACAGACAAAGCTGAAGGAGCTTATTAAATTGCACCAGGAGGCAGATGACAGAAAAATATCTGACAAATTAGAGGAAACGCTGTCTTATTTCCCTCCACCAGAAGATTCAGAGGCGATCATTGAGATAAGAGAAGTGGTGGAGGTCTGGTTAAATGAGAATCCCCTATGATTGGAGCAAATCACGCGCTCCTAAAGTATTATAAGGGTGAACCCACTACGAGAATTAAGTCAAAAAAGCGGCAAAAAAAGAGGTAATAAAAATGATAAGTGAAGAGATGGAGGCCGAATGTGGTGAATGTGGAGAAGAACTGGTCTATGTGGATTACAGTTTAAGAACATTTGTTACAGGTCATAAATTATGGAAAGTGAGATGTATGAATGAAGAGTGCGAGTGCTACTACATTAGAAATGGTATGCTCATGTGTGATAATGAGAAGATGGCGAAAATTACAGACGCCTCATATATTGGTGGATGAAATGGCTAAGAGTATAAATAAAACCTCTTTGAAGAGGCAAGAAGTGATGAATACTGTAACAGATTTGATCGTTGGTGAGATGAAAAAAGGTAATCTCCCCTGGGAAAAGGGTTGGAGCACTATGGGGCTTCACCATAACATAACTACTCCTAACAAACCATACAGGGGGGTCAATCAGTTTACCCTGCCCGCGTGGTGCATAAAGAATGACTGGAACAGCAACCAGTGGGGAACCTTCAAACAATGGAAAGAGTATTCTGTTAAGTATGCCAAAAAGAACGGCCTGTACGAGCTAGATGAGAACGGTGATAAAGTTCTCATGAAAAACGGTGAGCCTAAACTCAAGTGGTTTGGTGTTCAGTCAGGTCAAAAAAGCGAGGCTTATGTGGTCTTTTGGAAACTCGTCTTGGTTGATAAAAAGGAGAAAGGTGAGCTTGTGTTAGATTCCAAAGGGAGAAAACAGAAGGTCAAAATACCTATACTCAAGTGGTTCCAAATCTTCAACAGGGACCAGACCGGATTACCACCACAGACCCTGGATCATGAGCCACCACCATTAGATGAAAGAGAAGAGGCATTCCATGATAGTCTGTTCGGCTACTTTGATGAAGAGGGCATAGAATATAGTGAAGGGGGAGATGTAGCCTGCTACTCATTTTCGGATGATAAAATACGAGTTCCAAAGCGAGACGCGTTTGATAGTGCTGCTACTTATTGGGCTACAATGGCTCATGAGTCGATCCACTCAACAGGTCATGCAAAGAGGCTTGAGCGCAAAATGGGAGGTTCATTTGGTGAAAAGGCATACGCGAGGGAAGAGCTAGTAGCTGAAATGGGGGCGGCCCTGTTGTCCTCCATTCATGGATTCCAATATGAAACGATGCACAGGTCTGCAGCATACATACAGAATTGGATTAAGGCTCTCAATGACGATAAGAAACTCATTATCACCGCAGGGACTCAAGCTTCAAAGGCTGTTGATTGGGTAATTGATGGTGCTCCCAAACCAAAGGAGGATGAGAAGAATGAATAATGAATGTAAAAATTGCAGGAAACCCTGGTGGAGTTGCAGGTGTTGGTGAAAATGTTTGAAAATCAGATTAAAAAAAGAACCTGTCCGAGAAGGGATCCTGCTAAGGGATATAAGGGGAAATGTGGTGAGTTTATGAGCCACAAAGAGGAATATGATAAGAGCAAATCAGTCCTGATTAGGACTGATAGCTGCGGGAAATGTGGTTATACAGACAGATACATAGTATGGCAAAGGTGAGTGAGATGAGTGAAAAAAAGAAAAAACATGAAAGAATTGAGAATGATACTGGCTGGATGAGCTATGGAGAGGGAAAAGACTATGATGACCATAATCTGCAAACCCATTTCCCTGAAGGTGAGATTAAATGGGTCAGATTTTGGGATTCAGTAACTATTGATGAGTATTTAACTCAAAGAAAGGTGGTTCATATGTTCGATGTGAGATTAGAGGATGAAGATCCCCCTGTTGTTCCCGACCAATACTACTCCAAACCGACCTGGGATCTTATCAACAAAGCTGGTGAGCTTGTAGCTGATGCAGCGGAAATTATCACTAGGGCTCATGGTTCTGATGGACCTGAAAGAGATGATCCTGATTATGAAGCGTGGGTCTGTTGCCAGGCCCTGGGTAATGCCTTAGATAACTTTATGGAGCTGGCATGATTGCTCGCAAAGTATTATAAGGTCAAGCCGTCTATGAGATTTATAGCAAAAGGTGACATCAAATGACAGCATCAAAGGATATAGATTATACTAAATGCAGCAGATGTGGTTCTTCTAAGAAGAGGCACAGGAAAACTGGTTTTCTGACTTGTTCAACAGGTGGAAATGATTGTGGGGTTTCCAGAAAGAAAACCAGCAAGGCATTCAAGAGGCAAGAAGAGAAGAAGAAAAGAGAACTGCAAGAGCGTTGGGCGAAGAGGCAAAGAGAGCGCGATGAGCGAGGATGGTGATTGAGATACCAACATACAAAATAGTATGCACAGCAGCACAGACTCTGTACTGGCGATACGAAGTAAAGGTTGTGGCTGCCGATGAAGAAGAGGCAGAAGAAATAGCATGGGGTCTTGCTCAAGGTGAGGATATGCAAAACGAAAGAGGGAATCTGTATAAGGCATTTGATTACAGTTCCGAAGATGCAACAGGTGGCAGCGGGATTGGTATTGATGAGATTAAGATTTCTGAAGATAATCAGCTAGTAGCAGGGGATCCTTGTCCTGATTGTGGATATTCACTAGACCAGGAGCTTAACTGCTATGCTGGTTGTAAGACAGATAAGGAGGAAAAAATATGAAAGAAATAAAAAAGAGCATATTGAAAATGAACCGAGATGAATTGAATGAAGTAGTGTCTGCAGTTCGCACACGAAGAGATATATTGGCCCGAACAGGGGTCAATGATTTCAGCCCTGGCGATAAAGTGCAGTTCACTAGCAGGCAAGGAAATATCGTTGAATGTGAGGTTGTCAAGACTAACATTAAAACAGTTACCTGCAAAAAGGGTTTTCAAGAGTGGCGCGTTCCACCATCTCTTCTATCTCATAGGGATTTTTCATGAGAACGAGCACGAAAGATTTGCTGTTAGGGTATGGGAGAAACTTCATGTTTTTCCTTCCTGGAGGAGCACTAATTTGGTTGCTTTGGATGACCTGGTATGAGCAAAAGAAGATCAAAACTCTTATAACCCATGCCGAGGTTTGAGTTTTATGCACCCTGACGGTATGTTAGAAGGTTTTGAACTCTTTGCTGGAAAGCAAGGTTGGTCAGTTCCTTTCCGAGAAAGAGGTCACCACATCTATACCACAGACATTGAGGATTTTGAAGGGATAGACCTGGTAGCTGATTTCCTCAAGACCACTCCAGAAGATTTCTTAGCCTTTACAGATGGCAGGAGACCTGATTTTATTTTCGCATCCCCACCTTGCGAGGGATTCTCAATAGCTGGTATTCGCTTTCACTTCAACAGAACTGTCGATCATTTAGGAAATGCTGAATGGGAGGCTACATCTGAAACAGGAAAGCTTGGGATTGCTCTTGTTAAGCATTTACTGTATATTATTGAAGAGCTTAACCCTCGTTATTTTTTCATAGAGAATCCCAGGGGAGCTTTGAGGAAAATGCCGTTTATGCAGCACTTAGAAAAGAAAACTGTTACTTACTGCTCATACGGGGATCACAGGTTTAAGCCGACAGATATTTTTGGTGAGCATCCAGCTAGCTGGATCCCTAGAGATATGGCCAGGCCTGGCAGGGGAGAACCCTGGATAGATGAAGAGGGCACTCATTGGGTGCTAAAACCAGATGGAACTCCCTCGCACCATTACGCTCCGCGTGGTTGGAAAGAGGGAGGGACTCAAGGAACGAAGGGTTATTGGGAGCGTTCTCATATACCCCCAGACTTGGCTAGAGAAATATGCTCAGCTATTGAGGATCCAGACGCGGGTGTGTCAAAATGGCTATAATTGGAGCAAAAAACGCACTCCGAAACATATATAAGTGAATGCGTCTTAGTCAATTTATGACCAAAAAAGACAAAGTATGGCCTCTATTAGTGGGGTATGTTAGAAGAGCGTGGTGGGCGGGAAAGCCTGTAGTGAAGATATGTGTTAATAAAGCAGCTTTAGCTGAATGTGAGTCATACACCACCGCAGACGGACAGGAATACATAGCAATAGTGGCCGATGAATCACAGTTATTGCGTGTTACCAATGGTGTGAGAGCAGTTACTACCGTTCAACAATACCAAGAGATACCCCCATTAGCAGCAGATGATGAAATGGTCGAAGGTGAGGAAGAATGATACCTGATTGGACTGAACCTTATTGGCCTCGACCAAGTGAAAGAGAAGGAGATGAAGAAGAATGAAAGGAGATGAACCACCAATGAATATATTTAGAGAGATTAAACTAATGCTTAAACATCTGGGAAAGCCCAATACCAAAGCAACCAAAACAGGAGATGAAGAAGAATGAGTGAAAACCCTATTGATCCAAACTGCCCCTTTTACAAACACCTGATGGATGAAGCCGAAAGGCAGTTAGCAGGCGAAGAAATTATGATGGTTAATGGCTCACCGATGGGAGGTGCGATTTGGAATCTCATAGTTTCCAAGAGAGATTTTGAACTTTGGACTAAACTCAAAATGAAGCCGACTCGCGGTTGGAAAGTTACAGATGCTAAAAAGTATTTTGGTATAACTGGATCAGGTCAGAAGTTATTAGATAACTTCATGGAGATTTACGATTTTGTGATGGGTGAGCGCTGATGGCTTTCTTCAAGTCACAGACATATCAGGAAACATACGACCCTCATGAGTATCACTTTTCAGGTAAGTGTATCAATTCAGGTAAAGAGGTCAAAGTATCAATCCTGGGATCAGACCTTTGGCATTACAATCACGGAGCTAAAATCCAGGACTGCTTTCCGTACATTGATGCAAAACGCAGGGAATGGATGATGACAGGTATGTTGGAGTTGTTCTGATGGTTCGGTTGGTTGGCGTATGTGGCTACTGTTCATCAATGCAGGGATATTCTCCTGATAATATGCTTCTAATAGCAGACCACCCTGACCTCGCACATGATGTTCTTAAAGAGGATGGTTCTCATAAAAACCCAGATGTATATCCGAATGACACTTGGTTCTGTCAAGGTTGTGGTTCAGGGACTTCTCGTTTGGTTGATGCAGATAATGTTGATGAAAATGGGAGGGAGACCAGATGAGTGAAATTGAAGAATCAAACCTTATTCCCTGGCAACCAGGCATCGGTGATGAGGATCATTCCGTTTTAGCAGTTTGGCCTGGATGCCTGGTCGAACCAGATGATATTGAGAAACTTGAAGAGTTCTTGGTTGAAGTGCTGGGAGCTACGAGGCCGATTTTAATTGTCGGCACAGTCAATACCCTTCCTACTCCTGGTAATGAAGCTGATGAGCCAGGTGGTCGTTCAGACTTTTTCTTCTATTTCCATGATGAGGATATTATGGTAGTGGCTGTTCCCCGCCTCCAATATGGCATTCGCTGGTGGGAGGATATATACTTCAATGACGGACAGGACATTTATCCGGCAGATTTCAGGGAGGCATACCCTAAACCTTGATTATTGGAGCAAAAAAGCGGCTCCAAAAACTATATATGCTAGGACTACTTAGGACATTTACCAAGAGGAATTAGAATGACATTACAAAAAAGCAAAGACGGAATAGAGAAGGAGCGATCCGCTAAGAGGACAATCACGCTTCAAATGGAAACGCCAGAAGGATGGAATAGTGAGCAAAGAACTCGCTTCCATGAACATTTGGCTATGAATGGAATCAGATGCAGTAACCGCTTACAATTTAATGCGCCCGATTTGGAGCATTATGGTATTCAAAAAGAAACAACCACTCAACAGGTCTTGAGAATCCCTATCCCTAATGGTAGTGATATTGAGGTTCAGATTCGTGGTCGTTTGACCGAAAGTGAGCGGGCTGATATGACTGAAGCTTTCCGACAGATACTAGATGAACCAAAAGGTGAGTATTTTTGTGATGATATTACAGAAGAGTGGGTCCAACCACGCGTACGCGATGGAACAGATATATTCATCAAGTCAGACTTTGAAGATTTAGAAGAGAACGGTCAATCCGTTTTGATGAAGAGGCAAACGATCATGACAGCTTATTCAACTACTGATAGAAGGGATTGGGTTACTGTTCAAGTCAAAAGAATTAACACAGACGGTTGTATCAAAATGGTTATTGAGGCATCCTGTAAGCACACTAAATCTAGTGTAGCTGGAGCTACTGATAAGTTATCGTGTTCAACGGTTGAAGAGTATATCGGTCATATCAGTCGCGTATTCACTAATTCAGGCTATGCTTATCATTGTTCAAACTTGACTGTTGATTGTGTGGTAGTCAGCGACTTTTCACTAAGCGAAGTGTGTGACGCCTCATTCGTTAAATCCCTTTCTTCAGATGATCGAGGTGATTCTGAAGAATAAAACTCATGGGGGGGTCAGGTTTATTCCGCAAGCTCCACGACATCAGTCGTAGCGTCTCTTCGTACCTGACCTTCCCGCCCGAGGTGTTAATATGACTAAAAGAAATATAATGTTACTGTTCAAGTGTTTAGAATGTGCAGCTAGGAACAGGATTTTCCTATATGAAGATCATCAGACACAAGAGGATATACTTTGTTCTCACGCCTTTTCAGAAAATCAGTTAATATCAGGTCAATTGAAAAGGATAGTCGCCAACCATAATGCTCATCCTGGCCATAGGTTAGAAATAGTGGGAAGAGGTCGGTGGTCGGAAGTAAATATCAGGAGTGATAATAATGGGTAAAAGGAGTAAAAACGGGAAGCGCAGGAATGTTCAGGTGCGAGATGCAGTAGTGAAAATACTAAAAGATTATCCAGACGGTTTAACAACAATCCAATTAGCTGAACTGATACCTCTAAAAAATTACCCTCAAGGTAAGTCGCTCGGTATGGTTGTTAATAAAACCCCAGGCGTGGAGATTATCGGAACAGAAAGAATTGCCAGCTTCGGTCATGGTCATTCAGAATACTCAATTTTTGCTCTAACAGATGAAAGTGAATATAATAGGTGGAGGTATGGTTTAGATGATGATACACAAAGCAGATAATGGCGACAGCATTTATTTGATCGAACCTTCTGAAATAGAAGTGCTCGATTTCAAACCATATTATTCAGACAAAAAATATGTTCTCCGCTTCAGACCCACCTTATTATTAAAGCTTTCTGAACAGCTTGAAGTAGTAATTAGTGGTTACGATGAGGTTTGGGATTACTTAGATGCTCTATTCCCGCTTAACCCCCTGCCTCGAGCTATTCTTAATGATGCCATGAGAAGTTATGGTGCTATTGATGCCGGATTACCTCCAGAAAAGTGGCCTTCTATGCTACCCGATTTCAACGCATTTCAAGCCGAAAGTAGCGCGGGTTGGGTCGTGCTAGGGGTGAATGAATCGCGGCCTACTAGCGGCCTTCTAGGGGGTAAATTAGACCATTATCGAAGGGCTACCATAGCATCCCCCCCGTTGACAAAATCACAATTAACAGACATTAACAATACCGCGCATCCAGCATACTATTTAACCAAAGTGAGGGATTATATCAATGAAACTTCTATGGAAGGTCGCTTTGCAGAAATACAGGAAGATAGAGGCCGCTTTGCAGAAATACATTGTTTGCCTCAACGCGATGCTGAAGGTGATCATTCTCTTTTCAGCCTTGTCATTAGAGAATGGGCTTGTGATGGAGATAACAAGAGTTTTGTACCCAAAGGATTAACAATAATACAACATAATTCAGGTTGCACAGCACAGACATTGACTTGGATATTTGGAATAGTGGAGCTTGTGAATGGAGTTATTATACGACCACTAAGAGGTAAATACTTTTCCTGTTCATACCCTAATTACGCTCGAGCCTATCAACTCACATATAAATACAAAGAGGCAATTAATAAAACGGATATTTCCCTGGTGAGACCAGGTTCTATTGCGCTCAAGTGGGATGAGTTATTAGCGGTTGAGATAGACGATCTTCAGTATGAGCTAGCTCAACGCCGTTACTGCAAGATAGATGCAAAGAGTGGGAGGGTGGTGAGTAAATGACAGAATCCTGTATTGAATGTGGAGCGGGGAAGATGGATGAGCACGCGTGTCCTAACGCTCGCGATATTTGTTCTGATTGCTGTATTATTTCTATGGCAAAAGAGGGAGAAATTGGTTGCGGTCATTGTGAGCCTGTATGCCCCAAATGTGGATCATCTCAAACAAAAATTAACTTAAACAGTATGGATGGTTCTCCTAATTTTATTATTTGTAAGGAGTGCTTTCATGGTATTGCAGACCTGAAAAGCAGACAAGAACGAAAAGCTTTGAAAAGAGGGCTGAAGGGAAGAATTGAAAAGCAGAAAAATAGCGATGGTTGGTGGTGAACAATGAGTTTTTTGAGGCACCAGTATTCTTTTTATATTTTCGGAAGCTGCCGGAAAGAATTAAACCGCGCACAGCTAGCCTATCGCGCTAATTCTTTTAATTCCCATAGGGTATTTACCCAAGAGCCATTAGAAGAGTATGATAAACACCTAAAGGGAAATAACTTAATTAAGCAGAATGGGCTTTGGTATAGCGTTTATTTCTTTCTAGCAGGTCTTGAAAGAATAAAAAGAATAAAAATAACAAGTTCCAGGATAAATACTATTATATTACAACGATACAAAAGGGGGTTGATGGCGTATGCGTGAAAAACAAAGAAAGAAAGAGATTTCAGGCGAAACTACCTTCATTTGGAGTAATTACCCTTACAAAGTAATAAAAGGAGAAAAACCAATGTTTCAAAACATATACTTCTTATTAGAGGGTGATCCAGGTTTTGGCCCCCATTTAGCTGCAGCATCTCTAGTGGGTGAAAGAATCCTTGATTGCGAGCATGATTTGGTAATTCTCAATAAGTTCCAGAACTTTGAAACCTTCAATACTTCTAAAGAGTTTAATCTCCCTGGATGGAAGGGTTATATTGTTGGTGAGGATTTGTGGGTCACTATCCCAACCTGGCCTCCAATGTCTTTATCAGATGGACCGAGTGTTTGGATTTACGCTTACCCGATGGTATCAGATTTAGCAAATTATTTTAATGGGAAGAGTAATTATGTTTATTACATTGGCACTACTTCTCCTAATAATCACTTTATGGATGAGGCGTTCCCCGTCTATGAATCAACAGAAATGTATGACTTGCTGTTTGTATCGGGTCAAATAGAATTACACAAACAGTATTCTTTAACGAGTGATGGGGAGTTGAATCGTGTGTGTGACGCTCAAATGCCAAATCTATTCTTCATTACCCCTCAATGGATCATCCCACAGATGTTTTCCGAAATGACTATAAATGAGTCGCATCTCCTAATGGTAGGCGCAGACGATGGCGACTACTACATAGATGATTCAGCTACGAAAACTCTTACCAGATTCCTTAAACAAGAGAAAAACCTTAGACCCCTGATAAAGAACAGAAAGCCCCTAATAAAAAGATTAGAGGCAGTACGCACCGCGAAAAAAGAACCACAGATTGTATCGCGGAGGCCACCGTCTGACCCAGGGGAGATGTTCCAATGACCGATAACGATATATTCAAAGCAGTTGAGAATTATGCAAGAAAAAACCACTTCATAGATGTTGAGGACAAGCTCCCCATATTTATTTGCTCTGTTGGAGCACATATTTTCAATACAATTAACAAATGCTCATCATGTGACTTTGACCCAGAAAAGGTTGATCCAGGTGAGTATTCTATCCCCGCTTGTCCTATGAGGCATGAACAACAACCATTCTATACTCCGATGAGCCGATTACCCGATACTAGAATACATATTCTAATGAGGGGTATGAAGGGTTCCGGTAAATCAGTCCTGGTTGAATTATTTTTGGCTGAAAGAACGGGGCTTCTGTATTCTGCGCAAGCAGATATTGGGGTTGGATATAAGACTATGATAGGTCCAAACTCCGTTACAGAAGCTGGGATGTTCGGTTCGGTGGATGAAGAGGGAAATATCATGGGGCGACCATTAGCTCGTGAGTTATGTGGTGGGTTCTTAGGATTTGAAGAGTTTTCAGCTATCACCGATGCAGCCAGGAAAGAACATTCAATAGATATGAAGAATCAGCTTCTGACTTCAACGGACAACGGGCGAGTCAATAAGGGTATGAGGGCCGGTTGGGTTCGTTACAGTACTCGTTATACAATATGGGCTGGCACACAACCTGCGCGCTTTGAATTAGAATCGGGGCTGGATCGCAGATTCTTTATCATTGATATTGAAATGAGTCCAGAAAAAGAGGCACAATTCAAACAAGCTCAACACAAACAATCTAATATGACTCAAACGGAAAGAATTAGTTTGATAGAGGACAATCGCAAAATTAAAGAATGGTTCGTGAAGAGGCAAATGGAGGCGGTACTTGAACCACCAACAGCAGTAATCTTTGACCGCAGCTTAAACGATTGGATTTCACAACCTGAAGTTAGATCCTTTGAGGCCGACCTATTCAGACGCCTGGCGATTGGTTATCACATGATGAAACCTAACTACAAGGGAGGAGAAGCTTTGAATGTTTGGTTGGATTCTGACCTGAAATTAATTTTAGACAAATCGCTGTTAATGCGCCGTAATGTTATGGATGCAGATATCAAACTCATTAAGGACACTTTCTGGGCTAAGGATATATCAAAATCAAACCTCGTTAAAGAGGTTACTCGCATGGTAACTATGGGTGATTATCAATCAGCTAAACGCTGGATTGAAGAATCACTACAGGATCAGCCCTGGTATAAGGAGTTTATACCAGAAAAAGAAGGGCGTGGTCGTAAGGGAGTAGTCTGCCGAATAGGACATTCACCTGCCTTTGAAGCGAAAGCGAAAAAGGGCTCAATGAATTGGGGGAATAAGAATGCAGAATGAGGATAAGTATAGGTGGGGTATTAAACCCCTGAAGAAATCGCTTAAGAATGGAGAATACTATTGGGTGATTATGAACAGTTCAGTTCAAATTGTTCGTATAGAATCAGGTCTGGCTTGGCCGACCATAGGAAATGGAGAACCCACCACAGTTAACAACATTCAAATACTGAACGGCCCCCTCGCACCAACGAGGGGACTGATATGAAGAGCAGGTATTTGATTCAACAACGGCTACTTGAAGAGGTCGACCCTTCTAAAATAGAAGCTCTAGAGTGGGTTCTTCTATCGCCTGAATGTCCTATTTGTAATCACCGAGATAGAAAGGATTTGGAGGTCAGATTGTTCCGACAAGAAATAACACCTTCATTCCTGGAACAGAAATCAGGGTGGGCTTCTGGTATTGTTGATGAACACATGAGCCACCACATTGACGCTGATCCAGAAGAGGAAAAACACATTGAAAAGATGCGTGAAGAATCAGTAAATACTCTAAATGTTGCCGAGAATCTTCTGCAACGATGTTGTAATTACTTAGATGAATGGGAGGATCAGCGACAAGGTATGCCTATTGATGAGGATTGGATAATGACAGCTACCAGGATTGTGGCTGAAGCAAATAGAGGGTTAAAGCTCGTGGGTCAACTCAAGCAAGAAATAGGGGTTGACAGTCAATTATTATTAGCTGAACGAAGGATGAACCTGTTAATGACAGGTATTGTTGATGTTTTGAAGGATGAACCTCAATTATTAGACCAAATAGAGTTCAGAATTGCAGCTTTGAAACCCGCAACAATAGATGTTGAATATGAGGTGTTAGATTGAGTCATTGGGAAGCGGAAGAGTGGCAATACGGAGAACCTATTAAGTGGAGGCGTTCACCGCAAATGTTGATAAGCAGGTCAATACCCAAAGCCGCATTCCCAAACCTCATAGAAACAATGATAAGCACCGGCATAGTTTGTCAATTGACCGAAGGGGGCGCGTGTTGGTTTTCAGGGAGATATAAAGTAACCGCTACTGAAATAAAAAGAGTGTGGGGTCTAAGCCGCACACAGTATAATAGACTCATGGATTACATAATACAGAATAATCCGTTTGAGAGAGGTAATGAAAATGTTTGATATAAATAAAACTACTGATGAAGAAGCAAAAAAGGTTTTGCTCGCCAAATGGGATGAGTTCGTTGAAGAGGCAAAGTCTGAATGCGAAGAAGGAGAAGATTTCTTTGCTGATCATAAAGACGCTGACGATATAGTTAGCACATTCTGGTTTTGGTTAGAGAATTGGATTGCGAAAGATGTTGGGCGAGTATGGATAGATGAGTGATTATGTCTGGTTGTGAATTAATAGTGAATAAAGCCTTCATAACTGATGGAGTCAAGGGTGTTGAAAGGTGTGGTAACTCCCCGACATACGAAACTCCCGATGGTGAAGTTATTTGCGGAGCTTGTTTGTATCTAACAACCGGAGATTTCAAAAGCAAGAGGGAGATATGATGGGTGTAATAATACTAACTGCTGATGATAAGAAATACAGACAGGGTGACTATGTAGTAATGCACCGTGAGATGACTAACCCCCCAACTGCTCCTGGAACGACATACATTCTCCATACCAAGACATTCCCTGAATCTGAAATCATTTCATGGTTTCCTTTAGTAGCTCACCGATTGGTTGTGGTTCTCCCCAAACCACCTAGTCTATCAGCTAAATCTGAAAATATGGTGATCGTGGATAGCTCCTTGCGCTTACAGAAGCAATCATTCAGGCGCAATCTCCAAGCGTTATTCCAATGGTCGGATAGAGGTAAAGCTTTGTCTGTCGTATCGGAATTACCTATACCTCTTGCATTGGCGTTCTTCAAAGTAAATAGAGTTAATGATATTGAATCAGCCAGGCGTTTATCCAAAGTGCAATTTTTCTTACCCGATGAGTACGCGATAGCAGTATTAACTTATAGTGCCAAACCCAATCCTGGTCAGGTAGTATGGCCGACCAAGAGCAAAAAGGAGCAAGACAAACCATCGAGGTTCCGTCTAAGTGATGAATACAGCGAAATAATTATAGAGTATGCCGATGAGGTCAGCAATATGATCCGTAGCACCGAGCCTAAATCCTTACCTGCTAATTTGCCAAAGAAACAAAGGAGGTTATTAGAATGGTTATAGGTATTATTCTCACTTTGGCATTCATCACTTTGGCAATTCTCGTAATTTATTCTCATATCTTATTAACTCGCTTCCCTAAAACGGAAATTGGAGAATCACCTGAAGATGAAGATATAGCTCCATTTATTTCAGCTAGTGTGTGGAAACAGCAATAGTTATTAATATATGTGGTGTGGTCGCTGGGTGTGAGTGATGTATTTGGCAGCCAATAATGGCAACATGAGAAGAAATGTTGTGGATATTGTGAGGCGTTTTGGTCCGATGAATCAGGAACAAGTAATGGGTAAGTTAGAAGAGTTCAAGATTGCTCTCCCTTCACCCAATTCATTATCCAGCATCCTATCGAAAAGCAGCCAAATAAAAGCTGTCGGAAAGGAAAGGCTGAAGGTGTGGGTCAAGGGTAAAAAGGAGTTTACTATTTATGATGTTGATAGGAGGATCATCAAGTGCTGGAATGACATTCTTTATTCATCCCCTCTTAATATGTTGAGCAAAACGGAAAAGGCTTCTGCTGAAAGGTGTCCTGATTGTGGTAGGAAAAGGGTTTTTAGACCTGGTGACTGTCGTTGTATTTCCTGTCTAAGAGTGCCTAAATGGTGGGATGAATCGTGAGAAACGAATCCTTTATATTATAACGATTCCCACATAGTTTTATGGTGAATGCCAACACACATAAAACTGTTGTTATGCGATTAGATGTTAATAGCCTAGTGTCTTTCAGACTTGACTCGGAAATGAAAAAGCGTGTTGATAAGGAAGCAGGGGAGCTAGGTCTGACCCGTAGTGAATTACTAAGGATTGCCATAGAGTATTATTTTGATATGATGGATGAACCAGACTTTGATGAAGTGACAACCTTAGCACACGCTCATAATAGAGGTGCTAATGAATGAGCGATAAAGGGATTTGTAATCAAGCACCTGCCGGTCAAGAATCACACCTTTTTACTGTTGCTGGATCAACAAAGGATTTGAATAACTACGCGGAATCAGCAACCATCCAGCAGACAAAGAATCTATTGCTGACAGTAAAGGTTCATTGTATTTGGTGTGGTAAAAAAGTAAAATGCAGGGGTTGGATTCATGAGTAAATGGATAGTAATAATATCAACAGAGAGTGGGGTGCTAACTAGAATGGCATTTGAGCAAGGAACACAATTACAGTTATCTATGAAAGCGGTTATTGAGGCATCTCAATTTTGGAATATGACTCGCTTCAGCCAATGGGTGCGAAATGCAAAAGCCGGTCAATGGATTGAGATTCGAGATACAAAGAACAATGTTCGTGCTTTGGTTGTGAGGTCAAGTGACCCTAGAAGGTGGTGGGTTGGATGAGCAAACAATACGAAGCAGTAAATGATTTTCTGATGTATCTATGGAACACAACCGGAGATGAGTTTTTGTTTGCTCTTTTTGGTCAGAAGTATGATGAAATGGAACCACACCGTAAAGAGTATGTTCAGAAGTATCTTGATGCTAAACGCGAGAACCCAGCGAGCATTTGGTCTATGTTGGATAGAGATAACCAACAGAAGTTATTAGATGCTGCCAATGAACGATACAATAGGGGAGATGAGGAAGAATGAAGCAGCTTTGGGTTGAAAAATACAGACCGAAGATCCTTGAGGATATGTGCGGTCAAGACCATATCACACCTGAAATGGTAGCCATCGTTGAATCAGATGGTGCATCCATGCAGAACTTTCTTTTCTATTCCCCTGAACCAGGAACGGGTAAGACTTCTCTAGCATACGCTTTAGCTGCCGAGCTAGATTATCAAGTGCATAAGTTTAACGCCTCATCCAAACGGACAAGAGGAATAGATTTCGTGGAGGAAGATGTTGCCCCACTATCCCGAACAGGTATCAAAGAAACAATCATGTTCTTAGATGAAGCTGACCGTCTTACAACTCAAGCTCAAGACGCACTAAAGGGTGTTATTGAGGATGCGACAGCATACTTCATTCTAACCTGTAACGACTTAAGCCGTATATCCCCCTGGCTGCAATCCCGTTGTCAGCTTAGGACATTCAAGCCAATAGATGATGAGTCATTACTCAAGAGGTTGGCGTGGATTTCAGCTAATGAAGGTTTGGAAATAACTGAGGGTGATCTACAGCGTATTTGTTCCAGGCATACTGGGGATTTACGGAATGCTATTAATGCTCTTCAAAGCTTTTCCTGCTTACCCGAAGAACAAAAACAACAATTCCTCTTAACTCTAGACAGACCATTTATTGATAGTAATAAGGTGTTGCGTCTGTGCTTCAAGGAGCGTTGTATAGATTTAGCTGTGGCAGAATTGACGGGTGATCCTCGTCAAGCGATTAGGGCTGTTTTTGACCACGCCATCGCGACAGGAGCTAAAGACGAATCTAAGCTGCGTGTAATAGATGCAGCTATCACCAGCGAGCGTGACATTATTAATGGTGTCGAGCCATCAATGGTTCTTCATAACTTCTGTCGTATGTTAATAGAGGGTGTTTGAAATGGGTAAGAAAATGAGAGGGATATGGAGATTATTTGAGTGCCCTCATTGTTATTATAAGGTTATTAGGCTTTCTAGAAGAGTCAGATGTATGAAGTGTACCTCAAATAATTGGGGCAGGAATATGCTAGTACGAGAATGGATCATGTAAAGAGGGATATAGAAATGTGCAAATTAGCGAGCCAAATAGCCTTAACCGAAGCCTATATATGCTACCGCTTATTAGCCACAAATACAAACAAAAGGTGAAATAGTTATGACCGGAATAGAAAAAGTAGCAGAACAAATCGGAGTAGGAACAGATATCCTTTCCGTTAGATTGGAACGGGTATTGAATGAACAAGGTGCAGCGTGGGCAGCTTCAGGTAAGAATGAAGATGACAGCAAAACAATGGCACTTCGCGTAGCAGCGCGTCAAATAGTTAGTGAGCGTGCGAAGATTGCACGAAGCGGTTGTACCAGTTATGAAGGTATGTTAGTCAAAGTACCTCCTTACAAAGATTGGGGGCGTAACAGCTACCAAAGCATGAAAAAGACTTTGAGTTCTCTTGATGAAGAAGGGCGCGAAAGCCTAGTATCTCAAGGTTCTGTGGTTATTTTTGAGGACAACCATGACGGCACTTATACGCGCTACTTCAATCCTTCTCTTTTGGCGAAGCAAGCATTTGAAGTGGGTTCTGAAACTGACGAAGTATCAGAACAACCGAACCGGATCTTTGAGCTAGACGAAAACACCAGCTTTTATGTTGTTTGGGATAAGGCTAACCCCACATTCCCATCAGGAGATAGCAATTTCAAATACGGCGCACCACGCCCTCTTCAGGAATTAGACAGACAATGTTTATTCTTAGGTCGCGAAGCCGGAACGACAGGTGATTTGGATATTTTTACTGTTCGTTTGTCGGGTGAAATCGCTAAGAACCAGTATGAAGCTTTTAGACCTGGCACTATTGCCGTCAAACCAGGCCGAAACAACAACCTATATTCAAAGGCGGGAGTTACTGACTTCCAACCGGATGATTCATTGGCGAGTATTTTCAGCGGTCCTCCTTTGGCAATTGGTGATGAAGGGCCTGAGGGGATCATTCCTAGCGTTGTAACCGAGTTTTTACATGGGCTACATTCTTTACCTGATTACTACCAAACGCACCGCGAGGACAGCGATTGGTGGGGTCAATGGGTTGGTTTTATTGGTGAGGTTATTCATATTGACCCAAGAGAGAAGGGTGGTTACACCCTGTCCGTTGGTGATTTGGATATTACTTCGACAGCACCTTCAATTGACATTGTGGTTCCCGCAGGGGTTTCACTTGACTTCGCCGTTGGCTCACAAATCGTAGTGGTTGGTGCGCCCTGGCAGACCAAAGAGGGTGACACACGGTTCTCTAACTATGGTTGGTGGGTATTGGATGCAATTTCACCTGTTGCTTCTGCAAATAATTCAGACGAAGGATGGGATGAATGATGGCAGGTAAAGGATGGGGAGCTACGGCTGAATCCGCTAAGGAGGCTAAATCTCCAAAGTATGACGGTGACTATTACCGCGACCTCTTTACCACGCGCCGAACTACACACGCTCCAGTTCGTATGGCTTTGGTTGGTCGTGAGAATACTGCTAAGACAGGTTTAGCTGTTGATTTGATACGACAGACTATGCCTAAAGGCAGAATCACAATTTTTGATTTAGATAATTCTGCAGCTTCAACAATCCGACACGCATACCCTGACGATGATGATATACATATTATCCCCCTCTATGATGAAGCAGATGAATCCCTATTCAATGCGGATAATACTGTTCGCTGGCACGCTGTTATTGAAAAGGCAGGGTGGTATATTAATATGCTTGCAGAGGATATGAGAGAAAATCCCGATGATCACGCAGGATTTATTTTTGATGGAGGCTCAAGCTTTCAAAAGTGGTGCGAGTTTGCTATGACTTGGCTACTTCTCAATCGCTCAAAGAACCCTATTGATGTAGCTCAAGGTGATAGATTCAATCAGGCCGAATGGCGAACCAGAAATCAATACTTTAGAGATACCATTAGTCGGTTGATTAGTCTGCCATGCAGATTCGGATGCTTCACATTCCACCTCAAGGACATTAAGAATTATGTTGATAATGGTTCTGGTGGTAAGGTTCTCATGTCTGTCGGTGAACGCCCTGATTGGGTGGATGGAACACAGCGCATGATGAATCAACAGATATTCCTAACACGATACATGAAGAAAGGAGACCAGGCAGCCGGTGTTAAAAGTGATAAGACACTCAAAGACGGTGAATGGGTCGTCAAAGCCTGTATTGAAGAAATGAAAGGTAAGAACATGGAGCTTCTCGGTAGCGAACATACTGTTTTGGGCGTCAAGAATGGTAAAGTGGAATGGTCTGGTATCCCTGATTTGGTGTGGTAAAATGGTTTGGATTTCTGAACCTGGTTTTGTTATTCTAGAACCACACACCAGAACAATGAGTGGCATCAAGTTAGCAAACACTAGAGTATCTCGGCGTCATAACGACAATAAGTTAGTGGCCTGGATTGGGGAAATCCTGATCGAGCTAGAAGGCGGTCAATTCGTAGTAGCTGAAGAGCAAATAGTGGCGGTGTATTTTAATGACAAGAGTTAAAAGAGGAAAAGATGCTAGGTCAGCTTTGTTAAAGGGTATTGATGCAGTAGCTGATACCGTCAAAATAACGCTCGGTCCCGCCGCACGAACAGTTATCTATCGTTCCCCGAAGGGAGCACCAATTGTTATTGATGATGGAGTTTCCATCGTAAATCAGATTCATTTAGAGGATCCATTCCAGGATTTAGGAGCTTCATTGATGAGGCAAATTGCCGGTGAAGCTCAAAAAGCTTCGGGAGATGGAACAACGACAGCGTGTGTTATAGCGCAGGCTATGGCTCACGAAGCAAATACCCAAATTATATCTCAAGACCTAACCCCAATTCAGTTAAAGAGGGAAATAGATACAATAATAGAGTCAGTAGTGGCTTACATTTTAGATGAAGCAGAACCCGCTGTCATGGGTCAATTGAGGAATGTAGCCACCATATCAGCTAATGGAGATGAACCTCTAGGTGATGTTATATCAGAAGCCTTTTCTAATGTGGGTGATGGAGGTATTGTTGTTGTTGAAGAATCCCTCGATCCAGGACCTACTCTTGAAATGATAGAGGGTATGGAAGTAATGACGGGTGCAGCATCCCCCCACTTATTGAACGGGGCTAAGGAGCAACGATTTGATAATGCTCTAGTGCTTTGCACAGACGAAACAATATCACAATTCCAAGAGCTAATCCCTGCCCTAGAAGTAGCGCAGAAGGAGAAGCGACCTTTAGTGGTTTATTGTGCTGCTATAAAACCTATGGCTCTTCAGAACCTATGTTTGAATGTTGTGCAGGGTAATATCAATTGTTGTGTGTGTGAGCTACCAGGTTATGCTCAAGACCAAACGGATATATGTTTTGATATATCAGAAAGAACTGGAGCATACACATTTATTCAAAATCTGGGTGATAGAATTGCTGACTTGAAAATCGAGGGTGATGAAACACCACTCGGAACAGCTAGTATTACTATAACAAATACTCAATCAATAATTATCAGCGAACATGAACCGTCTGAAGATTGGATGGAACGATTAGAGTTAGAAATGAAAAATGCAGACCATCCCTGGTCTGCGGAGAAAATCGCTAATAGAATTGCTCGTATCAAGGGGCAGATTGCTGTAATCAAGGTGGGTGCTACAACCCAAGCAGAACTCTATGAAAAGAAAGCTCGTATTGACGATGCTATCAATGCCACCAGGGCTGCCCTTAAGGGCGGTGTGATCCCTGGTGGAGGTATGATGTTAGTAAAGGGTGCATGGGAATACTGTTTATCAGACCCTGACGCAACGGGTAGTTTGACACCTGCGAAATCAGTAGTCTTTGAAGGTCTTACTGCCCCTCTTAATCAAATCGTAAAGAATAGTGGTCGGACAGAAGAGTGGGCTGCTATAATTGCTGGTGGTATGGTGGAGAAGAATGAAGGTTGGGATGCCAAAGAAAATGAGATATCTGATCCTATGGCCGGTGGTATCATTGACCCTGCTTTGGTGGTGATTAATTCGCTTAAAGCAGCAGCTTCAATCGTGGGTCTTTTACTAACTACCGAAGCTGTCGTAGTAGGTGTTGATAATGAATAACATAGGGGGCGATTGTAAGCCCTTTATGCCCGTATGGGGGGTAAGTGACCCCGAAGTGAAAAGGGTCGCAGGAAAGGCCGTTCTAGACCCCTTAAACGCCGCGTGGGTTTATTGGTGCAAACGCCCTTTCAAGACCATGTGCAGGTTCAACGGTGATGAATTAACATTAACCATTACTCTTTTTTGTGACGACATATCAATAATAGTGAGTGACGAACACCATATTGATATATGTTACTGCGAAGAACTAATACAGCAATTCGCTAGAGATAGCAGACAACACGGAACAACGGTTGAAGAGTTTGCTCTAGGTTTGAAAGATTTGTGGTCCCATCTCAGTATAGAAGTAACAGGTATAGCTCCTAGTCATGGCCCTTTTAGGGTGAGAGTGTGAAAGTCTTTTTATCAATGGTTCCCAGCAAGCTCCTAAAGTGGTTGGAATATACTCCTGATGGTTATTTGGTTACACCTCACAATGTCGGTTGGGCCAAAGGCTCAAAAGGTCCTGCAACAAGAACACCTGACGATATTCCGATGATCGTTGATAACGGAGCTTACAGGAACAGAAACGAAGATGAGTTGCTGGATCCAGCCAAGAACATTAGCGATATGAAATCAGCTATATCTGCCGTAGCGAATCCCGTTCACTTCGTAGTGCTGACAGACCGCTTCGGGGATTGGGAAAATAGTATTAAGTTATCTCGTCAAGCTGTGGAGCTTTGGGGTGATGAGTACCCAAAAGCTTTAGTCCTCCAGGATGGATTCACACCAGAAGATGTTGAGCCTTTCTTGAATGTTATTGAATATCTCTTCATTGGAGGGTCTGATTGGGATTTCAAAGTGAAGGCTATTGAGTATGCACTCACTACTGATTTGAAAATCCATGTGGCTAGAGTTTCCCGCCGTTATCAGATTCTTTGGTGTCTGCGTAAGAAAGTGGACTCAATAGATAACAGCACCTGGGCGAACAATCTAAATCTGTGGAGGAGGTCGGGTCGTGATGTTATCAAGCAAAATATAGAGTTAATACAAAATTGGAGTGAAAAGGAGCCGGAATGGCTATAATGCAAGCCTTTATATTATACCGCTTTCAAGGTGAAAATATGACAATAGAAACACGGAACGATGCCCTTAAACGATTATTAGAACTGACTCAAC
>Ga0208299_1000938_pt1 | contig 23577 bp, 37 predicted proteins | sample 15_taG_FD_184089 | JGI IMG/M metagenome (GOLD analysis project Ga0208299, IMG submission 184089) | Marine viral communities from the Subarctic Pacific Ocean - 15_ETSP_OMZ_AT15312 metaG (SPAdes) (version 2) | ecosystem: Environmental > Aquatic > Marine > Oceanic | place: Pacific Ocean | collected...
CTCATTCATCATATCCCTCCTTTTTTGTTCACAAGCTCCTTAATCGCCCACATAATAGGCACAACGCATTGAGGTACTATTGCATTTCCGAGTCCTTTAAGTCTGTCCACCCTATTGGGTATCCCATTAGCCACTCTACCCACTGCGGGTTCAGCTGGCCAGATTCTTCCGATACTGACTGGCTCAACATTATCTGCTTTCCCTTTTTCACCCTTCGCTGAAGACAAGGATTGCTCATATTTCCCCTGTCTCGATTGTCGCTTGCACTCGGAGTTATCCACATCTTCGCTGGCATTCCTGTTTTTACTTCTGCTGGATATCCCCCTTCTATCGCATTGTGCGCTGTAGGTGTGTGCCACAATCCAGACCCTGTACCTTTGATGCCACGCGCCGACACCGCAAGCTGGAAGTACAAGTAATTCCACTTCGTAACCTTCTGCCTCCAGGTCAAGTACCGTAGTTTCGAGTCCCATATTGATGATTCCAGGCACATTTTCACCAATAATCCAAGTGGGCTTTGCCTCTTGTATAACTCTAAACATTTCCGGCCAGAGGTAACGGTCATCGCTTTTGCCTTTTCGCTTCCCGGCAACACTGAACGGCTGGCATGGAAAACCTCCGGTGAGAAGGTCAACTGCTTCTGTTTTGTCATATCTAAACTCCTTTATATCATCAAAAATAGGTACTTCAGGCCAGTGTTTATTAAGCACCTTCTGGCAGTATTTGTCCTTTTCTACAAAAGCAACAATGTTGTGTTCTTCTCCCCATACCTGTTGGGCTGCATAGGCAAATCCTCCGATGCCGCTGAACAGGTCAAGATGGTTCATCATATCCCTCCATTTGGAACTCGATATATTCCTCTCCTTTTTTAACAATCTGCTTCTGCACCGTCATCTTGTATACCCACTTGTCATTAAATGATGGGAATTTTTTTTGTAAGACATCAAGAAAAGGTTTGCAGAAATTATCAATGTCTGCCAGTTTAGAACTTAGTCCCCACTCAATTTTAAACTCCAGTTTCCTGTCATTTGGAATTTTTAAAGAGTTAGGGAGCAGGCTGATTAGTAATTTTTCAAAATCCTTATATTTCTTATTCTTAAATCGTCTACCCTGCCAACACGTATTACTTGATAAAGGTTTAATCTTAATTCTAATTGACATCGCTCTCCCTTTTTTTGTAAATGATAGGACGGTTAATTGCCATTGATATTGATATTGAATTATATTCCCTGCCTCTTTCCACTTTGATAAGGCATTGGGTATTAACTCGCTAGGTGTATACATCCCTCCACTATCTTCATTAAGATTAAGCCTTATATGGGTTATATCAAGAAAAGCGATATCTGGATTAACTCCAAAGCCAGCGACAGTGTCAACGTGGAGTGCGTCAAGAGGAAAATCATCTCTCCTTTTTCCATATTTATAATAAGCTACTGGGTGATGGTAAAATTCATCCATATCATAATAAGGCTTAATCGCAATCAATGCGGTGTGTTTCCCTCCGCAACTCTCTAGACACGGTATGTCGATTTTGAAATCTGGACTCCACCCCACAAGGTCAACTGGATCATACTCCCACGGCCATCCTGCAAGGTCAAAAAAGGCTGCCCACCTTGCCTCGAGTCGAGATCTAAACATCACATCTTTGTAAAATGTTTTATGAGCATTTATGTTATACTCCATTATTTCCATCCTTTAACAAATAAAATGGGGAGGGCTTCTTTACCTGTCCACCCTCCCCCTTAACTAATAAATCATGTATTGATGTTACTTGTCTGTAAATATTTAATATCACGATAAAATCTCCTTGCTCTAACCACTGAGCTACCCTCCTACCATTACCACCTTAATGATAATGGTAGGAGAGGTGGGATTTGAACCCACGCACAGGATTTTGATTTGTATTAAATACTACTCCAAGTCCCCTCAATATGAATAAGTTTGAGGTTCACAACGATAAATATAACTAGGTACTTTTATGATAAAAATAAAAATAAGTTTGAACCTTTTTTTCTATTTGTTCTCTGTCCACTCGGATTTTAACACAATCCACGGCTCATTAATAAATTTGAAAATATCCTTCCCAATATGCCTCTTCTTCGTTTCCTGACAATTTGCTCTTTGCCTTGCTTTTTTAAATGCTCTCAGCATCTTGTCAACCCTCCCTATCATTAAGGATTTTTCGGTGGGTGTAATCATCCCGCTCCATGATGTAGTGATGTATTTTCCGATAGTTCTATCCTCTGTCCACTCGGACACCCTGGCTGGGTGTTCTTTCGTTGGAGGCACAATCACTTTGTGCTCAACTGTTTTCTCAGTTTTATTTTTCTCGGTAGGATGTGAAGTTTTATACGCGCCTTGCTTTGTGAGATTATCTTCCTCCCAAGCGATTCCTGGTTGGAGAGTCGGGATCGAATCATAAACCTTTCGCATCTGCTTTAACTCATCTTCCATGCTTAGTAAGAAAGACACAGGGAGGTCTTTACAAAAGGCAACTCCGTCAATTTCCACATCTGCCTTCGCCTCTTGGTTTGCTGATTCTTTTTGCAACTTGATGTCCCAATATCGTGTAAAAGAATCAGACATATAGTCTAATTTGTCATGTACAGTTTCGGAGAGTGATTGCCTCTCCTCCCCCTCTTCTGTCTTTCTTTCTTCAGCCAGCATATGCAACTTCTTGATATAGCCTGTAAATAGATGCGCTCTCTTTGCAAAGGTTACCAACGTCTCTTCTTTTATTCTATCCTTCTCTCCCTTTGCTCCGCCCTCCACTGCTAATAATTCGTGTAATTTCCCTGCTTTGGACATAATTATTTTTCCTTTCTAAATATAAATCCTTTCTAAATATAAATATAAAAACTTATACTGACCTCTTTCCAAATCGTTTACCGCACCGAGAACAGACATAGCTTGTAAATCCTACTCTCCACCACTGGTGGAGCCCGATGAGGCATAGTGTTTTTCCAAAGATTCTGCTTATTAATGATTTTTTGTATCTATATGCCATTAATCTCCCTTCATTCGTACTATTCTATACTGCTTGCATTTTGGACAAATCCTGTTGTTAGTATCGCCGACAAAATAAAACTCTTTATGAATATGAAGAGGCCCAAGACATCTCACTTTTTTCTTTGGTAATTGAAATCTTGATAAATATTCATTGGTTGCAATCTCGTCGACTTCAAATGAGCGCAGAGGCTTGCCATTTCTCTCTGCCCTCTCTTTGATAATTTTGTTTCGATGCAACATTTCACACGACGAGCGCAATCCCACTGTACCAGACGAGCAGTAATTTCTCTCACAATTACCTCTCACCTGTATTGTATTGCCACAATAAACGCACTTTTTAACTTCCTGTTTTACCCTGTCCGGATTTTGCCTCTTCTGCTTTTCAATTATCTGGCAAGCAGTTGGCTTCTGTCTATCTCCTGACGTGCAATAATCAGTTTTGTTCCAACTCTTTATTTCACGGCCACAATGTTTGCATTTTTTCTTTGCTGCCGTTTTGCGTCCCCTCTGTTTTAATACAAAATCCATCTATAGCCTCCAAATAATTATGAGAGAGGGAGGAAAGGAGATACGCATATATAATATGCGCTGAAGAAAAAAACCTCCCTCTCTCTGTGTTTTTATTTATTTAACCATCCTATGATTCACTGACAGGGTCATCCGCTGTCGAAATGTCTACCTCTACAGGCAATGTCAAATTCTGTATCTGTAATTTCACAAATGCGTCTACATCTACTTGGTCAATCCTATTTTGTAACCTTTCAGATGTCCTCTCTCTAAAAAGGATTCCCTGTTTTATCAGTCCAGATTTAAGGCTCTCGCATTTTGGACAATTCGCCTGTGTGTATATGTACTTCATTCATTTGCTCCCTTCAGAATCAATATCTCTCTACGATATTAAAAATCTTCCCACCAATTAAACACTCACTCAACTCATGCTCTTGTGCAACAATTACAACAGGCTCACTCTCAATGGCGCACAAATAGCCTACGATATTAAAATACACAGCTACCATCAAAGCGATGCCCAGAAAACTAATTATCAACTTCATTATAATCCCTCCATAATAGTTTAGGTTTTACATTCAAATATTCCGCAATGGACTCTCGTATCCACCGGGTAGTCTCGTGTCCGGCCGCTACTGCATAGTATCGTGATTTTTTAACCCCAATAGCATATGCCAAATCTTTGCCTGTCAAACCTCTTTGATATAACAGGCTGTTCAGCTTTGTTTTTTTCATTTCACCTCCTCTCCCAGAGAGGCTCGCACCACTCTCATCATCTCATTTCCCTGTTTTTATAATAAAAAATTATCGCCCCTCTCAACTTTGTTAGCAATCCCAATCGTTGTGGGTCTGCCAGAGATATAATTACCTCTAGTAATATCGTCAAGCTGGCGATATTGAGATTTATTAGCAACTAAACCCATAACAGTTTCGAAGCATTTGACACCTCCACCGTGTGTAACGATGTATTTATTAAGCTTGTGTATAGGCTTAAACATCCCACCCTGTCTCGTTGCTAACACATAAAATTTCTTCCCTGCGTATGTTTTTAATATCTTTTTTGCACCTATCCTTGTCATCTCTTTTTCCATCTCCATTTTTCTCTCTCCTTTTTAGATGATTACAAATATAAAAACTGCCAACCTCTCCCTCTCTATACGAGAGAGAGAATCTCACTCCTCTTTTTCTTATTGTCCTTACTCTGAGCATCCTCGTCAGCAAGACACGTACTACCATCATAGTTGACGAGGTAGAGATAAAACTTTCCCTCACTTTCATCTCTGAGAGACTGGTCGACCGTGTAGTAGTTAAAGCTTTCTACTACATTACCATTCACGGTAACATTTGACAGTCTTTCCGAGTCAATAACCCTTTGACCTTCATAGTCGAGCCATTGACCCTCTACCTTTGGGTTTCCCCTAAGGATAACTTTTATGTTATCCCCTTTCCTAATTTCCATTCCTCTTTTTATCTCCATTCTCTCATCTCCTTTTTTAGATGATTACAAAAATAAAAACTACCAACCTCTCCCTCTCTATACGAGAGAGAGGTGCGACCCGGGCCCTTCATTGATATATTCAGTCAGCCCTTTTTTGGTGCGGAAATCATAACACCAACGCTTCCAGATGCTTCCATCTGCCCAGTGGACATCTGCGCACCATTTTCTTGTAAAATCGTCCTTCTCAATCACTACGACTCCATTACATTTGTCTTTTAACTTTGCTAAGTTCTCCATTTTTCTCTCTCCTTTTTTTTTAAATAGTTTGCTGACTGCGTTTTAAAGTGTGTCTAATTATTGTCAACCCCTTATCTGTTGTTCCTACTTTTTCATAGTTACAATCAAAATCAGTGTCAGTTAAAAATCTAACCATTTCTTCTGGCTGTTTCTCTATGTCTGGTGTTGATAAGTAATAATGTTTTTTGCTGGAGTCTACTACATATGTTTTTAGGTGTGGCTGTATGTCTATAATTTTTCTTTCTATCTTAATTACCTTTTTCATTTTCATTTTCTCTCTCCTTTTTTTATGAACCTTTTTTAAAAATAAATTGTTATAATATAAACCAATCAATCTTTATTTAATGAGAGTATACAGATAATCTGGATTATGTCAAAAGAAAAGTACAAAATATCTGGAGAAATAATAAACAGAATCTTTAAGTCTATAAAAGCTAGAGGGTTACGTCAAAAAGAAATTGCAAAAAAAATGGGAATTTCTGAGTCTGAACTTACTGAAATGAAGGCCGGAAGGATGAGAATTTCATTTAGGCTGCTGGAATTTTTACGCACTGAGTACAGAATATCTGTAGATGAGATTATTGACGGTTGCGAAAAAAGGGATGAGGAAATCAATTTTACTGACTTAAAAGAATACATGGACAGGAAATGTCGATAAGGCAAAAAGGGAAAGATAAGTATGTCATTGATTACTACCCCTCCGGGAGAGATAGTAAGAGGGTGCAGCGTATCTTTAAAGGTACACTCAAGGAGGCGCAGCAGATTGAGAGGGCTGCTAAACAGTTACATATTACCCAGACCCCCATCAACCCCACTATCCTCAATATATATCCTGAGTACATAGAGTGGCTGAATAAAAATAGAGCTTTAAGGACTTGTATTGACGTGGTGGCTTGTATGGATAAAGACATACTCCCACACTTTGGACATAGACCTATAAATCATATCACCCCTCTATCTATTGAGAAGTACAAAAATAAGAGATTAACCACTCCCAGAGCTTGCAATAAGGAACTGGACTATCTAAAAGGGCTAATCACTTACATGGTCAAAAACCAGTATGCGCTCCCTCTCCCTTTTAAAATCGAGATGCTACCATACAAAAGACCACTCCCCAAAGTCCCTGATATAGAGAGTATTAATAGATTTTTAGACGAGATACATGAGCCTGTAAAAAAAGCAATGGTGCTATTATTATTTAAATCGGGATTGAGGTTTGCAGAAATGACACACATACGGTGGGAGAACATTGACTGGCAGAGAAACCAGATAAGGCTTGTGGACACAAAAGGGAGTACACCCAGAGTGTGTATGCTGCCTGATGAGGTCAGGATAATTCTGCATCCTATATATAAGGAGAGAGGTTATGTGTTCCTCAATAAAAAAACAGGCAAGCCAATCGGGTCGCTTAAAACATTATTCAAGAATGCTTGTCAAAGGGCTGGTATTAAGCGTATCTCTCCACACCAGCTAAGACACGCTTTTGCCACATATACACTGGAGGCTACGTCAAACTTGAGGCTGGTACAGGAGATGCTTGGTCACAAAGATGTCCGCACAACGCAAGTGTATACACATATAACAACGGATATGATGAGGGCTGCGATGGGTAAAACTGAAAAATATCTCACAAGTGGTGATATCTGATACATCGTAAATACACACACCATACATATCTACAGACAGGATTCATGACTCTTAATCAGTGGGTCGTAGGTTCGACTCCTACAGGGCGCACTTTTATATCTCTTTGTAAATCAAGCCTTTAAAGCCTTAGTGTTCGTATCTATAAACAGTCTAAGTACTGTCGTAAATCACTACAAATCACTACAATTTAGCTCAATACAGGGTATGTCTACACCCCTTCTTTATCCATATAATGGCACACAGCCAATCCTGTGCAGCAGAATCTATATAATCAACTCGTTAACCGATATAAATTCAACCAGTTCAGATACTTTTATATTTTCATGCGCTGGACACTCTTGCTGGACTTCCTCACCATGACTCTTATTAAAATAAGACATCACTCCAAACGATATAGCCACAATGCCCCCGATTGTCACAATAGCTCGTACTAGCCCCGACCATGTGACTGTCTGTTTGTTTTCAATTTTTGTAACCAGAGCAATAAGACGGTCTATTTTGCCATTCTGTTTTTCAATATGGGGACTCTCAGGACAGGAGCCAGCTCCCTTTAACAACTCTTTGTACTTGCTCTCTCCATCTCGTTCGTGTCGGGTAAAGGCTGATTTCAAATTCTTAACAGCCTCATCGGTGCGGATAATAACATCTCTTAGTTCCTCCATTATTAAGCCCTTTCTTCGTCAAAATCGTCATCATTCTCCAACTCAATTTCTCCAACACCGACGTCAAGTTGAGTAATTATATAATCATGTTTATATGTTTTAACTTTTTTTTTGATATAGCTGACAATAGGCTTGATGACATACTCATCATCAGGCAATTCCTCGCCCTTGTACTGTATATCAACTTTCAAAGTTACCTCGTATAGCCTGTCAATTTCCATGATAAATATGCCGTTTGTTTTTTTAATATTATTAAAATATAATTACTTCACCACCACCCACCTCTCTTGTGGGAAAAGTTTTGTGGGTATAAATAATGTTGCATCGTCAATGTCAATCTTAATTGTACTGCGATTGACACCGACTATCTTACCGTCAACAAGCGTGTCTCCAAGCACCATCCTCACCCTCGCACCTACCGATATGAACAAGCTATTTCTGAATTTTCTATACGCAAACTCATTAAACAGAAAAGCCTTGATAGTTAGGATTATATAAGCCGCTAGCATGCACTGGCACAACACAAAGAGAATCTCCCACTTAAGACATCCCACAAGTTCCATGACAGTATTTTCCATCTTATTCCACCTCTACGGAATTTACAGCATCTTTGGCAGCCTCAACCGCTTTGTCAGCCTTATCACTGTCGTGCTTTATTGTAGGGATTGCCTCGCAGCCTACAAATAATATAAGTGCAAAAGATACCGCTATAATTATTTTGTCCATTTCTCTAACCCTCCCAATTAAGTTCTTTCAATTAAATCCCAGTTTTGTTTATCTTCATTCCATTTATACATTTCGTCACCATCTGGATAAGGTACTGGAGCTTCCCACAAACAACTATCTTCATTTAATGTCCATGATGGATAGGGTTGTGTCTCGTAAAAAGCATCCCTGTCACTATCGTAGGTAAAGCCAACCCCTGCATAATTCTTCCTGAAAGCAATACTATCATCAGCTTCGCTACTATTAGGAGTATAATGTATCCCCCCTCTTGTATTATAACTGGTCTGTATCCAGTTGGAGGAATCACCAACAGCACCAGAATTTATAAAATCCTGCCCTGCTACAATTACCCTTGTCACTATATTATTTTCGTCTACTTCTGCAAAATGAGCCATTGCTCCCCCCTTATATCATTGATATTTATATCTCAATATAACTACGCCAGAGCCACCAGAGCCACCAACAACAGGACTATTTTTCGCACCACCTCCACCTCCACCTGTGTTAACAGTTCCAGCACTACCATTACCGGGATCTTGACCTGCACCACCGCCCCCTGTACCACCAGCACCTTGATTCCCTGCTCCACCCCCATCTGACATTCCTCCTCCGCCTCCACCTCTGTATACAGAGGAGCCAGTGATTGAACTTGCAGAACCAGCACCGCCAGCACCAGCCGTAGTACCAGAAGCATTTACCCCGACAGCCCCTGCGCCACCGCCACCTGCTCCAGCGTTTCCACCAGTCGTATTAGAGCCTCCGCTATTACCATAAGTACCGCCAGACCCTCCAGAGCCTGACCCAGTTGCACCGCCACCAGACGCATTGCCGTTAGAATTACCGCTCTTCCCAGAATAATAACCACCGCCACCGCCACCATTTGAGGTGTGAGTGCTAAATGTAGAATCGTTACCTGTAGAGCCTTTTGTACTACTACCTCCACTGCCACCAGAGCCGACGGTAATCGTGTAGGCAGTTGCTGTCACAGTGTGACCAGTTGCCTCCCGATAAGCTCCAGCACCTCCTCCTGCTCCCCACCAAGAACCACCGCCACCACCGCCACCAACTACAAGATATTGCACTGTGTCATCTTCTCCTAGTGTCGTTACTGTAAATGTCCCAGATGAATTAAATGTATGTATCTTATAGTCTCCGTCAGTGGTTATTGTTCCGCCTGTGGCCACTGTAAACACTTCACTAATGCCAGCACCCATCATAATCCTTCTCGCCATTACCATTTTACACCATCTCCTATTAGCTAAAGTCTTGGCCAGCAGTAAAGCCATACCATGTAGTACCTGCATCGGTAGTTATAAAAGTAAAAATATCCACACTGCTCGCTGTACTTGTAATGGTTGGGGCAGTCCCTCCAGCCCATTCTACACTTGCTGGCCATGTGACAGTCCTGCTCCCTGTGCCATCTTGCTTTTGTATTAAAGTAAAAGAGCCACCTATTCCAGTTGCAGGAGGATTAGAAAATGTATATACACAATTCCCTGTAAGGGTTAACTCAAAAACATTTCCGCTAGTCAAGTCTACTGTATATGCTGTACTTGTGTTTGCTGTTGTCAGCGTTTCTCCGTAGTCTTTTAATTTTGCTTTGCCAACTTCTAAATCATCACAGTCTAAAGCACCACCCAGTGTTGGAGATGTATCGTCTACAATATCTGCAATACCTCCCGATGTAACCGCTCCAGTGCTTAGTGTTAAAACACTAATCCAACCTGAGTTAGCAGCATTCCTCTGTTTTAATAAATCGTTAGCCGTGTCAGCCCACCATTGATATGCAAAAGTGGTTGAAGGTGCTGTTGCGCCACTACTGCATTCAGCAAGTGCTTGGAGTGCAGAGTTGATATCACTCCGAACTGTAGCTCCGTCACTATTTGCAATATTATAGTCATGTTGCATTTTGCTTTCCTCCTAATTTTAATTCGTCATTTATTTTTCTTTTAATACTCTGCTCATACCACCTGACCCACTCCTTACACTCAGAGGGTATAGGCTTATTATTTACAAGTGCTTTCATGAGTAGATAAAAAACATTGTCCTTATCTAATCCTTCAGGCTTCGGAGAGGGTCTGCCATGACCAAATCCGAGAGGCATAAAAGTAACCCCTGTCCATCTGTATTTATTTAAAGCTAAATCACAATCGTCAGGGACTTCAATTTGCCCTTCCGCTGAATTTCCACTCTCATCGTATCCTTTAGAATTAATTGAAGAAAATCCTATCAACACTTTATTCTTGTCTAAAATTGCTATTTTCATTACACAACCTCCTCTGCCTCTATAACTAACGTATCTACTTTAATATTAAAAGCATTGTCGTCAGATGTTAAATTAACTCTAAAATCAAAACCCCTTGTATCAAACTCAGCACTCTCAATATTCTGCCACTCACTCCAGGTGGGAGTTCCGCTCGTGTCATCATCCGTGTGCCTCTCCTGCACCCTTGCATCGCAAGATGTAGAATCAGTGCCGTCAAAGTCCTCCCACGCATCAATACTGGTTGTTCTGTCGTCGAGGTTGTCCAGCGGATTGAACACGATCACACCTATATCAGTTGTGATTCTAACCTTCTCAACTGACCCAAAATCAAAGCCAGCTGCAAAATCATAAACCCCCGATGATTCGCTTCCACCATAATAATCAACACTGCTAACAGCATCAAAAGATATTATATCATCAAATAATCCAGCCGATGCCAGTTTTAAAATGTTGTCAGAAGCTACTGTATTTGTATGCGTTCCTGAATAACTAGGATTTTCTGTCAAAGAATCCACATTAGCAAACGCTAATACGTTGGCTTGCTTTGTGGACACTTTAACAACAGTACTCGCTCTCTGTCCTTTATCAAATACTTTTGCTAAATATGTACCAGCCTTTAAAGGCAGCAATGCGCTCAGGTCAGTTCCTTTGCTCGCCTCACCAATACCTACCGACTCCCCCCAAGAGGCATCAGCAGTTGTAGTCTCCTTACTATGTCTGAATTTTACAGAGCCTCCAAACCTTACGTCTAAATCTTCCAGCGCATCCCACCTTAATAGTATTAAAGATCCAAATGTATTTATATTTAAATTGCTCAATGGACTTGGTGCATTGGTCTGCCCAATCACATAGACTGCGTTGCTATACGACCACTCTCCTGTAGTTATAATCCCCTTGCTAACCCAGTGCAATCTAATATCATAAGTCCCCTGGTTTTCCACATCTTCAATTATTATCTCGCTGTCCGTTTGAGATGACAATACAACTGGTTTAAAATCCTGTTCACTCCCTGTTACCCTTATCTGTGCCTCTACAACTGCGTCGGGAAAACCATTTATAGTTCCATAAGAGATTCCTATTCTGGGTATAAGAGTATAACCAGCTCCTAGTTTTAGAACACTCTCGTCTGTCCTTGTGTTTAAAATAGTCACTTCCGGAAGAAAGGATTGAGAAGTTACCTCTGATTCAAAATCAGGGAGAGATATAGTGTCTGCTGTGTAAATACCGTCAGAATATGGAACGATTGTCAACCTTGCCTGTAAGTCTCCAAGAGGCTCAACGGTCAACAATAAGCCTTTTATCGTCTCTGAGTCAGCCAGTCCAAATCCAAAAATATCACCCACCACTGGTATGTCTGCTGAGTCAATTACCGAGTCAAAAACAACTGTCGTCTGGTCTCCCACGTCGAGCGTTATCCCTCTTGTTAACCCTGCATTGTCTCTTGTCCTAATACTCAGTCCGTAACTCTTACCGCTCTCCATCGTAAGTGTCTCGTCAACTGTCACCCCTGTACAATCTCCAGAGCCGTCAACTTGGACTGCCGTTATCCTTCCAGCCTTTAACCCTACCAGTAGTACATCGTGAGTGATGAGTACAAGGTCTCCACGTCTTGCTACCAGATATTCAAAGTCCACATTGAGTGTCCACCTCTCAGGTCTTAAGCGCATTTGAGCGAGATTAAATCTACCATGCTTCCAAATGTGATCAGCGTCTGTCATCCCGATGGAGTCTAACTGTTCAAATACGGTTGCGTTTTCTGAACTATATCCATCATCATATACTATGCGTTCATCCTGTTTGTAGTCGGTGTCCCTATTTGCAAATCGCATTCTGAGTGCGTGAGGCACATCGACAAAAGCTTTCTCTGCCTCAAAACTAGATGAATTTCTAGGCGTAAAATGCTGCACAGGAATAGTCTGTTCTTTATCAATAGCCACTCCCCATTTGCCGTCAATCTGGACTGGTGTGGCTCTACCTGCAATAGAGATGTCCGACAATAACTCCCAGACACTACTTTGAAAATCCCTGACCATATTAAACTCATACCCCTCACTTGCACAGTGAGTGTGCCATGTCTGGAGAGATGATAGGTCAATCCTACTGTCAGCTAAAGGAGATGCCATTGCGTTACTTTGTAGTACGTGCCTAAAGATTGACGCTGGATTACTTGATACTCCCTCTGCCCATATTGACCCGTCCCAGTCAAGCATATAACTGCTCACCTTTGCAGTCAGATTATCTATTACTCCTGAGAGTTGATTTGTTGCCCTGACTTTTAAAGCCATCTTTGCAAGCGGGAACGGAAAGTCAATAGGCTCTTCGTCTGTCACTGTCTTAATTGTCGACCATTGCATCATATCGAATATTCTTGTAGAATCTACGTCTGCTGTAGTCCTCCGCAACCTGATATCATATTGCCCCCTTGATGGCGTTTTCCACTGGTAGCCATATCTCGCTACACTTGAGGAGTTGTCCGTCATTGTAACTCCTAAAACACCACCACCATGAGATGGTGTAGTTATTTTTGTAATTGTCTTAAATACTTTTGAGCCTGTGACCGATGTGGCTGACCCTGCTGTAAACACTGGGAGAGTTTCTGTCTGGAAAACATCACTTGTGTCTGTACCTTCAACGATTACTTGGACTGCATCTATTTCGTGGATTAAACCTCCAGAGGTGGCTCTAATTACAGACGGCTCTGGTAGTGCATTTAATCCGCTTGTAATTATCTGAGTAGAGGTTGAATCTGTAATGGTATCATATACCTTTGAATACGCAGTATAAGTGTACTCTCGCCACACCAGCTGGTTATACGCCCTATGATGATATTGGTTTCTCTCATTAGGAGGTAAATCCCGTACCATTATCCATTTCATGCCTGTGGTTTGATAACTAGCCTCAACCAAAGTTGTGACAGAATTTATCTTTGAATCGCTGACCGATAAATTAGGATTCAACCAATCGCCATCCGTATCTGTCTCCCTGTACTGTATCTCAAGGTCAACCGTTCTGCCCGTCCTATTGCCAGCATCATTAAAACTGACAAGACCATGAGAGAACACGACTTCTACAATTAACTCATCGGCATCCCTCCCAGAGGTTCTAGTTGTCCAACCATCCTCCTGTTTTAAAAGAGCAGAAAATTCCGCCTGTCCAACTGTGTCTGGAAAGATAGTAATGTCAGGGTCTCCACTAACCCCCTCCATAATCTCATATTCAATGTCGTCAAATTCCCCTATAGGTGTGTTGCCTATTTTTATATCTTCTATTTTTAATCTGCCATATCCAAAGACAAGCAGCATTCTCAAATGCTGGTTGTCACCTACAATCTCAGTGTAAGTATTTGCACCTAGAGGAGGTACACTTTTGTGAGTGCCAAGAACAACCGGTATAATGCCAAATTGGTTAGGTCTGTTTCTAGCCCCCTCGATGAATAGTGTGGGTGAATCTCTATTCCCTGTTCCTGAGAGCATACCCATGCTGGGCGCAGATGGTGTCCTCGGCGGCGCTAGAGCGTTCATTGCTAACATGCCCAGCCCCATTATTGCACCACTAACCACTGTTGATGTTGCTATTTCCACACCCCACCCAAGCGGTATCATGGCCTTACTTGATATACCCATCAAAGTAGGAGCATAAATTGATGCTGCTATAATCGCCACTGTCATAATAATTCTCAGAGGACTCTTGCCGCCATCTCCTCCACCACCCATAGGCACAACCCTGACAGTAACAATGTCGTTCATCTTTGGATATACAGCCTCCCACTCACTTCTCGGTACTATTTTATCATTCAAACAAATGTGAGCGTGTCTACGCAAAAATGTATCAGGTTGCGCCAACGCAAGGATATCGCCTAAAGAATTATTATCAGCCACAACCATGTCCACCCTCTGTACCTTAAATGGATGTGACACTGCTACCACTTTCACACCTTCTGGTTTGACCAATTCATTTTTAACCACCATATCTATATATCCCCTCAACCCTAAAATCTTTCATTCTTTGTAGACAAGTATTAATTCCATGTTCGACATGGAGTATTTTTTCATCAGTTACAACCAAACCCACATGACACATTCTGCCATACATATAGAGAAAAGCGATATCACCCATCTCAGGCTTATCAACTTTATGCCAAGACAACTCCCGACCTTTTAGGTAAAGCTCTGCCAGTAACTCCCTGTCTTTTGTGCTTGTGTAATCATCTGTGTATGATGGTAACTCAATGTCAAATAATTCATTATATGCTACACAAATTAAACCCCAACAATCCCAATTTCCCCACGTTCTGCCGTGAGGTTTAAAAGGGACTCCCACCGCTTTCCGACAAAATTCATTGATATTCATATTGCAAATAATCCTTGGAATTGTGCTGGTGAAAATTGACCAATCGGAAAAGGCTCATGAGCTATATCTTCCATTGATAAATCACCTGAGATTTTCATCATATCCCATTTAACATTTCGTAAAGTAAAAGGAGCAAATGTAATTTCAATCGTGTCTGGGTCTGCTGCCCTTATTACCGAAATTGAGACCTTCGGTGCTGTCGTGATATTTCTTATACTCTCAGCAATCTCCCTTGAAACATTATCAATTATTAACTGCGCCGATGGTGTGCCGTCTCCAGTTGAGTCTGGGAGAGTTATTTCAAATGGATAAGCGACAAATAAATTACTGTCACTTGTTATGTTTTCATTATTATTAACCACCCTGATAGGAGTGATATCATCATGGGTAATCGTGAGCAACACAAGAAATACATCATCTGTTTCTTGTGCATATGCTGCCTCTTTAAGTGCGTTTGTGATTGCCATTATGGTAGTACCTCAAGATTAAAAACACACTTCCATTCTCCAGCCACCTTTGTCATCTTCGGTGGCTTTTTAAATCTATATGTTATATTTGTGCTGTCATCAACAGGGTCAACCCATGTGAAAGAGCTTGCCCCTTCATTCAATGTTGTGATAAAAAATGTGTCAAAAACAGCTCTCTGCGCTGCCGTAAATACCATTGGGATATCAATATTCCTTACAGCTGCTGTGAATTGTTTCCTCACTTTAGGGGCGCCAGAGTCCATTTGTGACCTGAGAGTGGCTGTCTGCCTCTCCTCTGTCACACCTCTAAAATGTCTTTGCGGTAAACTCGCTGGATATGTCTCAGGCATTTTATATTATCTCCCTGCTAATTGTGGACTTAAATTTGAAAAAGCTTTTGTCATCGCTGTGAATGTTTTAGACCCAGAGCGTATATTATTAGCCATCTTCTCATCTAGAATAACGTCAATTTTTCTCATGCCTCCAGACGTAGTACTCTCCTCCGTTTTAGTTCCTTCTGGTGCGCCAATAATATTAATCTCGACATTGGAGCCACCTGTTTGCCCTAATCTATCAAGAGGGATAACTGCTTCGTCTTGCCCTCCTTCACCTATATTAAATAGGCTGCCTCCAGGTCTTGCTTTAACTATTCCTCCATCAGCTAGTCCAAAGAAACCCCCTCCAAGACTACCATCTCCTGTAGTAACAGTATGCCTTCCCAATTGCCTATGAGTAGTCTGTCCAAAAGAATTTGTACTGGAAAAACCAAAATTTAAAATACCTTTAATTAATGGCTCTATTACAGTTAACTGAATAATCATTTGTGTAATCATTTTACCGAACGACTGAAGTATGCCGGAAAATGATATTTCTGCACCCCATAGCATATCATTTAGATTACTTCCAAAATTTGAAGCCCACCCAGAAACAGCACTATTTAATATGGCAAAAGTTTTAATACCTTTAACACTAAGCTTATCATAAACATTCTCCCATTCATCGCCAATGGCTTTAATTTTTTCTTCAGCCTGTTCTGGGACAAGAGCCCCTGTATCTACAAGAGCCCCTGTATCTACAAGAGCCCCTGTATCTGGCAGTGCAAAACCTTTCATTGCCTCTCCACCGGGTCTGCGCCCCTCTTGCACGAAAGCAAGATAACCTTCTAGCTCTTTAATTTTTTTCTGTGCCTGTAGTTTTTCATATGCTGGAGTTCCTTCTTTATATAATTCTGGTAGTAACTCCTCATTAGGCATCGTTAAAGGGCTGTCTTTTATAGCTGTCTTTTGTAGGTCAATGATATCCTCCAGAGTCTCAACTACTATAGAGAGTGAGGTAATAAAGAAACCAACTGTCGTTGTCGTCCCCGCAACCCACTTGGGAAACCCCTCAGTAATTATATCATCATTATTCTCTAGCCACTTCTCCAACTGCTCATTAACGTCAAACATCCCATCAGTAACTTTCTCAGCCAGGTTAGTCAGTGATGGTGTTAACTTGATGACAGCATTCTCCCAGAGAGATTTAAAAGATGTCTCCATCTTCTCAATCGCATCGGTGAACTCCTCCATCTGTTGCCCTTCGAGCTTACTGAATGTATAGCCCATATTTTCTGCAAGCTCTACTTGTTTCTTAATAGCGTCAGAACCTTGATTGAGGGTTGGAATTAAGTCAATTCCAGTCCGTCCCAATACAGTCTGCGCAACTGCTGACTTTCTTGCACCATCTTCCATCTTGGCAAAGGCGTCAGAGATATCATAAAAGACAGCTAGTGGGTCACGCAACGAGCCGTCAAGATTTTCAACACTCACACCTATATCATCAAATGCCTTTTTAGCCTCTGCCCCAGCACCCCCTTTTATCTCAAACATCATCTTTGACACTGTTTTCATGCCTTTGGCAAAGGAGTCAATGCTTGCACCTCCCAAATTCATAACAAGTCTGAATGCCGATAGAGTTTCAGTGGCGACACCCGTCCTCACTGACATTTTAGCTATTTTGTCACCTAAATCAGTAACACCTTTTATTGCCTTTGTGAGTGCATAGCCAGCGACGAGAGCAGCACCTACCGCCAGGAGTTTGCTTTTTAACATCTGTGCAGCCAGCCCCGCTCTTTTCATCTTCTTTTCGAGTTTCTGAGTTTGCTTGCCAGCCTTCTTGATGCCTTTGTCAAATTTCTTTGAGTCTGTTTTTAACTCAAGTATCGCATCGCCAATTTTTTCAGCCATTTTTATTTACCTCGCTCGTCAATTACTTCAATCCCCATCGAAGTAAGCACCATTGCCTTCGCTTTATGAGCATTCTTGCTATTATTTTTTTTCTGGGATTTACTTTTCAATTCTGTTTGTTTCTGAAGTTTATTCATAATCCGCTTGCTTTCGTCTGCTTTGATACTGCCTGACGCTACTGCATGTGTAGTGATAGTGCTTAGTGACTCCTCTGCCTCAATGATGGGCAACATGGTTGCATAAGCATTTAACAACTTAAATGGGATGTCGAGCCAATCGGTAATATTGCCACCATAGAATCGCTGGAGTCTGGGGAGGACAGTACCCCAATCCACCACACTATGACTCTCGGTATTTACTCCGTCTTTTTTTTTAAAAGACCATTGACTTCCATGTAAGCATTTACAATCTCAATCTTTTTAGTGATGGAGAGTTTCTGCAAAACCTCTGGATTAATTTCAACAATGACAAGGGAGAGGAGTGATTGCAAAATTGCATTATATCTCTCCTCGTCATCAACCGTTTTAATCTCTCCTACGCTGGACAACTGTGTGCCAAGCTCATTGAGTTTCTGTCTGCTTGTAATACTAAGATCATCAAGTCCATAGAGTCCGTAAGGCACACCATCAATCTTGATGTGTGCCTTAACGGAATCCGTTGACAAATCCAGTAATAATTCTTTTTCATTTTCCATATTCGTCATGACGCTGCTGCATCTCCTATGAACATTCTACCATAAGGAGAGTTCCCAGAATTATAGGTATAATCTGCGATTGCCTTTAGGTCAAACTTAACACCAACATTCTCTGATTTATTAAATATAAGCTCTAGAGATCCAACTTGAACACAAGCGGGCACCTCAATTTGAATATTTTCTGTAGATAAGTCTGATGATTTGTCCTCACCTCTGATTAAAAGAGCCTTGCTTGTCATCGACAAACCTCTCAAGAGGTTAAAGCTCTGTGAGCCTCCAACTGAAGATCCGGACGCAGTGTCTGTAGTTGTAGTTCCCAAATTAAAAGCCTTGATAATTTCAGCAGATGTCAAGTCGTACAATGTAAATGACACAGACATTTCCTCAAGCGTTCTTGATACTTTTAAAATCTCAGTACCGCCAGCAAAAGCGTGATTTTCATTTTCCTGTGTCAGTGATATCACTACACCATCCTCACCATAATGTCGCTTACCACTTGAACCTATCTTAGCCCAGTTCCCTGCTGGAGTTTGACTCAAGTCTGTGTAAGTCTCATCCACAGGAGCCATGTAAACGTCAAAAGCTCCGTTAATAATTTCAATGCCCATTTTAAAACCCTCCCATTTTAAATGAATTAATAAAAAAAATGATTATGATATAATTGTCTCTTTAAACCCAATCAACCAAGTGTCGACTACAACCGACCACTCAGTCACACTCTCCCTCGTAAAAGTTGCACCCCCAGAATGCTCTGCACTCGTCAGGCAAGTTGATGATGTTACATTCCTCTCCATGTCTCTCAGGATAGGCTTGAGCGTTCTCCATACCTCACTCGCCTCATAAGGTGTCTCACCGTAACAGTAAAAATCAACTCTTAATTTATACATGTCAAGGTAACTCGCAGAGCCTACACCTCCAGCAATATTACACACTATTGCCTTTCTCGGCATATCATCTGTTTCGCTCTCAGGTAATTCCAAACCAAAAACCCTAGTTCCTAACGCACTGGAAATATCTGGCTGAGCTTTTAAGTATGTGATGAGTGCTGCCAATCCGTCCTGTATTGCCATTTACCTTTTCCTCTTTTTCTCTGATAACATCTTCTTTTTAATATTCTTTTTCAAAGATGGGTAGACAACATCTGCTGCTTTTCGCAAAAAAGAACCACGCTTGAACTCAAGCCAGTAAACATAATTACTCTCAGAGTGTGTCTCGGTATACTTATACCTCTCTGGGTCTGTCCAGATACTCCCCCACAATGCTTTCAAGCTCTTAGATGTTGCAAATTCTTTTTGAGAAATGCTGCCCTCTGCTACACCTGTGTCATATTTCCATCCTGAGTGATTATTGAGAGCGTGAGTGATGGTATTTGTTACTGTCTCATTTATTGCGTAGGCTGTCACTGCCTTTATTTTCTTCCTTAAATCATTTCCATACCATTTTACCGTCACTCCACCACCTTTAAGTCAGCCTCATAATGTGTATATTTTCTCGTCTTTTCTTTTATCTCAAAATTACCTGAGTATAATGATATTCCTTTTTTATCTGTGATTGCCGTTATCCTGTCAGCCTCCGTGACATCTTCATCAAGAGGAAATGACATTCTCAACACCTCAACTGTTGCCGTCTTACCACCATCAACAATCATTGTTTTACCGTCATTATATACCCTGCATGGAAGTGTCAAATGAGAATCCCAGTCAGGTGGGAGTGGGTTGCCATAGGAGTCTACTCCTGTTTCAGTGTTCCGCTCAACCGTAGCTCTGTAAATCATTGCAGACCTCATACAAATAAGCCCTCGTTTCTTAGCCCTGACAATATCTTCTCCCTCTCCCTTGTGTAATCAAAGGAGGCTGAGTTGTAATCACCAGCCCTCTCACTTACCAGCCCTTTATACTCAATGTCCAGTTTAATTAATCTTATATATACTGCAACTCTCCTGTCTGTCGTATCTATTGGAGTATAAGTGATTTTAATTCTGTCACCCCACAACCTTCTTCCGTTCGTGCCGTCTGTAAGCCTGTCGAGCTGCATACCATGTCTCTGTGCATAGTCATCGGATGATAGAGTTGTATCTGACGTCCCTAGAGTTTCCACAATATTTGTGATACTGGAGATGGGTCTGGTTGCCCATACAGATTTTACACCACCCTTAATGTCATCAACCTGAGATCCAACTGTTCCGAACTTCTGGTCAATATCCTGTTCTGCTGCATCCATTATCCGCTCAAGGGCTGCGTCTGCAAGTCCTGTCTCCACATGGGTACGGACTTCTGTTGATGTTAATAGTGCCATATATTATTAACCCCCGAACTTAACGGTTTTCTTTTTTATTGTCTTTGCCTTATTTTCAAATGTCACTTCCTTATTACTTCCCCTGTCTTTTTCTTTTTCACTCATTAGGTGTTCATATTTTGAAGGGATTTGTCGACCTTTAGCGCATAATAAAAACGCTGCCTTACTGTCTCCCTCCTTGACCACCTTCTTACAATCTGATGTAAGATATAATCTCTCTGTTGCTATCATTGGAATCCCTTTTTATTTTTATTAAAATGATAAAAAAAGATAGAGGAGTGACAGGATTTTTATAACCTGCCACTCTCTCCACTACCTTATATGCCTGTCACTGTGCAGAATGCTGCTGGTCTGTAAACAGGGAACGCACATCGCATACTTGCTCGTATTGCCTGTTTTCCCTTCACAAAGTAATCGTCATGGCTGTCAGATACTTGCACCTCAACACCTTTACGGACAACTAACTCGCAGAAGTTAGCATAGTCACCAACAAGTGCTGTATTTTCAGTCTGTGCCGTACTCTGAATTACTGGAACTCCAAAGATTCTATCCTCACCTGTATCAGATGGTGAACCCCACAAATAGATACCATCTGTGGTAGTCTGTAATCGGATAGTTTGCCAGTCATTCGGATGCATCACAATAGCACTCGGCTCGGCTCTCCCTGTGCTACGTACAAGAGTCATCGCTTTATAAATTGCATCCTGCACACTATCAGAACCAAGTGCCTGAGTCTGTATGCCTGTGACGTTGTTTATACCTTCCAGATTCGGAGCAGTACCATCACCGACCAACAACTGGAGGTCAAGCCTTTGCTGAATCATGAAACGCAAACGATTATCAAGCAGAGATGAGATACGTGACTCATCCTCAAGTTGCTCCGAAGTCGTTGGAATAAACACGGCTATCTTGCGGACATTAGAAGTCTGTTCAGTGTACACCAACGCTGCCTCACCATAACTACCACCCTCTGCTGCCTCTGCTGCACTGTTGTTGAATGTTGTTTCTTCCATATAGACAACGCTATTCTGTCCAGTATTTCCGACTGGCACAATATCCACTACCTTCGGGGCTGGTCTTTGAGCATCATGAACAAGTCTCCCTGTCCTTGTACTCTCTGGAGACCACCCGGCACTTGTCTGGAATAAAGTCTTAACACCCATATCAATGGTGTCAACCGCTCTCTGCGCCCTGTTCTTATAAGCCTTTGACTCAACGAAAAGCTCACCGAAAGTTTTATCGTAAGCAAGCTCACCACTCGCCTTAACACCGGAGGGGAGAACTATACTGCTCTTGGCCTCAAGCTCGCTCTCTCTTTTCTTTGTCTCTTGCGCAATCTTCTCAGATTTAATAAAAGCATCTATCTCTTTGCCTAAATCATTAAGCTCAAGATTCATCTCCTCAACCTTCTTCTGTTTTTCTCTTGATGTGCTGACACCATCTTCCAGACAAGTCACCTTATCCATATCCATATCTTTGCCAGCCTCTTTAAAAACTTGAGCCAGTTTGTCATTCTTGACTTTCAGCTCTTCTCTTAATCCCTGTAGCTTATCCATTTTACTACCCCCTATTATTTTAAATGTTTTTTGTTTTCAAATACAATCCTCTGATATGCAAGCCTTAACCTGTCCAAATCATAACTCTCATCACTCTCAACAAGATCACTTATTCCACTCTCCAACTCTGTAAGCAGAGTCTTAAATGTAAGAAGCCCTTGTGTATTAACTGCTGAAAGTTTCCTTCCTTCCTTCGCCCTGAGTTCCGCAAGCGACTCAGCCCGATTAATAAAAGCCTTGACATCGATAAGCAATATTAAAGCTCTGTCCATTTCCTCTTTAAATGTCATATTCGCCGATGATTTAAGTTCCAGAGTCCCGGTGCCTATACCTGCGCCTCGAATCACTGGCGACACTTCATGTACTTTTAAACTCTTGAGATATCTGACCTTTTTTCCGTCTACGATACCCTCCTCACTGTCAATGACGTCGTAACCGTATGACCACTCCTGTAGAGGCTCTCCGTTGTCAAGGTCAAACTTGAGTGCCGAATACCACTCCTTAGCCCTGACAGCATCGTCATCAAGATTGAATTTAAAGTCAGCAACAGCAAAGTTGCCCTCCTCCTTCAATACAGCCTTGCCCAATCTCGGAGAATGGAACTCATGCGCTCCCAGTAAATTTACATGCTGCTCACCGAAAGCTCCCTCAATAGTTATGTCTCCATCATGGTCAATCGTATTAAGCTCGGCAATGATAGCAGTACCCTCACCCTTACTGCCATCCATCTTTTTGAGCTTAAAAAGTTTCTGCTCCATTGTTATCCCTCCCCCAATAAATAATTTATATCACTACCCAATATCTTCCTCAATAGGCGGCGGCATCGCCACCATCATCCTTGTGCAATTAGGATGTTCACCCTCCATCAATGCTTCTCCCTCTTGGAGACTGACAACCCTCCCTACCATGTTGTCACATTCCTCGTCAAATGAGCCTTTGCGTGAGTCCATTATCATTACTTCTGTGACACCACCCTGACTGTAAGAGTCAGCAGCCGCCATCCTTTGAGCGTATGTTGTTTCTGTTCTTGCTATCAGAGTGGCTCTGGTTTGTGGTCTCTTGAATCTCCCAGCGCAGACTCTATCTTTTAACCTTCTTGCAAGTTGAGCAACTGCCTCACCTTCTTCCCTACCCCTTGATAACTCCTCAAATATCGACTTCGTTGTATTGCCTTTTTTAAGGTTTAACAACTTCACTCGGTCTGCACCTTTCGCAAGTATACGAGCCTCATTTGTGTCAAGTATACTAATGCCTAAATCCATTACAGCATCAACTCTCTTATATGTAGCCCTCATGATGCGTATATAATTCTTCTGATACACAACACCCATATCAGTTTCAAAACCTGCGATATCAAGCCGAGCAGCAATTTCACCAGCCAGCATCGCATCTCGACCAGCATTCTTTTTTAAATTCTTCTCATCACTTAAAACCTCAA
>Ga0208299_1000941_pt1 | contig 23567 bp, 11 predicted proteins | sample 15_taG_FD_184089 | JGI IMG/M metagenome (GOLD analysis project Ga0208299, IMG submission 184089) | Marine viral communities from the Subarctic Pacific Ocean - 15_ETSP_OMZ_AT15312 metaG (SPAdes) (version 2) | ecosystem: Environmental > Aquatic > Marine > Oceanic | place: Pacific Ocean | collected...
AAACATACAATCAAGCAGATTTTCAAAGTTATAACTTCGAAACATTACGAAAGAGTTTTGTTGATTATTTAAGACAACATCATCCAGAAGACTTTAATGACTATGTTGAAAGTTCTGAGTTTATTGCTTTACTAGATACAATGGCATTTATGGGTCAGGCGATTAGTTATCGTCAAGATTTAAACACACGTGAAAACTTTTTAGATACTGCTGAACGTAGGGATAGTGTTGTTAAACTTGCAGATTTAGTGAGTTATACTCCAAAACGTAACGAGTGTGCTAGTGGATTCTTAAAAGTAACTTCTGTTAGCACAACTGAAAACATTACAGACTTTAATGGAACTAACTTAGCAAACGTAACAATGCGTTGGAATGATAGTACGAATATTGATTGGCAAGATCAATTTAACACAGTAATGAATGCTATGATGGTGGATAGTCAAAAGATTGGTAAACCTGGTAGAACAGCAGATGTACTTGGAATTAAAACTGATGAGTACACAGTAAATTTAACTAAGAATTTAATGCCTGTAATTCCATTTAATGCAACAGTTAATGGTGCTAATATGGACTTTGAAGTTACAAGTGCAACTACAACAAATAAAACATTTGTGTATGAGCCTGCGCCGGTTCTTAATGGCGATTTTAATATTTTAAATAGAAATGATAAGAAAGGGTTTGCGAGTGTAGATAATGGATTCTTTTTTCATTTTAAACAAGGTACATTAACAAATAAAGATTTCACACTAAGTGATAGAATTGCAAATCGTAACGTTGATATTAATACAGAGGGCGTTAATAATAATGATGTTTGGTTGTATGAGTTAGATAAAACTACAGGTACTGTTTTAAATGAATGGGAAGAAGTAGATAATATATATGCACCAAATACAAAACAAACAAAAACCTCGGATAGAAAATATTTCAGTGTAACAGGACGTGCCAATGACCAAATTACAATGAATTTTGGCGATGGTGTTTTTGGCGATGTACCAACAGGTTTCTTTCGTGCGTTTATTAGAGTAAGTAATGGTCGTAAATATATCATTAATACAAGCGATATTACTGGAATTAATATCACAGTTCCGTATGTTAGTAGAAATGGACGTGCGGAAACAGCAACATTCACAGTTACTTTAACACAAAATATTAGTAATGCAACTACAAAAGAAAGTATTACAGATATTAAACGTAATGCACCTGCTAGGTACTACACTCAAGACAGAATGGTCAATGGCGAGGATTACAATAATTTTCCATACACTGCATTTAGTAGTATTATTAAAAGTAAAGCAGTTGCAAGAAGTAATATTGGAACAAGTAGACATTTAGACTTGGTTGATCCAACAGGCAAGTACTCAAGTATTAATACGTTTAATAGTGATGGTTTAATTTACAAGGATACAGTAAGTACAACATTCACATTTAGTTTCGACGACAAGAATGATATTGAATCTGTAATTAAAAATCAAGTTGAATCAAGTTTATCTAAACGTAGCACTGTGCATTTATATCATAGTAATTTTAATAGAAGTTCACTTTCTGCTATTGATATTGCTTGGAATCAAAGTACAACTAACACAAATGAAACAACAGGTTACTTTAAAAGTTCGACAACTGCGCCGTTACCGATTGGTTCATATGTTTCTGATAATAGAAAGCATCTTTCGGCTAATGCATTAGTTAAATTTGAAACTCCAACTTCAGATGCAAGCGGTGTTTATTACTTTGATGAAAATAATCATTTAAAACAACGCGATACATTATTACCAACGGATAATACTACGATATGGTCAAGTATTAAAACCGTAACACTAGAGGGTACAAATTTTGGTGTTGGTAATAACACAGATGGAACAGGACCTGTAGTACTGTCCGACTTTGTACCAACAAATGCAGTGCCTACTGAAATTATTCCTGTTTACAATTCTAATTTACCTTTAATATTTGAACAAGATATACTAGCGCAAATTGAGCTGTACGTTGATTTCGGCATTGGTTACAATAATGATACAGGTACTTGGTATGTTATTAGTAGTTCGAACTTAGATAAGACTGGCGACTTTAGTTTAGACAATGCAGAAAGCACATTGGGGCTAAACAACGACGCGAGTTGGATTATTAAATTTGTTACAGTTGACAATGTTTATACTGTAACAACACGAGCATTAAATTACTATTTCTCTAGTGTTTTGGAAACGCGTTTTTATTTCGGCGGGCATAATAAAATATTTGACCCTAAAACAGGCAAAGTTGTAAACGATTTTGTTAATGTTTTAAAAACAAATACACAGCCAGGAAGTAATTCGTCATTATCCAACAATATTAAATTAGATATCATTGGACAACCTGTTGAGTCTGATGGGTTTGTTAATGATTTTAAGGTTGAAGTGAGTTATACGGATATAGATAACGACGGTGTTGCTGATAATCCAGATTTTTTTACAAATCTTTCACAAGCAACTGACTTAGTGTTTTTTCAAACCACAGTAGATGCGGACAGCCTAGAAAGAGTAATTCCACTAGCAAGTGGAGTAGTTAATACAGAATTTACAAGTGCTACTGATCCTCTTTTAGTAATATCAAGTTATCCAGATGGACAGTTATTTTATTTGGCAGATGAGGTTAACAAATTTAGAAAGTTGGACACAAACGTTGTGGTATGCGAAACAGATCAATACCCACATTCTTCTCCATGTGAACTGGTTCCTGTTACTGACATATCATTAAAGACGGGTAGACAAAATTTACAATTCCAATATAAGCATAATAGTTCAGAAACAAAACGTATTAATCCTGGACTTACCAATATTATTGATATGTTCTTAGTAACAGATGCTTATTACACAGAATACAAAAAGTATATTCAAGACACAACAAACACAGTTACTGAACCGTCAACGCCAACTATTTCAGAATTAACAAGTGCTTATCAAAGTTTACAAGATAACAAAATGTTAAGTGATAATATTGTTTTAAACAGTGTTGTTTTTAAACCGTTGTTTGGTAATAAAGCATCTGATAACTTACGTGCTGATATTTCTGTTGTTAAAGTACAAAATAGTATTGTTAGTGATAGCGAAATAAAGAGTCAAGTTGTTGTTGTGATTAATGATTACTTTAATATTGAACATTGGAGTTTTGGCGATACATTTTATTTCTCCGAACTCACAGCGTACATACATGACAAGTTAGGAGATATAGTTAGTTCAGTTGTACTTGTGTCAACGGATATAAATAAAACTTTTGGCGATTTGTATGAAATTAAATCTGCAACAAATGAGATATTTGTTAATGCCGTTACAGTAGATAACGTAAAAGTTATTAAAACATTAACTTCAGATAACTTAAATGGAGTAGCATAATATGTCTAGAAATAGGTCAGTTGATTTTTTACCTGAAGTATTTAAAACAAATACAAATAAAGAATTTTTAAATTCTACATTAGACCAACTAACACAAGAACCTAAGTTAAAACAAACACAGGGTTTTGTTGGTAGAAAGTTTGGCAATGGCACTAATGGTGCTGATTCGTATATTATAGAACCAACATCCGAACGTTCTAATTATCAATTGGAACCTGGAATTGTATTTAAAAACGACAAAGATAATGTATCAAGTGCAATTACATATCCGGAACTTATTGATGCATTAAAAACCAAAGGAGCAAATACAACTAAACACGACAGATTGTTTTCAAGTCCGATATATAGTTGGTCGCCGTTAATTGATTTTGATAAGTTTGTAAATTATAGTCAGTACTATTGGTTACCTGGCGGTCCTGATAGCGTTGATGTTAGTGCTACTGATATATTATTAACAGATAACTTTGATGTTACACGTAATAAGGAGTCGTATAACTTAAGTGGCATGTCAGGAACAAATCCTACACTTACATTAGCGAGAGGCGGAGAATATACATTTACTGTTAACCAGCCAGGATATGATTTTTATATCCAACGCGAACCCGGTAAGACTGGTGTTTTATCGCACTCCTCTAATATTAGTAGTCGTGATGTTATGGGCGTTACTAACAACGGCGAAGACGGCGGAACTATAACATTCGCTGTTCCGGAAGCCAATAGTCAACAATTTTATTATGATTTAACTGAAATTGCCGCAGTTGATTTAGCAACATTTTCGAGATTCGATGCCATTAATGGCAAAGTACTAAGTCAATTAAAAAATATTGACGGTATTGTAGATCTTGAAGGCAAAACTATTGTATTTTTAAATACAATTGCAGGTGATTCTGCTGATTTAGGTTGGCAGTATTTGGATTTACACGAAGATGCACCATTTGAAGCAGAAGCATTCGAAGAAACCACATTTATTGATAGTCAAACTGATAGATACAGTGTATATCAAATTGAATATCTTACTAGCGGCGACGAAACTGTTATTAAGTTAAATAAAATCAAAGAAGTTAATAATCATGAAAAATTTGATATTTTGTACGGTGAAACATATAGTAATATGTCCTTCTACAAAAACTCTTCAGGATATTTTCAGGAAATACCATTATTAACTGCTGTACAAGATACACTTTATTATCAAGATGCAACAAATGAAAGTAATTTTGGTATTATTAATTTGGTTAATAATACCACAGACACAGTTTTAAATATTGATATTGATATTGTAGGTAAAAAAAGTTATACAAGTCCTAATGGAGTTGTGTTTACTAACGGATTAAAAGTAATTTTTAGAAGTAATGTTAATCCAAAAACCTATCAAGACAAAGAATACTATGTTGAGGGTGTTGGATCTGCAATTAAACTTATTACAGTGTCTGATTTAATAACACCGGAAACATACACTACAAGTGAATCGGAACCATTTGATTTTAGTACATTTGATTCCACCAATTTTGACGGTAGTTTAAATTCACCAACTGCACTTGATTTTATTACTATTAACCGTGCAAGTAATGATTTAAATCCATGGTCTAGAAGTAATAGATGGGTACATAAAGATGTCATTACAAAAACAGCAAAATATAATAATACTACTGCTGTATTTGATAATAATTTCAGAGCAAACCGGCCTATTATTGAATTTCATCCAAACATAAAGTTATTTAAATTCGGAACAGAAAGTAAAACACCAATAACAGTAATTGACTTCAATGAAGTAGATGCACTTAGTAATATAAACGATTCAAATGGATTTTCTATTGACGGCGTTACTATTAATGAAGGTGCTAGAGTTATATTTGCAAATGATACAGACATAAATGTTAAAAATAAAATATACGTTGTAAATTTTGTTGATTTAGAAGGCGACGGGGTATTAAAAGTTAAACTTGTAGAAGCAAACGATTACATAGTTGAAGTTAATCAATCTGTGGTATGTACTAATGGTATTACATTACAAGGAAAATCCTATCATTACAATGGTACAGAGTGGGTTACCTCTCAGCAAAAAATAGCAGTTAATCAACCGCCGTTGTTTGATAATTTTGATTTAAATGGGTTTAGTTTTTCGGACATATCTGTATACCCAAACTCTACATTTAGTGGAACAAAGATGTTCGGATATGCGGTTGGAACAGGAGCAAAAGATAAGATACTTGGGTTTCCATTAAAGTTTTTAAACATTGATAATTTAGGCGATATAGTTTTTTCTAATGACCTATACACGGATAAGTTTACTTATGGTTCCGCTACATTTACAAAACAAGTAAGTGACGGACATATTCGAAAATATTCGAACAGAACATCATACACAAATGAAGTTGGTTGGACAAAATATATTCATGATACCACACCTGAACAAATATTTAATTTTACTTATATTAACGAGTCATTAATACTTGATGTAGTTCCAAAAACAGGTCTAAGTATTCCAGTAATTAAGGTTTATGTTGATGATACATTTGTTAATTCAACTGAATACACAGTAACATCGGACACTACAAAAACTATCATTGAATTTAACAATACCGTTGCTGTAAATGCAGAAATTAAAGTTACTGTTATCAGTGATAATAAAAGTGACGTTGCTTACTACAGCATTCCTAAAAATTTAGAGAATAATCCATTTAACGAAAATAGTAAATCACTGACATTAGGAACAATCCGCAATCATTATACAAACCTAGCACAAAATTTATTAGAATTGAGCGGCGAAGTAAACGGTTCTAATAACTCACGTGACTTAGGAAACATTGAACAGTACGGCGATACTATTATTCAAAATAGTTCTCCTGTTGCTCCAATGGCTAAGTTTTTAGATAGTACGGAATTTAATTTCTTTGAAGCACTTGAATTTAATGCAAATGCTTACGAAAAGTTTAAACTTAAGATTTTGGATTATGTTGTAAAAAATGATACTTATGGTTTAACAGCAAGTGTTGTTTTAGACCACGCATTGGAAACAATTAATGTAGCTAAGAGTTTAACTAGTCCATTTTATAAGAGTGATATGTTGGGCGGAGTTTGTACCCCAACAACTACAACTTATACCGTAACACCAATTAGTACAAATACATTTAATACAATAAACATATACGATTTTACAAAAGCAAATAGCAAGTGTATTTTGGTTTATGTTAATGATGTTATTTTGGTTAAAGATAGTGATTACACAGTTGCAACAGACGCGCCTAACATTACTATTACTAGCACACTAGTGGTTGATGATGTAATTACTATTAAAGAATTTGAAACATCAAATGGTTCGTATGTTCCGAATACTCCTACTAAGTTAGGGTTACATCCAAAGTATCAACCGAAAAAATATTTAGATAATACGTATATAATTGCAACTAATGTAATTCAAGGTCATGATGGAAGTATTACAGTTGCATACAATGATGTTCGTGACGATGTTCTACTTGAATTTGAATCTAGAATTTTTAATAATATTAAAATTGATAGTAAAATTCCATTACGTGATGTTGATGTTATTCCTGGAAATTTCCGCAGTACAGAATATACCGATGCAGAAACAACAAGTATATTATCTGTTAGTTTTTTAAATTGGGTTGCATGGAATAATTTAGATTACAAAACACAAGATTTTTTAGCAGACAATGAGTTGACATGGAATTATAGTACCGCTAGTAGTAAGTTAGATAATTCTGCACTTAAAGGTCATTGGAGAGGTGTATATAAACATTTTTATGATACGGACACTCCGCATACAACACCATGGGAAATGCTTGGTATTACAGAAAAGCCAACATGGTGGGACGATGAATACGGACCTGCACCATATACAAGTGGAAACTTAGTACTATGGGACGATTTAGAAAGCGGGCTAATTAAGGAACCTGGAAACAATAGAGTTGATACTCGATATAAACGCGAAAATTTAACTAAAGTTATTCCAGTTAATACAGAAGGCGAGATATTAAATCCATTTGTTTCAATTGTTCAAAATTATTCCAAACCTGATTTTAAAAAGAGTTGGGTGTTTGGTGATTGTGGATTAGTTGAAAATGCGTGGAGAAATAGTAGTTCGTATAGGTTTGCACTACAACGCTTGTTTGCATTAACTAAACCAGCACAGTACTTTGCGTTGTCAATTGACCGTGATAGATATTCATACAGTGACACAATTAATCAATACCTACTTGATTCAAGGTATAGAGTAGACATAAGAACTACTGAGGTACAAACTAATTCACAACCAAAACATAGTTACATCAATTGGATTGCTGATTATCATAATAACAACGGATGTAGTTGTGTAGAAATTAACGAACAGTTATCTAATGTGGATATACGTTTGTGTTACAGAATGGCGTCGTTCACGGATAAAAGTTATTTAAAGATTTATACAGACAAGAGTAGTCCTGATAGTTCCAATACTGGTTTATTGTTACCAGACCAAAGTTATGATTTGTTATTACATAAAAACCAACCGTTGACTGAACTGCAATATTCTGCAGTAGTTGTTCAAAAAACAGAAGATGGATACTCGGTACATGGACATAGTAAAACACAACAATATTTTGAAATATATCAAAGTGTACATAATAGAAAAGGCGAAGTTCTTGGTGATTACGTTATTCCAAAAACATTTACTAAAAATGTAACATTAGTGCCTTATGGTTATACATTTACATCAAAAGGAAGTGTAATTGATTTCTTGGTTAGTTACGGTGCATTTTTAGAATCACGTGGGTTAGTTTTTAATAGTACAGAAAACTCCAATGAATTAAATTGGGGGAGAATGGCACAAGAGTTTATATCATGGTCTGCACAGGAATGGGGAGTAGGTAGTATTATTAATTTAAACCCAAGTGCAATATCTTTGGAGTTTAATAAAGAACTGTTGATTGTGGATAATATAAACAGTACAGTAACAGATGCGCTTGACCAAAACGGTATTCCATTAACACCTAACGATTATGTAATTACACGCCTAGATAACAGTTTCAAAATAACAACTATTAATGATAAATCTATTAACTTTTTGAAAATTAAATCAGTGAGTTATGAGCATTTATTGGTTATTGATAATGTTAGTGCATTTAATGATTTGATCTATAAACCTGTAACTGGACTAAGACAACAAAGAATTAAATTAATTGGTTTCACTACATTTGATTGGAATGGACAATTAGACGCACAAGGGTTTATCCTTAATCAAGATAATGTAGAAGAATGGAAAGCAAATGTGTTTTATTCCATGGGCAACATTGTTAAGTTTAAAAATAATTATTGGAGTGCTAACAGTACATTAGAACCGGTATCTAAATTTAATTTTGGTGATTGGGCTAAAATTAATTACAATGACATTAAAACAGGATTATTACCTAATATTGCTAATAAAGCAAGCCAAATCAACGAGTACTATAATAAAAAAACAACAAATTTAGAATCAGACGTTGATTTATTGGCAATGGGGTTAACTGGGTTTAGACCAAGGTCGTATTTAAGTTCGCTTGATGATGTAAGTCAGGTTAATTTCTATACTGATTTTGTTGGGAATAAGGGAACGGTACAAAGTTCAAATGTTTTCAAAAATGTTAAGTTTGATAAGAAAATAACAGATTATGAAATATTTGAAAATTGGGCAATTCGCGAAGCAACGTTTGGTAATAGTGATAATAAAGTATTTGTGGAACTTGATTTGGAAAATTCTAAATTGCAAAATAATCCGTCTGTAGTTAAAGTCATTAATAATTCTAGTACGGAAGTATCACCTTACCAATTAATTAAACTTGATGATATTTATAATCAGTCAAAAACACATTCTAGTACAAATATATTCCCTGTTCGTACTTCCAATTTAACAGATGTGAATTTACCAACAGCAGGACATGTTAGAACAGATAATGTAGATATCGCATTATACGAAGTTACTGATTTGAATGGAGCGAGTGGTGTTCCGTTTATGGCCGATATTATTGCAGGAACATCAATTTGGGTTGCAAAGGATACAGTTTATGATTGGAATGTTTATAGAACAGAATTGCAAAGTAATATTCATAGCATTATTCCAGTAGACGATAAACTAGAAGTTACCTTTTATCATAATCATGAGTTTGTTGTTAACAACACGTTAATAATCCAAGGTATAAGTTTGTTGGTTAATGGAGCACATAACGTAGATGATGTTATAAGTTCTAAAGTAATTAGAATTTCTGGAACATTAGACGACGCATTTGTTAATATTGCCGCAGATAGTTCAATAACTTCGGATACTGAGTTATATACTGCAGACCATAAGTTAGGACATGCTTACAAGTTATTATCAGTTAAACTACCAAGTTCGGATAATTTAACAGATGCGTATATTGACCAATTACCAATTGGTGCAAAAGTATGGGTAGACATAAACAACAATAATAAACATGCAACATACCAGAAATATGATGTAACTGGTAATATTACTGCAGATACAAACTTAGTAAAAGCAGACAGTGATATTTACAGTACAGACGGTAACAGTGCATGGGGTGTGCTTAGTGAAGAGCAGGATGTGGTAGATGTAACATTAATTAATAGAGCATTATTATTTGACAAAAGCACACAACAAACAATTAACACATTGGATTATATTGATCCGTTGAATGGAAAGATATTAGGCATTGCTAAAGAAAATATTGATTATATTGGACTAAATCCAGCATTATATAATCATGGTTTGGATACAACAGGGGTTATTTGGGGAGAAGAGCATCTTGGTAAGATTTGGTGGGATGTTTCGAATGCTAGATTTTTAGATTATAACCAAACAGATTTAAATTATTCGTCAAAAAATTGGGGTACTTTATTTCCTGGAAGTACAGTAGACCTTAGACAATGGGTTAAAAGTTCAGTGCATCCATCACAGTACAAAGGACCAGGTACAGTTGTAGATGAAACACAATTTACAGTAATATCAACACTCAATACTACAAACACAATAGTACAGAATTATTATTTTTGGGTTACTGATTTGGATAGTACATCTAGTTCAAAGACATTAAGTTTGAATCTCATTAAGCAGTATATTGAAAACCCTATCACAAGTGGAATTTCATTTATTGCATTCTTAAACAGTGGTACTATTGGAATTTATAATTCACAGCAATACATTGATAATGCAGTATTGCATATTTCGTATAATCAATTACATAACGAAAATGAAATTTTTAATGAGTACAGTTTAATTAAGGAAAATAATAAACACGATTTCTTAAGTAATACACTGTATAAAAAACTACAAGATAGTTTTGTTGGCGGCAATGAAATAGGATTAGCGGTGCCTGATGTTAAATTGAATGTAGCACAACGAACGGGTATAGGATTTAGGCCACGTCAGTCTATGTTTGAAAATCGTTTAAGTGCATTGCAAGAATACATTACACAAGTAAATAACGTTCTTAAAAAACATATAATAGCAACAAATAAAAACTTTTCGTTATTAAATGCCGAAGAATCAATACCAGGTGAATCAACTAACAAATGGAATTTACAAGTTGCTGACATTAATGAACTTAATTATCAAAATTTAGATATTGTTGCTGTCGGTTACAAGTATTTGGTACTATCGGACGAAAATAATAATGGCGGTTGGAGTATATATGAAGTTGTAAGCGGTCCAACACTGCAATTAATACAAGTACAACAGTACGATACCACACGTGCGTGGAATTATGTTGATTGGTATGAAAGCTCGGAAGCAGAAAATGCATTAGCACTTCGAGTAGTTAGTGATTCGTCTAAACTATCTTCGTTGTCTGTTCCAAATAAAACGTATGTAAAAGTTTTAAGTAATAATAACGGTAAGTTTGAAATTTATCAATTACGTGATGATTATTGGGTACGTGTTGGTTTAGAAGACGGTACTATAAAATTTAGCGAATCGTTATGGATTAATAATTCAACCCAAGATAATATTACTATCGATACCGATTTATTTACAGTAGATAGTATTATTAATACCACTGATACAGGAACAGGCGGCAGAGAATTAAGAAATGTAATAAAATCAATTAATGAAGATTTATTTGTTGATGAACTATTATTGGAACGCAATAAATTACTTATTTCAATGTTCAATTATATTCTGGCAGAACAAGGAACTGTAGATTGGTTGAGTAAAACTAGTTTAATTGATGTGGAACATAAAGTACGTGATTTAGAACAATATTCAACGTATAAAAAGGATAATCAGGATTTCTTATTAAATTACATTAAGGAATCAAAGCCGTACCATACAAAAATTAAGGAATTTTTATTAAAGTACAATGGGTCAGAGCAATATAATACTGACCTTGCTGATTTTGATGTTCCTGTATATTATGATAATTTGTTTAAAAAATACATTAGTCCTGTTCTTGATTATGATGGCGTAATTTTAAAATCAAGTCAAAGTAACTTCGACGATGATGGGGTTGGGTTAACTAACCCAGATTATAATATATGGGAATTGACGCCATGGGATAATTGGTACGATAATAGAGCATTGTCAATTAAGAGCGCAACTATTGTAAACTCTGGAAGTAGTTACACACAAATTCCTACTGTGACTGTAAGTGGCGGTGGCGCAACAACACAAGCCACAATGTCTGCAAAGATTAATAATTCAGGTCAAATAATTGACATTATTGTTAATACAGAAGGTGTTGGATATACTGGTACTCCAAGCATTACTATTAGTGGCAATGGTATAGGTGCTATTGTTACACCCGTAATGCAAAATACTTTGGTTAGAAACTTAAACACAACACTGAAGTATAATAGATGCGAATACACTGCAACAGTTGTTGATTGGGTTAGCAATACTACATTAAGTACTACAGTTGATGCCAATACACTTAGTGCAGACAATAATACATCGGTATTAACTGTTGATTCGTACGACACTGTTTACGACGGCGACACATACGACGCAGAAGGACAATTACTAGAACGTGGTCAATTAGTAAGACATAATAATAAAGTCTACACACAGAATGTTACACGTGCATTTAAAACTAAATTCTCACTAGATGATTTCACAGTAGTAGATTCAAGTACATTGAGTGCTGTGGATAGAACAATGGGTTACTATACACCAGGCGTTAATGACCCTGGTTTAAATTTGTCATTATTAATCCATGGCATTGATTATCCTGGTGTTTTGGTAAAAGATTTGGATTTTAATAATAGTGCAGGGTTCTCGATACTACCGTTTGATATAGAACCATTTGATGTAATTGAAATTGCAGACGACGGAAGTGCTAGTTATAGTGAAGGTGTGTTAGATACAGAGTACAGTAGCTCATTTAATGATCTGTACATGGGCACTAAACCAGAAGATATAGATACAGATGGCGGCGCATTTGTTGATACTTATAGTAGTCATGCGCCAGAAGAATTAGTTCCAAGTAGTATGTTTGATGCGTTAAATTTAACTGTACATACTCGTCCTAGTTTTGATTATCAAGGAAATGGACACGCATATGAAACACAGTACACAATGCATGAATATACGCCAGGATCAACAACATTTAGTTTTGATAGAATCGTTGCACATCCTGTAGCCATTAAAGTTGTTAATGCAACAACTCGTACAACGTTATCTTTAACATCTGATTATACTGTTGACTGGGTTAATAAAACAATTAATGTAATAAGCAACGGGTTTGCTGGAGATAGCATTCAAATATTTGTTTATGAAATTGGCGGCGGAAATCAATTGTATCGTAACACGTATATAGGAAGTGAATTTATTAATAGTTTAACTATTCCTGTAGAAGCACAAAGCATTTACGACATTGTAATAATGATTAACGGCGAACAATTAATGACAGGTTTCACTTCGTCATCTAACGGCTCAATAACAGTTGATTCATTGTTGGAAACTGTCGATTCAACTACTCTTACGGTTGATAAAGTATCGACTGTAGAAAGTCCAACTACTACTATTAGTTTTAGTAATTCTTATAACAGCAATGACTTTATTTCACTAACTGTGTTTGGATATGAATCAACACAATATGAATATTCATATCCGATTGTGAAATATTTTACACCGTATGGCACAGATTCAACAATGCATACAGCAGATAGTAGTGTATTAACAACGGATATTGTGTCGGTAGATTATGATTTATCGAGTGTTAATTTAGGTGGAAAAAATAAACATAATGCTATTGTGGAACACAATGGAAAGCGTTTACGCCCACCTGAAGCAAAACGTTATACGGGTGATAGTTTAGAAACAGATTTTAGATTGCCAAGTGTTGGAGGGGTAGACCATACTCTTGTTTCTAATAGTGAAATTGTTGTTTATGTGAATAATACAAAACAAACACTTAGTACACAGTATACTGTTGTTACAGTTGTGGTTGGTGCAGATACATTCAAGGATGTTAGATTTACAACAGCACCAAATACAAATGATATTGTTGATGTATACATAACAAGTATCGCCGATTATACAATTAATAACTCAACGCTTAATATTAAACCGCATATTACTGTTTCGGGGTTAAGTAAAGTGTCGGTTACTACATGGAATGACACCTCACAAATTGATTTATTAACTAGCTCATTTAAAGGTCCAACATTAGTAACAACTCCTGTAATTGATTTATTTGATGCATCCGGATTTGATAGTGTTGGATTTGATTACGTTGGAACATCAAGTAGTGATATGAACTTATTTGATTTAGGTCGCGAAGTTGACGCCGGCCATAGATTATGGGTTACGTTAAACAGTGACATATTGCTAACAGATGTTGATTATTCTGTTTCCGGTTCTTCGTTGTTGCTTGCTGGTGATTTAATTGGACCAACTGATATAGTTAGTGTAACTAGTACAACGAGTAATATTGTTCCAGATGCACTGTCATTTAGATTGTTTAAGGATATGAATGGTAATTCAGCAATGTACAAGGTTAATACATGTTGTTTAAAACGTGTTGAACTCATACAAGATTTAAACATTATGGACGATACTATATATGTAAATGATGTTAGTAATTTAACGATTCCTAATTTGGAATTGGGTACATTTGGAATTATTATGATTGATGGAGAACGTATTACATATAGAAGTTTGGACACTAACACAAATACAATCACTGGATTACGTAGAGGTACTGCAGGTACAGGAATTTCATTGCATTCAAAAGAGACAATAGTTCATGATGTTAGTGTTACTAATATTGTAACTGGTAGTGTTATTACTTCGAATACTTTGGGCGCAGATACAAATACAGTAAGTTCTACGTATGATAATATTTGGTATGCTAGTAGTAGTACAGCAAGTAACGGCATAGCATTGCAAAATCAAACAACAGCGCAAGCGAATTTTATCAAGACTAGGTAAAAAATAAGGATAACTAGAATACATAAATATAGTGTAATAATGGATAAGAAAAAGAAAGAAAACAACAAGCATAAAAAGCCTAACGAAGCAGGCGCTGTCAGTGTTGAAGGACACATTAAGATATTTGATCCAAATACCGAAGAAGTATTTGTTAATAAAAGAAGTTAATTATGAGCGAAGTAGCAAATAGCAATATTAAAGGATTTTTAAAAGTTTTTGACCCAAACACCAATGAAGTATTTTTTGAAGGTTCAAATGCAATTCATTTTGAAAATATTTCAGAAGCATTAGCACAAAGTATGTCTAATAAAAACTTAGGATACGTTTATCAAATGTCATTTGGTAACGGCGGAACAAGTGTTAACCCAACAGGCACAGTTACATATTTACCCGCTAATTCAACTGGCCAAAATGCAGATCTGTACAATGAAACTTTTAGTAAGGTAGTGGATGATAATTCATTAACAAATACTGATACTACACGTAATAATCTTACAGTAGTGCATACGCCTGGAAAAGTTTATACAGATATTTTAGTAAGTTGTTTATTGGATTATAGTGAGCCAGTAGGACAACAAGCATTTGATAATAGTACAGACTTAGATGGCGAATATGTATTTGATGAACTAGGACTTAAAACATGGAACGGAAGTACTACTGATTTGCGCCTTGTCACACATGTAGTTTTTCATCCTGTTCAAAAATCATTAAACAGACAAATTCAAATCGATTACACGGTTCGCATACAAACATTAACGAACCTTAGCACAACATAGAGGATAACATGGCATACGAAGTTAATTTTACAAATGGAACAGTAGCAAAACTAGTTGAAGATGGCACAACAGATTCAACGTACAGTGTTAAACTTGTTGGAAAGAATGTTACATCTTACGGCGAGGTATTTGCTGAAAACTTTATTAAGTTATTAGAAAACCATGCAAACACAACTGCACCTACTAATCCTGTTTCGGGACAACTTTGGTTTAACACCGCGGCTAGTTCTGTTAGTGGAGTAGCACCAAAAACAATCGGCGTATATAACGGCACACAATTTAAACCACTTGGTGGCGCAAATATTAGTGCAACTGAACCAGCAACCCCATCAACAGGTGACTTATGGTTCGACACAACAAATGACCAACTGAAGGTTTATAGTGGTGCTTCGTTTATATTAGTGGGTCCTGCATATTCGGAAGTTGATGGAAAAACTGGACCAATAGTTGAAACAGTAACGGATTCAACAAGTGCAACTCATTTAATTACAAAAATTTATAATTCAGATATAGGTTCGCCGTCGGGCTCTACAGTAGTAGCAACTATTAGCAAGGACGCTACATTTACATTGAACGCGGCAAGTCAGTTTCCTGGATTTACTACAACAATTAAACCAGGCATACAACTATCAAGTACTGTTTCAAATGCACAATTCCACGGAGAAGCAACCTCGTTGAGTGGGTTTACTAGTACTGATTTTTTAAGTGCTATTGCCAATGACACAACCACTGGAACACTGGGTGTACTTAATGATAGTGGATTAACAATAGGAGCAAGTAGCGATTGTACTATTACAGTTTCTACTAACGATGTAACTATTAAAAATGTAACATCGGATGGCGATTTAATTCTATCCGTAAATGACGGCGGTGTACAAACCGCCGTCATTACAATCGATGGTGCAACAAGTAAAGCATCCGTAAATGCAGACCCGAGCACACCACTTGGCATTGCTACTAAGCAATATACCGATCAAGTAGAAACAGATGCAATTGCTACGGCAAACACATATGCAGATGGATTAATAACAACATTGAAAAGCGGAGCAAGCGCAGGATACGATACATTTGCAGAAGTCGAAACGCAAATTGGAAACGTGTCTAGTGGAAGTACATCAGGTTTATCACTTAAAGTTGCTAAATCGGGCGACACAATGACAGGTGCTTTAACATTAAGTGGTGCTCCAACTAATAGTTTACACGCAACTACAAAAGCATACGTCGATGCACAAATATCAGGTGTTACTCCAGGATCAACAACTAATGGCTATGGAACACGAACGGTAAGTACAGGAACACCAACCGGCGGCTCCGATGGCGACATTCATTATCGATATTAAATTATGTCATTAAATATAAAACACGCAGGTAGTTGGAGAAACGCAACAGAAGTCCACATTAAGCAAGACGGCGCATGGAAAAAATGCACAGAAGTTTATATAAACAAAAATGGTTTGTGGAAGCCAGTGTTGTATGAGTTAGCAACAACAACAATAACTACAACAGGAGTAGGAAGTGTTGTTGTTCCAGTTGGTGCATTTAGAGCATCCATTGCCATCTCCGGAGCTAGTGGCGGAAAAGGCGGCAACGATGGTGGTCGTACCGGTGGAACTGGAGGCAATGGTGCTATGCTATCTTCGACTATCGACGTTTATCCATTTACTACACTAACGTATAACGTTGGTTCTGCAGGAGCAGATGGTAGTTCAGGAACCAGTCGTGCAGGCGGCAATGGCGGTGCAGGTTATTCGGCCGGCGGTAATGGCGGAACAACTGGTGGCTCTGGCTGGTCAGGATCTGGTGGCGGTGGTGGTGGATCTTCTTCTATTTTAATGCCAGACAGTACTATAATTATGGTTGCCGCTGGTGGCTCTGGTGGTGGTGGTCGTGGAAATCAAGCACACTTGTCGCAATCCGCAATTACAGGAAAGAACGGTACAACCATTGTTAACACTGAATTTACACCAAACAATGGTGGCAATGGCGCAAATTGTGGAACAGCAGATGGCGGTGCAGGCGGTGGTGGCGGTGGAGGTGTTGCAGGACACGGAAATGTAACTGAAAGCTATAACGCTGATAGTTGGGGATACGCATATGCAACAACACAAACAAATCTTAGTGCGATAACTGACGTGCATGTAAGTAGTCGTAGATCAGGATCCGCATGTACTGAAGGATATAGTTTTGGATATACTGGAACTAGTATTTGGGTAGACCATGGATGTCGTGCAACATTTAATGTTGACGGAACAGCAGACGCAGGTGCAGGCGGTTCATATATGGGGTCGTACGATAGTGATGGTTACCCCGGAGAAGCTGGAGTAAGTTACTATAATAGCGACAAACTACAAACCCACCCTACATTAGGCACAAATACAGGAAACGGTGCAATTACCATTACATGGTTACCGGAATAACATTAATAAAAAAACATAAATATATTAAATTAGAACAGAAAAAAAATTATGGCATATGTAATTAACAAAACGAATGGAAGTATTCTTGCAACAGTTGCAGATGGCACAGTTGACACAACAAGTAGTATAACTATTGTTGGTAGAAACTATTCAGGGTACGGTGAATTTTTAGGTGAGAACTTTGTTAAGATTTTAGAAAATAGTGCTAAATCTTCGCCGCCTGGAAGTCCATTGGAAGGGCAGTTATGGTACGACTCAACAAATAATGTTTTGAATGCATATAACGGTACAGAATTCAAAACATTAGGAAGTTTGGAAGTAAGTGGATCACAACCAGCATCGTCATTAGTACAAGGCGATATGTGGTTTGATAGTGGAAATAATCAGTTAAATATTTATAATGGGACATCATTTACATTAGTTGGTCCTCCAACTTCAGTGGGTTCCGGAATAACTGGATTTGTATCGGACACAGTAACCGATAATGTAGCAGGAACACACGTAGTATTAAAGTTATTAGTTGAAGATGCTGTTGTTGGTTATATTAGTGACGATGCCGAATTTACGCCAAGTCCAGCAATTGCAGGATTTCCAACTATTAAACCGGGTTTCCATTTATCAACAAGTGTTGCAGATGCTTCTGTTAGTCAAGCAGATAATGCGGCGTTATTAGACAACTTAGATTCAACACAATTTCTACGTTCGGACACAAATGACACCACATCTGGTACACTAAGTGTACTTAATGATAGTGGTTTATCAGTTGGTGCTGATAGTGATGTAAACATTAGTGTGTCAGGAAGCGATGCAACAATTAAAAATGTAACAAGCGACGGCGATTTAATTTTATCAGTTAACGACGGCGGCGCACAAACATCAGTTATTACAATTGACGGTGCTACAGGAAAGGCATTAGTAAATGCAAATCCAACTACGGCGTTGGGTATTGCAACAAAAGATTATGTAGATTCACAAACAAGTGGCACAGGAGCATCTGCAGTAGCACGCGATGGATCAAATACTATTACAGGTAATATTACACCTGATATTAATAACACGCGTGATTTTGGTTCAAATGCATTAAAGTTCCAAACTATATATGCAACTACGTTTAGTGGTACAGCAAGTGAAGCACAATACGCTGACTTGGCAGAAAGATTTGAAGCAGACGAAGTTTATGAAGCAGGAACAGTAGTAGAATTAGGCGGAATAAACGAAATTACAGAAGCAATTGAAGAATTGTCAGATGATGTATTTGGTGTAATAAGTACGAATGCGGCATACTTAATGAATGCAAGAGCAGGAAAAAACGAAACACACCCACCTGTAGCGATGAATGGCAGAGTGCCAGTAAACGTTATAGGAAAAATTAAAAAAGGAGACAGATTGGTATCTGCCGGCAATGGATATGCTAGGTCTGCTCGAAAAAATGAAATTACGGCTTTTAATGTAATTGGAAGATCTTTAGAAAATAAAAATACTAAAGGGAAAGGTTCAGTAGAGGCCATAGTGAAGGTCAATTAGGCCTAGCGCCAAGGAAAATCCAGACGCTACGGCGCCCAGTGGAAAACTTGACGCGTTAATTTAATAACTAAACTATAGGAAAAAATAACATGGCTTATTCAGCAGGCGGAAATATTTTAGATGACCATTATAATGGTTTTGCAACAAATATTAATAATATATGGGGGACCGCATCGGGCAATAGCGGTTACGGACAAGGTTCGACATTAAGTTCAGTAAGTGCGGGCGCAACAGTTACAGCAACGCAGTGGGAAACACTACTAAGTAGACTTGAGACTATCGGTAGTCATCAAGCAACTTCGGGTATTTCATTTAGTACGATTAGTGCAGGTAATACAATTTCTGCATTGGCAGATTTAAGTGGAGATATTTCAACATGTACTACTAAACGTGGTAACTGTCATGCACATGGTAGTGATATTACTGCAAATAGCAGTAACACAACAACATGGAATACGCACACTACATTTACTGCAACTGCTGACTTTTCTAGTGACGCAAATGCTAAAGAGTTTTTTAACTGTGGCGGCATGATTGGCATTAACTTCACAAACCAAGGTGGCGGTTCGGGCTCAAAGGATACTGGTTGGGGTAACTTAATTTCAGCATTTGGTACGGTATGGTTAACTTCTGCTGGAAGTTCAGGTCCTGCAACATCAGTTTCATTAGCAGGAACAACATACCAAGGTTGTGATAAAAAAGGTGGCTCTGGTTCAGTAACCACAGAATCAAATAAAGGATTCTTTAACCTTACCGGTTCGTGGCAGGAATTGTTTAAACAATATGATTCAACTTACTTGTACACGTCGAACTACATTACTTGTAGATACCATTACAATAGTTCTAATCACAAGGTTATTGTTGAAGTAAAATTATTTGATAATGCAAATTCATCAGGCAACCCTGGCGCAACACAGGATGAAACTGTTAACTTAAACATTCGGTGTAATTTAACTATTAGACAACCAAGTACTACATATATTAGTAATTCTTGGGGTACACCAACTGCATCAGTTAGTTACTCAGATTCATAAACAGTAATTATGATTTAGGTAAAAGAGGACGAAAGTCCTCTTTTTTATTGAGTGTTTATTTTGTAAAATAAGTAACACTATGAATACAGAAGAATTAACACAAACAATCAGAAATAGATTCGATTACGAATCTGCAAAACAAGTTCTTAGAGAAAAGTACGAAGCAAAACTATTATTTGCAATGAATGGTGGTATGTGGCGAGCAAGTCCTGAACTTATTACGTTACTTAACTCATTCGATGACGAAGATATTGTATTGATCGACGAATACAAAAATCCATGTCAAGTAAATAGAAATGAATTACTTACTATTGTCAAAGAACGTTTCCAAGAACAAATGAATGCATGGTTAGTTGAATTTAATGAGGTAAATCGTCAACGATGACACGTGGTGTTCTAATATATGCATTTAGTAATGAAAAAATAGATTACTTAAATCAAGCAAATTGGATAGCAAATCGTGTTAATACGTATTTGAATTTACCAGTAACTATTATTACTGATAAGAAAAGCCTTGGTGATAGGAATTACACGCATAATATCATTTTAAGTGATGCTGTGTCGGGTGGAACACGTAACTTTAAGCATTTAGAAGAAGGTTATATAGGAACTTGGTACAACGCGAATCGTTACCAATCATATAATTTATCGCCGTACGATGAAACAATTGTCATTGATAGCGATTATGTTGTTAATAGTGACCAATTACTGAGAGTATTTGAATCTCCGTATAATGTTTTATGTCATCGTAATGTTTACGATATAACAGGTAGAAACGGATTTATTCCGTATCATACATTTGGAAAAAGAAAGTTTCCGCATTATTGGGCAACTGTATTGTTTTTTAGAAAATCAAAACAAGCAGAACAAATGTTTCAAGTAATGGAAATGATTAAGGATAATTACAGACATTATAGTAATTTGTATAAATTTAGAGAGCGTCCATACAGAAATGACTTTGTTGTAAGTATGGCATTAGGAATAATTCACGGCCATAAGTTAGATTCTATTCCAACTATTCCTTGGGCAATGCCAAGTGCGTATGATGACGTTGATTTGGAACAACTTGATGATACCAAGTTCCAAATAGCATACTTGAAATACATCAAGGATACAAAAAAACCTTATAAGTCGATTGTTAAGGATACGGACTTTCATTTTATTAATAAATTTGCATTGGATAAAGTAGTAAATGCTTAAAGACGAACGTGGTTACTTAATTGTTGCTGACAATACAAAAGAAACAGATTATGTTGATTGTGCATTGGCACTTGCACGTAGTATTAAGTTACACACGCCTAATGCCAAGATTTGTTTAGTTACATCCAATGATGTAGACAATAATATATTTGATTATATTGTTCCGTTGCCGTACGGCGACCAAGCACCTGATAGTAATTGGAAGTTAAAGAACGATTGGCAAATATTTTATGCTAGTCCGTTTAGAGAAACTATTAAGTTGGAAGCAGATATGATTGTTCCACATAGTATAGAGCATTGGTGGACAATGTTTGAAAAACGCGATGTGGTGGTGTCGGTTGGTGCAAGAAATTATTTAAATAACCCTACTACTAATAGACATTATAGAAAAATATTCGATATTAACAATCTTCCTGACGTTTATAATGCAATTACATATTGGAGATTGAGTCAAACTGCACAGACCTTTTTTAATTTAGTTAAAGACATATTTAATAATTGGGATACTGTTAAAAAAACAATCAAAGGCGGCGATACCGATTTAGGTACTACTGATGTTGTTTATGCAATTGCAAGTAAAATATTAGGTGTTGAAAATGTTACGTTGCCTGATACAAGTTACCCATCTATGATACATATGAAAGGACAGATAAATTTTCTAGAAGAAGAAGATTGGACAAAAGAAATGGTTTATGAATTAGATAAATCGCGTATTAGAATAGATACAGTTGAGCAAATGTATCCATTTCATTATCAGGTAAAGGATTTTAGCAAAGTATTAAATAAGCACTATGAGCAATTTTTTTAAAGCAATTAAGAATTTAAAACCAAACAAAAAAAATGTTTGTGAGTATAAGTTATATTACGATAAAGAAAATGGAGAGCCTTTATTTTACTCAATGGATAACGACGGCGGTGATTATATCGTCGTGGATAAAAAAACGTACAGTGAAGGAAGGTATGATGTTTATGTTAAAGATAAAAAACTTATTAAACGTATATTTAAAGATATTAGTAAGTTAACACAGCACGGTATCGAAACAACATGTTTGGATAATGACATCACGATAGTTGCTGATAAAGGTATGAATTGGAGTTTAAGAATTTATGATAATTGATATAGCAGACTTGGATGTGGTTTATTTAAGTTATGATGAGCCACAGAAAGAAGAGTTTTGGGTTAAGATTAAGAATATGGTTCCATGGGCAGTAAGAGTCGATGGTGTAGAAGGTAGTGATGCCGCACATAAAGCGGCGGCAGATGCAAGTCAAACAGAACGCTTTGTTTTAATTGATGGCGACAATTTACCTAACCCAGAGTTTTTTAATTTACAGTTGGATATCAAAGACGAACAGTACGAGAAGGCAGTATTTCGTTGGAGAGCAAAGAATCACATCAATGGATTGATGTATGGTAACGGTGGTCTAAGTTGTTGGACACGCGAGTTTATTCACAATATGCAGACGCACGAAAACAGCGACGGAACAGACGAAACTTGTGTTGAGTTTTGCTTTGATCCATTGTACTGGCCAATGCATGATTGCTATAGTACAACATATCCTAATGGCAGTGCATTTCATGCATGGAGAGCAGGATTTAGAGAGGGTGTTAAAATGTGTTTAAACCAAGGAGCAAAACCATCAGTAATTGAATTTAAGGACAATGTACATAAACGTAATATGGACCATTTGTCTATTTGGCAAAATGTTGGAGATGATGTTGAGTACGGTAATTGGGCAATGTTTGGTGCAAGGCAAGGTACTTATATGACTATGCTTACTGATTGGGATTACACTAAAGTGCAGTGGTTCGACAACCTTAAAGAGATTTGGGAAAGCAATGACCACTCATTTGA
>Ga0208299_1000942_pt1 | contig 23558 bp, 40 predicted proteins | sample 15_taG_FD_184089 | JGI IMG/M metagenome (GOLD analysis project Ga0208299, IMG submission 184089) | Marine viral communities from the Subarctic Pacific Ocean - 15_ETSP_OMZ_AT15312 metaG (SPAdes) (version 2) | ecosystem: Environmental > Aquatic > Marine > Oceanic | place: Pacific Ocean | collected...
CATCTTCTTGAATATAAGATTTATACAAAGACTTCTTTTAAAGATCCAGAGCAAGTGTTTGATTTGCTTTCAAAGCAGAATCAACAGAGGTTTCTTTTTAACTTAGACCGCTTGAGATAGCTAATGCAGCAAGAAATGGAATTATGTTTTGATGAAGAGCTTGGAAAGATATTAAGTCCAGAAGAGCTTGTTTATGTTTCTCTCGTAGTAGAGGGGCCAGAATCTTTAGACTTTGACTTTTATTTATCTACAGCCTTTGACAAACTTTATAATTATTTTGTTTTTGAAACATTTCAAATGCCCTATGGAACGGCTAAAGCTCGGACTGGAGATCCAGTGCTGTGGATTATGAAGAGACTGGAAAAAATGAAGAAGAAAAATCTATAGCTTTAAATTTTACGATACAGTAGAATGAGGTGTTCTTCGTATTTGGTTTGTGGTAAACCCTATAATACGAGACGCAAGTTACGAATAGGCATAGAAGGTAAGGCTGTTTTGGCCGCTGTTAAATGCCTTGTTTTTACAGGAGTAAATAGTGAGTAATTTTATAAATATATTGAAGAACAAGACTGCTTGGGTCGGGTTTGGTGTTGCGGCTTTGCTGGTTGTTGCTGCTTTTTCTTTCTATGGAAATTCTGGCAATTCTGAAACAGAGATCATATCCAGCGAAAAGATTGTTCAAGAGGGCGAAGTCAATAATGCTTCAACCACAAAGAGCGTTCCAACGCTTCAAACAAAAGATAATGTAGATGGAAATCAGACTGAGAATCTTAATCAAGATCAGGCTGACAATGTAGACGGAGAAAATAACTAATGAGTTTAAAAAATATTTTAACAAAGAGCATGTTTTGCATGCTTGCCCTTACTACTGTATTCATTTTCTCTGGGTGTACTGAATGTGATGACACCGCAGAGGATACAGGCACAGAGGTTGAAGATACAGAGACTGAAGATACTGATCCAGCGGAAGATACCGGAGAAGATACCGGGACAGAAGATACTGGAGAGGACACTGGTACGGAAGATACTGACGTAACAGAGTAATATACTACAATGTATTCCGCAGGGAGGCACGGGGTTATAGGTGTCTCATATTTATTGAGCCATATTTAAAATTGAAATTAATTGAGGCAAATGATGGCAAAAACAAAAAAGAGTCCATACAGTATTCTCGTAGATGGCCTTTGGCATTGTGGCAGGAAGTCAGCCAAGCACTCTTGGCAACCAGTAGTATTTGAGAATATTCTACCCGTGGTTAAAGCATGGAAATCTTTGTCTAGCAGGCAGAAGATTAAGGTGGTAAAGGACCATAGATGGAACAATTACCCCCTCTTGAGTTATACTTCGACTTCTCCAAAGAGGTTTGGCCACGCTATAGAGAAGTTAGTCACCAAGATTTTAGCAGCAGATGAATCAGATATAATGATTCTAAGGAGGCACGCCATTGGTATTTTTGCTGTTTTTACAATGGATCGATCTATATCGAGCGTTAGGATAAGTATGGCAAAAAGATTAAGGCATTCAAAGGATAAAAGAATAAAATCAAGATGCGCTAGAATCTTGCCTATAAGGTATATGAATGACCTTCTTAAAAGCAAAGATGCTTCAGTAAGAAGCATTGCCATCAGAAGGCTTGGCATTGACAATTGTTATAAGAATTTTCTGCCAGCAGTTGATAGTTCTGGAACACACATTATAACGCCAATGGGAACCCGGAGGTGGGAGGCCAACACAGCAGTTAGGTTGTCTAATTTAGACGAAGTTAGTGACTTAATTCCTCTGTTAAATAGCAGATCCTTAAATTTGAATATGACAGCCTCTCTCCTAGAGAAGCTCTCTAAAGAAGATATTCTTTATTATCTTGATGTCGCTGGCTTATCCAAAAGAGGAAGAAGAATAATTAGAGCAAAGCTAGAAGGTCTTAAATAGCGAATATAAATTGTTTCGTTTTGCATAAAGTCGTTGTTGACATCGGGCCGAACAGGGTTAACCTGCCTTTGGATGCCGACCATATTAACTTATAGCCTTAACACAAGAGGTTTGTTGTGATTAAAGTGATTGAAAGCAGTAGGGTGAATTGGCTTGTGAATTATATTATGCCAAAAGGAATGGCCTCTGGGGAGTGTTCTCTGCTAGGGCTAGATCCCATTATTGCTGGCGGATCAATGCTTGCTGTATATCGTGCAGTTAAGCTGTACGATACTCTAGATAGATGGGCAGAATTTCAGCGTGCCTTAGAAAGAGATCCGCGCAACGCAAGGGTTGACAGGTTTAATGATGTAGACATTTGGTTTGAAAAAACCAATCCTATTTATAATCCTTCTCACCAGTTTCACGATCTGGTAAGGACTGACAGCTGTGGAGAATTATCTTTAACTCATTCACAAACATATGGTAAATTGGGACTTCGAAGCGAATCTGAAAAAAGAACTAAATGGGCAAATACATTTCGTTATGAGGCTGCAATCATTGGCAATGAAACCTTACAAGTGGTTCAAACAAAGATTTCTTCTGTGAAAGAACTTTTGGATTCTTTTGATTATATAAATTGTTCCGTTGCATGGTATCAGGGAAAGCTTTATTATGACGATAGAATTGATCAGGCTTTTTCTGAATTTGAATTACAGCTAAACAATGATGCTGCATATATTGGCGATAGCTCAATTGCCTCAAGGGTTTTTAATGCACTTAGAGCTTTTAAGTATACAAAAAGATACTTGCTTGATTTTGATCCAAATCTGACTGAACATATTTTTAAACTATATTTCGATACAAAGGATTTAGATTATTCTGCCTATAAAAATAAAGTGATTAAAGTAAAGAATCATTATGGACAACAGATATCTTCTGTAAAAACACTAGAAAGTATGGTGGATTTGTTTCACAGGCATTTTGAAGAATTTATGAAAATGAAACATTTCAAGAGAGAGTATGCCCTGTATCTTGTTGATAAAGCTAATAAGTTTGCAGGATTGAAGGCTTTCATCGAAAGAGGAGATAGCCAAGAAGACAGTGTGGCTTCGCTGAGCATACGGAGAGCGATTACAGATTTGATGAAACAGTCTGGGGTTATATTTTAATGTGTGGATTTTTGGCGTATCTTGGAACAGACTTAAGCGAGACAGATGTATTTAATCATGCTGACAAAATAAGTTACAGGGGGCCTGACAATTCATCTTATAAAACTATAGATGATAATATAATGTTTGTTTTTCACAGATTGTCAATAATTGATATATCTGAAGCAAGCAATCAGCCCCTCTATCTTCCGCAAGACAAAAACATATCTCTTATTTGCAATGGAGAGATTTATAATTACAAAGAGTTGATCTCAAAATATAAACTTGAGATTTATTCTAATTCAGATTGTGAAGTAATTCTTCATTTATATAAAGAGTTTGGTCTACGGAAAACACTGGATTTGCTAGACGGAGTTTTCGCTTTTGCTTTATACGATAAGAATACAAAAACTCTTTATGCTGCTAGAGATCCGTATGGTGTTCGTCCATCATTTTTGGGACTCACAAATGATGGGGGAGTCTTTATTGCGTCAGAGGCGAAGGCCATAAGTGATCTTTGCCATATGGTGACACCTTTCCCGGCAGGATGCTGGTGGCAATCTGATGCTCCAAATGTCTTTGAGTCTTATCATTTAAATAAATTTTATTTGCCATTTTCTTCGCAGTGTGAAGAGGAATATCTTTTGGGTATAAATTATGAGTTAGTTTCTGCCGTTAAAAAAAGAATGATGTCAGACAGAGAGATAGGCTGCCTTTTATCTGGAGGCCTTGACTCTAGCTTGATAGCATCAATCGTATCTAGATTATCATCTAAAAAGATTAAGACTTTCAGCATAGGACTAAGAGGCAGTCCGGATTTGCATTATGCAAAGATGGTTGCGGAATGGATAGGTAGCGATCACCATGAAGTAGAGATGACTACGCAAGAGTTTATCTCCTCTATAGAGGAGGTTATCTATAAGATCGAATCGTATGACACAACAACAGTTAGAGCCAGCGTAGGCAACTATTTAGTATCTAAATATATTTCTGAAAATACAGATTGTAAAGTTATTTTTAATGGCGATGGAAGCGATGAAGCCTGTTGTGGTTATGTTTACAATGCAAATGCTCCAAGTGATTTGGCTTTACAGGATGAATCACAAAGGTTGCTAGATGAAATATACTTATATGATGTTCTTAGATCGGATAGGTCTATAAGCTCTAATGGTCTAGAGGCTAGAACTCCATTCTTGGACAAATCCTTTGTAGAATACTATATGAGTATTCCGGCTCGCCTAAAAGCATTTAACAAAACAGATCGTATTGAAAAGTACCTCTTAAGAAAAGCCTTTGAATCAGAAGGTCTTTTGCCAAAGGAAGTTTTGTGGAGGAGAAAGTGTGCTTTTTCAGATGGTGTTAGCAGCATAAAGGAGTCTTGGCATAAATCTATTCAAAATTATGTTGATTGTTTTATTTCAGACGAGGAATTCAAACGAGAATCTGAAAAGATAGAACATTGCAGACCATTGTTAAAGGAAAGTTTTTACTACAGAAAAGTGTTTGACGAATTATTTCCTGGCAAAGAGAACTTAATTCCACGCTTTTGGATGCCAAGATGGACAAGTGTTATAGATCCATCAGCCAGAGAGTTAGAAAATTACAAAGAGTGAGGCAACTTATGTTTAAAGAAATAGAATATAAATATTGGGCAACAGGTTTGTCAAAAGAAAAGTTCTTAAAGAGAGTTGAGTTAATCGTAGCAAAAAACACAGGAGGCGTCTGGGAGATGCCAGAAGTTATTTACGTTGTATCCTGTGACGATTATTATAATAGAATAAATGGTGATGAAAAAGACTTTGTTAGATTCCGAAAGGGCGGAAGTAGTTATGAGCTTACGCTAAAAAGAAAAGAACAAGAGAATGTGGTAAGAACAGAGATTAACTTAAATGTTACAGGCAATGATGACTCTACAATCGTTGAGTTTTTAACTCTTAGCGGTTATGAGAAGTCATTTCAAGTCTACAAAGAGGCTTGGATCTGGAAGTTTCCAGATTGTGATTTGTCCTACTATACTCTTTCCGATGGCAGAAGCGTTATAGAGCTGGAGGCGGTAGGCTGTTCGTCAGTTAAAGATGGTGTTGCCGCAATTAATCGGTGGGAAAAACGACTAAAACTAGTAGGATTAACAAAGGAGTCCAGATCGTTGTATGAAATCTTTACAGAAGAAAGAACTCCCATAGGAGGGGGCGGGCCATGTCTGCTACAGAGCTTATAGCTAGATTGAAGATTTCAGATATCATTGACAATGAAGACGGAACCAGCACTCTTCATTTCGACCTTGATGATGAATTCATTGAATGGTTTAAGAAGAAAGAAGGACTTAAAAGATTTTCTCATAAAAGATTTTCTACATTTGTAGCAGAGGCCTTAAAAAGACAGGTTGAAATTACAGACTCAGAGTCCAAAGGCATTGTTGGAAAGATAGTTTCAGAGAAAAACACATAGATGTACCTTGTTGTCTTGAGTACAATCTCTTTAAAGGGATTGTCATGAGTCAAAAGAAAGTTTTGGGCTATAAAATTAGACACACAAAGACAGGGTTATACCTAGCATCTGCACTAAAAGGAAGATGGACAAAAATCGGCAAAGTTTGGCCAAGAATAGAAGATCCATTTAGGTCTATAAATAGAAGGGTCAACTCTTCGGTTGGAAGGTCCAACAAAAGATATGAGGAAATGATTGATGATTTTCCTAACTGGGAGATGGTTGAGCTTACGGAGGAGAGAGCTTATCCTGTATTGTTTTTGATAAATAAGATTAAATACACATCTAGATAGATGACTTGTTTGCTAAACTTAGGTACTATTATCAGGTAATACTTAAGGAGGTTGCAAATGTCTTTTGCTTCAAAGTTAGATGAGGAAACCCCACAGTCAGTTTGGGAAGAACAAGAAGGTTTGGGAGCCAGACTTCTTTTAACAATACCGTTTGGATCTAGTATGGAAGATATGAGGGGGTTCATATCTCTTCTCGGAGAAGAGTCTTTTGAGGATGCTCCATTTCCGGTTATAACTTTTTGCGTAGGAAAGCCTGTGGGGGGAGCTATAGTTTCTACTATAATTTTTCCAAATTCTGATTTATATTTAGATTTTATTGACAGTCTTCACTGCGATGCTTATGCTCATTTTGAACGAAAAATAAAGTTGATTAACAATTAAAATTGCACTTTGTTGATTTCTATTGTTGCACATAATTAAGTTCTATTACTCATCTCGAATAAAGTGATGCCTATTTCTATAGGGTTTCGGAGAAGATGATGTTGAGCGATTTAGTAAAATTATCAAAAGAACTATTTGAAATGGAATTAGTGAAGGAATCCATAGAGATTGATAAACTAATATCTAAAATTTATGATATAGGCGGAGATCCTCCATCTAAATATATGGAATCCAAAGCTTCTGTCGACCTTCCTGATGATGATTATAATTTATATGAAAAAACCCTACCTCTAGATCAACTCAGGGAGTTGATTGTTATGTCAAATGATGAAGATCTTATAGCTGGAATCTCTAATATATTAATTGATTCCTTGGCTATTGATGAGCTAGAGCTGATCAAAGAGGCTATAGTAGAATATTTGGAATAATATTGGAAACAAATTTTATTATTTTTGCATTAATAACGCCGCTATTAATATGTTCTTTCTTAAATTTATTTATTGCTTTTTTCTTCTTATTTAAGATGAAGACTAATTCGATTGATCATAAGCTTAGCTTAAGCTCTTCAGAGTTTGATTTGTTGCAAAAGCAATATTTATTCTTGCAAACGAAATCAGAAACAGACATGAGAAGACTCGATACTATCGAAAAGGTGTTGTCTGTAATGCTGTCAACCACCTCCCAAAGAGGTGGGGACAATGGCTTCGCAAATTAACCATCGCAAAAGTTTCGATTTAAATTCTTCTAAAAAAATCAAATATCGTTTTTGCACTTGCTATCCACAGCAGGAGGGGTTTGTACCTGCTATGATTAAAATGTTAGGAAAGGTTCCTAGTCGAGTGGCTATCTCCGTATCAGGTGGCCCCGATAGTATGGCTGCTTTAGACTTTTTGTATATGGGAGGAAAAAGAGAGGTCTTTGCTTTACACTTTAATCACAATACAGACCATGCTTATGATGCAGAAAAGTTTGTTAGAGCATATTGCAAAAAGAAGAATATACCCTTAGCGGTTGGCGGCATTAGCAGAGAAAAGAGAGCAGACGAATCTCAAGAAGAATATTGGAGAAACGAAAGATATTCGTTTTTTAATGATTGGGCCAATGGGCGTTCTGTTCCTATCATTACATGTCATCATCTTGACGATGTAGTGGAAACTTGGATTTTCAGCTCTTTACATGGCAGGCCTAGTATTATTCCATATAAAAGAGATAGTTTTATTAGACCTTTTCTTATTTCGAGAAAAGATGATTTATTATCTTGGTGTAAAAATAAGTCTGTTCCATTCATAATAGACCCAAGCAACATGGAAACTTCTCACATGAGAAATTATATTCGTAAAAACTTAATGCTACATGCCCTGCATGTAAATCCGGGTTTATTTAAGGTGGTAAAAAAGAAGGTTATAAAAGCCTTTGAAAATAGTGTAGATTTTTTTTAGATTGTGACTATACTGTGAGGGTAGGGACAATCCCTGCCGCTCATTTTAACTTATAAACAGAGGCAAAGCAAATGAGCTTGAGGAAAACGCGCAAAACTCTTGGACCTAAGATGAGGGGCCGATACTTTGATGAGTATCGCTGCTTTCAAATGAGTGACTTTTATAGGGGTGACTCTATTCGGGTCAAGGGGCCAAGGGGAGGTCTGCCGGTTCGAGGCGTTGTTACCTCTGTGGATTCAGAAAATAATCTTATTCTTTATAAGACTGCTGACTCCGATGGAAACGTAACAGTGATTAATAATATTGTTTCCTTGGAAGGACGCATATATAACTGGCTAGGCAATGTCTGACATTTCAGAAGAAAGATTAGGGGAAATTTTTGACTTAATACTGAGCCTGTTAGATGAACATAACATTTCTGCGGAAGATGGAGCCTTAATATCGTCTAACTTATTGTTTAGGTCTTTAAATCTTCTTACCGAAGACGAAGAAAGCCTTATGGCAATGACAAACATCATGTCTGAATTGTTTGCTAGTATTTCTGGGCATAATGATTTTGCCGAAACATTAAATGCGATTTCTGAAATATCAAAAGTATCCGTTATATTCAGGGGTGATAACAAATATTTTTCTTTTGGTCCCAACAAAACCTGGGGGCTTGACCCGACTCTTCTAAAGGAAGAGCATTAACATTGAGAAGGAGAACAAATGAAAGAAGGTGACAACACAACTGTAAACCAACCTGTTGATTCTAACAAACAGTCTTCGGACAGCAAGGCTGCAAAGACAAAAAAGACTCGTAAGGGTCGCTCATCTAAATCCGATAATCGTATTATGATTTTTTCAAAGGAGGACTAATAAATGGCACGAATGAAGCGTTCACATAGAACAAAGAGTGTAAGAATGGACGTTCAAAACGGAAATACCAGCAAGCGAGCTGGAAGTAATCGCTTGACTATTACAGTTCAGTCAGACAACTGGCGTATTCAACCCCAGACGATTAGTATGACTATTCGTGACGCTCAAGCTCTGCGCTCTTTTCTCAACAACACGCTCGAATAACACCTAACAAGGGGGTTTATATCTTCCTGGAGAAAACAATGGCCGTAGAATTTTTTGTTCTGCGGTCATTTTTTTTCACTTTCTGATAAAAGAAACTTGTATTTTTTTCACTTCCTGGTATATTTTCTTATCAAGAAGCAAACCAAAAGGAAACACTAATGCGTTTAGTGCATTGGGTATCGAAATCTTCGGATACCAAAATTGGAAAAATTGTTGCATCTTACTCTCCTCTGGATACATGTCCAGACTCTTGTGCTTTTAAGTCAGGAGGTTGCTATGCTTGGGGCTTGTTTTACTTGAGGGTTCTTGGTAAAAAGATTGAAGATGGAAGGATTAAAGCAAAGCCTCTAAGGGTTGCGCTTTCAAAAAGAGACAAGGATTGCAAGGTTGTTAGACACAGAGTTGCTGGCGATGTTGTTGGAGATGTAGAAGGCACCCTTGAGGAGTGCAATATCGTTGAGCAAGAGGGGTTGATTAATATTGGCTACACTCATGATTGGGAGTCGGGAAAAACCCAGCCTCTAAAGGAGTGGTTCAGAGCTTCCTGCAACTCCCTTGAGGACGTTTTGAAGGCGAAGCTGATGGGCTGGTCAATGACTCTTGCTGTTCACGGAGATGATATTCCCAGGACAATAGATATTCTCGGAAGCAAAGGAAGACTCTGTCCTGCTCGTCATGATGTGCCGGGGAAAAGAGATATAACTTGTAACACCTGTACCTTATGCAAGGTTTCCGATAAGACCAAGGACATCATTGTAATGTTTGAAGTACACGGAACAAAGAAAACTATAAATGAAGCTAGAGGAAAGTCTGTTGATATCAACTCACTTCGATAAGTCAAGTGGCCGCAAGGTTTTAATTATTGACGGTTATAACATGATTCACAGATGTCGCTTTCAGTGGGGTGGTGGCCCTGCCTTGGGCGAGTATCAAATCGTATATAACTTCTTTAGAGTTTTGAGGTCAACGATAGAGGCTTTTTCTCCAGACTTAGTGTACTTTCCTTTGGATGGAAAGCCCGTAAAGAGGCTTAATGATTATGCCGAGTACAAAGGTAATCGAAGAATCGAAACTGATGATCCAGAAGAGATTGCATATTGGGAATCATTTCACAGGCAGAAGAGAATAATCATTGATTCTCTAAAAAACAACTATCCTTTAATTACCGTATATCACCCAGGCCATGAGTGTGATGATTTAATACTCTATATTATAGAAGAGTATCATCATGAGGATACCACTATTATATTGTCAAGTGATACGGATTTTATTCAAATCTTGAATACTTATCCAGATAAAGTAAAGTTATACAATCCCATCTCTAAATCATACAGACAAAATACTGACTATGATTATGTAGCATGGAAGGCTATGGTCGGAGATAAAGCTGATAACATTCCTGGCGTTCGCGGAATTGGAAAGAAAACGGCTACAAAAATCCTTTCCACCGATGGAGAATTAAAAAGAAGACTAGAAGGCTTAATCTTTAAAAATAGTTTTGACAGAAGTTATAACTTGATTAAGTTGCTGGACGTAAGCCCAGATGAAGATCAGATTGAATTTACAAAGGCAAAGCTAAACTGTTCAGTTATTGAGGCTGATTTTTCTGCTATGCTTTTTAAATCTATGGTTGAAGAAGCTTTTTTAGAAAAGTATTTTAATACCTTTGAAAATCTTGCCTAAATAGTAATATAGGCATGAGCTATTAAACAATTTTGCGGAGGAATAAAATGGGAAGAGTAGCGATTAAGTGCGAATATATTTGGTTAGATGGAGGTTCGACTCCTAGCCTTAGATCTAAAACAAAGGTGCTCCCTCTTGAGTTTGAGGGAGAGGAGTGGAAGATAAATCTATCAGACATCCCGGTGTGGGGCTTTGATGGCTCAAGTACAGGTCAGGCAGTAACAGGTGACTCTGATTGCGTTTTGAGGCCAGTATTTGCCTGTATAGATTCAAATCGTACCAATGGTATTTTGGTATTGTGTGATGTTTTAAACACGGACTTCACACCGCATGAGTCTAACTCTAGGGCAAAGCTAATTGAAACAATGATTAAGAATAATGAGTCAGATCCGATTCTTGGTTTCGAGCAAGAATATTTTCTATATGAAAATGATAGGCCATTAGGCTGGCCTTCTGATAGCTCTCCTGGCCCACAAGGTCCGTATTATTGTGGTGTTGGTGATAGCAGGATTGCAGGAAGGGGTATTACAGAGCTTCATTTAACATCTTGTATTAACTCTACAGTTTCTATTGTAGGTGTTAATGCCGAGGTAGCTCTAGGGCAATGGGAGTTTCAAATTGGCGGGCCTGGAGTGAATGCTGTTGCTGCTTGTGACCATCTTTGGGTGGCAAGATTCTTGCTGCGAAGAATTGCCGAATCTCAAGGGGTAGATGTATCGCTTGATCCCAAGCCCATTGATGGTGATTGGAATGGCTCTGGAATGCACACAAACTTCTCTACAAAGAGAATGAGGGGTCAAGGAGGCTTAAGCCATATTAACTCCGCGTGTGAAGCTCTGTCCTCACCAGAGGCCATCGAGGGAGCGCAAGCTGCTTATGGAGAGGGCTTAGAGAGAAGGCTTACTGGTTTGCATGAAACTTGCAATATATCTGAATTCAGATATGGCGTATCTGACAGAGGGGCATCTATCAGGATTCCATGGCAGGTAGCAAGACAAGGCTGTGGGTACTTTGAAGATCGTAGGCCAAACAGTAATGCTGACCCATATAAAATTGCAACATTTCTTATTGACACTGTTTGCTCGACAGAGCAAGGCTAGTTATGAGCGCAGAAGGCTTTATAAAGAAACATAAAATAAACAAGCTCTACTCTTATCATGAAGAAAGTGGCGAGGGGAAGAATGTATTGTTTGGGTGGATTCTTTCAAAGTCTTTGAACTCTGATGGTCCAGTTGTTGTTTCCTCTACATCAAAGAGCAAAAAAGCATCAGATGTAGACAAAGAGCGATCAAAGGCTGAGGGAAACAGTGCTGCTTATGTTTCTGATTATAATAAGTATTTTAAATCATTAACAGGAGAGACTGCTGCATCCTTTCTCGATAAGTGGAAAGAAAAGAGCGATGAGCTTGAGGAGCTTAGGCGGCGAACAAATCCCAATTATCGAGATGAAGAAGGACTTTTTCTGTTGAGCCTTGCAAAGCTTTTAACTGAGAATAAAAAGTTCTCAAAGTTCGGAAGAGTTTATAAAATAGTTGACATAATTTAAACGGTGATTATCTTTGTATATGAAGATGTATCATATTGAGCATCTTCGCACTTAGACCTAGCAGGCTAAGATTTAAGCATAAGGAGAAACAATGCAAAATAGAAATAGAAATAGAAATAGATATATGCCGCTTGCTCATGCAGAGCTTATAGCGCCATTTGATTCATTTATTAATGATGTATTTAACGCTAGCTTTCCGGGGCTAACTAAATCATTCGGAGAGGACTTTTTCGTAAAAGGTTCTTATCCGAAGGTAAATGTTTTGGACCTAAAGAATAAGGTTCTGATAGAAGCCGCTATCCCCGGCATGGACAAAAGTGATATTACCGTCGATGTAAAAGGTGATGTCTTGACCATCTCTGGTCAAAGTAATCATGGAAAAAATCATTCCGATGCTACCTTTATTCGAAGAGAACTTAAGCGTTCAAAGTTTCAACGATCATTTGCGTTAGGAGATACGCTGGACCAAAGCAACATCAAGGCGTCATGTTCAGACGGAGTTTTGACCTTAGACATTCCTAAGTTAATTCCAGAGAAAACGACTGTAGAGTCTAGGCGAATTAATATTTCCTAGTTAATTAGACGGGGGCGCTTTGGGTATTAGATTGTTTGTTCGCCCCCGTCTATAATTATTTAAAATAATATTTGCACTGGATACGTTTCGGTAGCTACAAATTTTGCTTTTATATAACGGGGTTAAAGTGCTTGGTGAAAAAGTAGAGTTTTTTTTCTTTTTGCATACAAGCAATCGGTCAAGGCAGGTAGCTAGAGAAGAATGGGAAGAGGCTTGGCTAAAATGGTGGACAAAAAGTCACGCAAGCTGTTCGGTTAGCCTTTGATGTGCATCTCTAAAGCCTTGACGGGCAGAGTCAATATCGTTTTTGCGAGCCTCGATAGGCGAAGGCTCTTTGGCTGGAGTTACCTGAGGAGTTACTTGAGATAAAGGGGGCGCATCATACTGCTCTGGTATTGGCATTATCGAAAACTCTCCCTCTTTAACCTTTTCTTCTGCAATCTTCTTTATTTTTTCTTTTTGCTTGTCCCAGAATGTACCCATAAAGTATTCTGATGCAAGCTCAAAGCCAACAAGGCCTAGCGTTAAGAAGAATCCCAAGAATCCAGCGACTACATCGCCAATGGGGAATGGGCCGTCAACAAATATGGCCGCTATAGATAAAATGTCTATTACTAAGGCTATAGCATTTGTTATAGTGAAAATAACGTCTAGCCAATAAGCTGAAATTGTTTTGATAATCTCAAGTATTTCATATAAGTTTTCTGGATTATTTGAGTTTTCAGCTATTGCTTCTTTTATCTGTCCAATTAGAAGGGGAAGATGAAGAGGGCTTCCCGTAACAGCAGCAAGCCTACTTATACCATGCTTATCAAGAGGCAGGTCGCTTATGATGGCCTTGCCATTGTTGTATGCTTCATATAGATTTTTTAAAGTTAGAGGGAGCGAAAATAACAGCCCAATGCCGGGTAAGAGCTTTCCCCAAAAGCCAGGTTTTTTCCCTGCGGCTCTAGCGGCAGCTTTTGCTTTATCTCCAGTTAACAGTCTAGACCAGAATGATTGCTGTGAATCTTTTCCAATTTTAACGAGATCATCGAATGATGAGTTGGCAGATAGGGATTCTAATGCTAACTTTTCAAATTTTTTGGAATCTTTTATACATTGAGATATATATTCATCAAGGTAAGCAGATGAGGCGGTCTTAGTAATGCTTGCCCTTTGAAGGGCTGCCTGTCTTTGCAGGTCTTGTATATCACTCATTGTAAAGCTATTTTGAGAGGAAAGCATAGCTCTAGTTAAAGCTTGTTCTTCTGGGGTTATTTGTCCAGATACAGATTGTAGCTCTTGCTTTTTGCTGGTTAATGGACTTATAACTGTTGAGATTATGTTTTCGGCAAGCTTATGAATCATATTTGCTTGGCCGGGAACCTTATCATAGTCAGTTAGTATCCTTTTCCATGCTTTGACGTTGGTAGGGGCAGCTCTTGTGGCCTCATCTTGTCCTATGAATCTCATTATGTTTTCTAGCTCTGATGATTGTGCAGTCTTTATGTTTTCAAAAGTATTACTTAAATCATATATTAAGGAGTCAACACAGCTTGAGGCTTCAATGTGATTCATTGACTTTAGGGCTAAAGAAAGTTTCGTTAATTTGTTTTCCATGTTTTCCTCAATTCAATTGATAATAGAATTATTAGTAGCAACTTAAATTAAAGTTAGGAGTAAAAATGCCAAGGCTTGATGACTTCAGGGAGATGGTTGATGGAATCACCGACCTCAAGGTTCTTGAGGCAGGACAAGTTCTTTTAAGGGAAATGCTTCAAATCAATGAAATGAAGAGAAAGATTGAAGAGTTTGAGTCTAGCCAAGCAGAAGGTGGAAAGGCAATCTTTCTTTTCTTTGCAGAGGAGCTGGATGAAGATGAGCTTGTTTTTGCAACAGAGAGAATCTCTGGGCGAATCAAAAGAATGGAGAGAGAAGAGGCTTTGAAGAATCCGAAGAAAGATGAGGACGTTGAAGAACAGTCAGAAGAATAAGACCATGCAAAGAGTTATTATTTCCGATATTCACATTGGAAGCAAAAATTATAAGGCAGAAGAACTAATCACCTTCTTGAAAAAGGTGGAGTATGACCAGCTTATATTGGCTGGCGATATCCTTGACCTTATAAAGATTCCATCCTTTACAAGCAGATTCTTAGAGATAGTAAAAGCTATTGACTTTTCAAAGGAAATAATTTATATAGTGGGTAATCATGATTACCCCTTTAGGGGGCTGGTTGGGTCAGAGGTTCTTAATTTAAAGTTTGTTGACAAATATGAGTTTGAAGAATGCGGAAGAGTCTTCCGAGTAGAGCACGGAGACAAGTATGAGGAGGGTCTTGTAAAAAGAGACTTTCTTATGAAGATAATTTCCATTGCTCATGATTGGTTAGAGAGAAGCTTTGACCTAGACCTGACAACCATGTATGTTAAATATATGGTAAAGAAAAGAAAGCTAAGAAGAATATGGGATATACTAAAGCGCAATAATGATGTTGATGTCTTTATCATGGGGCACTCTCACCATCCAGAAGCTATAATTTGGGTTGACAACAAACAAAGTATTAAAACATATGTTAATTGTGGCGATTGGGTTTCTCATCAATCCTGGGTACTTATAAAGGATGGCGTTGTTAGATTGCGGTCGGAAGATAGCGGTCAAGAAGAAAAAAAGTGATGAGAGCTAGATTCGGAGGATAAATGTTTTATTGGTCTCTTGTAATTATTGGAATGTATATTTCTATTATGAGAAGAATTATGAAAGCAAACATTAAATATGCATTAAAGAAATGCTTGTTAAATGACGCTACCTTTTAACCTACAGAAAAGATGGAATGATAAGTGTCCTATATGTGGCGCTATTATAAAGTGGCATCTTAGTTCGTTAATAACGGGCGCCAAATCACGCGCTTACTGCTCAAATAACATGAAGGCATCAAAGGTTGATATAACTTCTTCTTGGATAGAGCTTGATTATTGTTTGTGGGAAGGATGCGCTATTCGCCAAGAAGATGGCGGGATTAGATTATCAAATAAAAATGGCGAATGGATAAAAGAAGCTAAAGTATAATGCCATCTTAGCTCAGAGGTAGAGCACCGCTCTTGTAAAGCGGATGTCGTCAGTTCAAATCTGACAGGTGGCTCTTTAAGGAGGTATAATGGGAATTAGATTTTTTGAAACAATAATGGGCAGAAGGTTTTTTGAAGGAACCATTCCATTTCTGGTTAATGAATTTGTACGTCTTAATGATAATCTTGAACGCCTCAACAATAATCTTGAAAAGAATTCATATGAAGATTCTGATGATAAATTGAAAACAGAAACGAAGCAGGAATAAAGCCACAGAGAGCTTTGCAAGTTTTTCTGGACTACAGTAAAATGTAACTAGAAAACAAGCTTAAGGCATTTCTAAAAAGGAACAACAATGAGCAAAGAAGTTAAGTTTAGCAGAGATGCAAGGTCTGGACTGCAAGAGGGCCTTGATATATTGGCAAATGCTGTTAAGGCAACTCTGGGTCCGAAGGGGCGTCATGCAGCGATTGAGAGAACATTCGGACCTCCTTTGATTACAAAGGATGGAGTAACTGTCGCTAGAGCTATCTCTCTGGATGATAAGATGCAGAACATGGGGGCAGAGCTTGTAAAGAGCGTTGCTTCATCAACAAATTCAGTAGCAGGAGATGGAACTACAACCGCTGCTGTTTTAGCTCAAGCTATCTATACTGAAGGCGCTAAGATGGTTGAGATTGGTTATAATCCAGTCTTGATAAAAAGAGGGATAGATAAGGCGGTTCGTGTTGTTATAGATAGGCTTAAAGAGATAAGCAAATCAGTTGATAACGAACAAACAATTAAAAATGTAGCAATTATATCTGCAAATAATGATAAAGAACTCGGCTCTTTGATTGGAGAGGTTGTATCTGCCGTAGGAAACGATGGCATGATCTCTGTTGAAGATGGAACAGGAATGGATACAGAGGTTTCTTACACAGAGGGCTTGGCCTTTGAAAGAGGTTGGATCACTCCAACCTTTGCAACAAACCTTGAGAGACTTACCGTTGAGTTTGACAATCCATATATACTGGTATATGATGGAAGAATATCTGCAACATATGATATAATGAATCTTCTTGAGATGGTTTCAGAAGCGAAAAAGCCTCTGCTTCTTATAGCGCAAACGGTAGAGGGAGAGGCTTTGCAAACTTTGGTTTTGAACAAAGCGCGTGGAGCATTAGCCTCTTGTGCGGTTAGGGCTCCTGGCTTTGGTGATATAAGAAGAGATATGCTTGGAGATGTTGCTATAATCTGTGGTGCTCAACTCATCACAGATGAGTCAGGACACTCTCTTAAGTCCATCAAGCTTGCCGACCTTGGCTCTGCAAGAAGGGTTATTATAGAGGGAGGGAGTACAACTATTATAGATGGAGCAGGACAGCAGGGTGATGTAGAAAAAAGAATTATAGCAATCAAAACTCAAATGGAGTCAAGGCTTGAGAGCTATCAGATTGCATCTCTCAAGCAGAGATTGTCTGCTTTATCAGGAGCTATTGCCGTCTTAAGAGTTGGTGGCATCTCTGAAACAGAAATGAAGGAAAAGAAAGATCGCGTAGAAGATGCTATTAATGCTGTTAAGGCTGCGATAGAGGAAGGCATTGTTCCCGGAGGTGGAGCCGCCCTTCTACATTGCGTTAAGTCCCTATCCTCATTGGTCGATAATGACGATTTATTAACAGAAGAGTTGATAGGTGTAGATATTATAAAGAAGGCCATAAGAGCGCCTTTTATGCAGGTCCTAACAAATGCCGGAGTTGATTATCATTCTTATATGGAAAAGATACTTAATTCTAAAAAGGTTTTTAGCGGGTTTGATGCCCTTAGGGATTCATATTCAGAGGATATGATGAAGGATGGCATTATTGATCCGGTAAAAGTAGTCAGAGTTGCGCTGGAAAATGCAGCTTCTGCAAGCGGAACTCTTTTGACAACAGAAGTTGCCATATACAGTTCCGCTTTAAAAAGCGAAAGCTAATTTTCTAATATTGTTTTTGCACCCTATACCAACGCATAGGGTGAACCGAATCTAAATGGAGGCTGATTATATGTCTGAAGTTATTGCGGAAAATGTGGTTTCTCTCTCGGAAGAGACTAAGGGACCTTCAAAGGAAGATGTTTTTAATTATCTGATTGCTATTGGGGCAAACAGTTGTTCCAGAGGCTATGATGAATCTCAAAAGGAAATGAGAAAGTTATTTTTGAATATGCCCCTAAAGGACATTGCTCCTACTTGGGTGCACTTAAATGACCAAGTTAAGATTGCAGTAATCAATGCACATGCTGATGAATTTAATCAGTGGATTCAAAGCAGCTAGAAGCTTGATGAGATGGCTCCGTAAGTTACTAGTCTTATTTCAATATAAAGTGATGGGATACATGGCACCAGAAGAAACAAAAAAAGCATTAGCAGGAAGGGGACTTGGAGTAGTCTTTAGACAGAACTATCGAGACGATAGAGAGTATGAGACTGTTAAGTTGTTTGTCTTAAATAATCCAGACCTTATGGAAGATCATATTGACTGGGTTGATACTCCCGAGCATTTAAACAAAATCTTCCTAACGGCAAATCGACTAGATATTAATCTATATTCTTTTCAGTTTTGGAAAAGAAAGATTGATAAGATGCTAAAGAATGTTGCTCATAAATCTATTTTCAGTGGCAAGGCAGACTATCTTATTTCAGCGGCTTGCATGACAGAAGATTTTGATTGGACCTCGTTATTTGAGAGCATGTATGCTTATCAAGCTTCCCATAGTTGGGTTCGGAACTCTTTCTTAAGAGTTCTGATGGAATTCGCAAAGAGAGAGCCGTCTAAGTTTAAAAAGCATGTTGACGAGCATGTATTCTTTGAAAAAGAAAAGAAGCCTCCCTTCTGTGTTCGTGGCCCTCTTTATCAAGAGTACATTGTTGCTGGGCTGTTGTCTAAAAAGACAGCAAGAAAGATTAGGAGCGACGGAAGTGAGGAGGCTTCTTTGCAGGGCTTAAGGGCTTTGACAAATAACTTGGATTCATATTCAAATTCTGATGAGCTACTTCTTCAGTTTACAGACTCTAAGTATGAACAGGTAATCGACCATCTTGCAGAGAATTTGCCAGAACATCTTATTGCCTCTATTATGGGTACAGAGTTTCATCGTGCAAAGCGCAGGATAGAAGCAAGGCTTGAGAAGATTGAGAGAGACAAGGCTAAGGTCGTTAACATCGATGTTTCAGTGGAGGTTTAAATGGAAAACTATGTTTGGCTTATTTCTCCCATTCACAAAAACAAGATAAGGGGATTCAAACTAGATGAACACCCTGCTGTGCTTGATACTATCAAGCTTAGCTTTGATGGCGCGATCATGTCTGTTTTGCAAGAGAAAGTAGAGGGCTTTTACGAAGAGCAGAAGGTTGATCTTATTAGGCATGGCTATGAAAAGATGCCTCAAAAGATTGATGTAACTGATGAAGAGTCTTTTTATAAGCTGCTTGCATACTATATCGAACTAGAGTAACATACAGAGTATGGCACTGTGGTGGAATTGGTATACAATAGCTGCTAATACTTTACCATAAAAGTATGCTACCATCTATAAACTCAAAGCATGAAAGAGATAGGGAGGTATTGGAACTCTGGGAGTGCGGGCTTAATAAGTCTCAAATTTCCAAAAAATGCAAACTTGATAGGGGAACGGTTCGATCTATAATAAAAAAATATGGGGCGGTGGCTAAACTGGTAGAAGCGGGGGGCTTAAAACCCCCTGGAGCATGTCTCCTTGAGGGTTCGAGTCCCTCTCGCCCTACCATTTATCCTTACATTTTAGGATTATATCTCGGAGATGGATATATAAATAAACAATCACGAACTTACAAACTGCGAATTTTTCAAGATGCAAAGTATGTTAATCTAATTCAGAAGCATATTTCATCATTGCAAATCTTATTTCCAGAAAACAAAGTTTCAAGCTATAGGCGACCAAATGCAAACTGTATAGATATTTCAGTTCATAACAATATGCTTCCATCCCTTTTTCCACAACACGGCATAGGCAAGAAGCACGCAAGGAAAATCCATCTTGCAGGCTGGCAAGAGAACTTAGTAATTCAAAATCCTCAACTTATATTGAGCGGATTGGTCGAGTCTGATGGATGTATATATTTTGCAGATCAAAAAGGCAAAGAATACTTGAGATATGGCTTTGCAAATAAGTCAAAAGATATTGTCGATATATTTATGTGGGCGGCAGAGTTAATCGGCGTTAAGCCAACTATTTGTTTTAATAAAAAAGATGAAATTTACAGAGTGACAATAAGCAAAAAGCAAGACATATATATTATGTTAAACATAATTAAGTCAAAGTCCTAACCTGATTAAATAAGAAAAATAGGAAAAGCACTTATGATAAAAGCAGTTGCAGGAGTGCTCTACTCGTTTGATTCAACTAAAGTTTTGATGCTAAAGAGAAGAGACGACGACAGAACAGCGACAGGTTGGTGCTTTCCTGGTGGAAAAAGGGATGGGGTCGAAGACATCAAGCAAACTCTCATTAGAGAATTCAAGGAAGAAACCAACTTAGACATCAGCCCGACCAAGCTTATACTTTGTGCTAATTCCGGCAAGTACAGGGTTTATGTCTACGAAACAGTATTGAAAGGCTCGTCCCCCGACGTTATTACGCTCAGTAAGGAACACGTAGTCGAAGCTTGGGTGACGCCAACATGGGCAAGAGATAATTTTTCGCTTGCAGGACCAGTGACTAGACGAGTTTTGGAAATGATGGCAAGAAAGCAAGATGCTTTCTCCTTAAATACTAACAGTGGAGAGCGGGGGTTGTCGCCGTTTGTTGGGGGCGGGGATGAGTGATTCTGAGCAAGGCTGGCTTCAGTGCTCACAATGCGGGAATGGTTTCTGGGTGCGGAGGTGGGAGTTTGAGGTAGGCGACCGGAAAGACCGGGAGCGTTGCCCGTGCTGCCTGATTGGTTTTATGTCGGCTGAATGGGAGCAATCTAAAGACAGGACAACAAAAGGAGAAAATGACGATGACGAGTGAACAGTATTGGGTAGTGATGCGCCGTGACGATGCAGAGCGTGGGTATATGGACGGCTTGCAAGTGGTTTGTTTTATTGTCCCCGGCACTGGTAGCAGCAGCGATCAAAACATTGGATGACGTGGAGAGAGAGATGCAACAGAGAGAGAACGGCAATGTATGCCACCCTTTTAATACATGCTCACCACCAACATAGGGTCCGAGAAATTACTTTACAGCTCATTTTGAGTGAGTGCCTTCGTTATAAGCTTAGCGGCTAAGAGGGTTAAATGGATTATGTAAAAGTATCACCTGTGAGCGGGTAATTCTAATGATGTTGGCGGCACGTCTTTGCCGTAGGTTAAAGTGGGTAGGAATATCCGTAAAGCTTCGCAGACCCAGCCCATAGACACCGCTGGCACACCGGTTAAAGTGTGCCACATGCTCACCACCAACATAGGATCCGGTCCCGTTAGCAGCGCTGGTTAATAGCCGGTAGTCAGGGGCCACCCGTGAGCGGGTCATGCTAATGATGTTGGAAACCGCAAAGAGAATAGTCCTACGTTCCTATGGGTGACAACTTAGACTGGAACCCACCTAAGTTTTCCTTTGCAGCCGCTGGCACACCGGTTAAAGTGTGCTAAATCGTTCAAAACAGCGGGCCTATGTACTCGCAAGGTACAATACGCTGTGTCATTCAATTAACGGACAGGCATGTTGGTTAAGACAAGGAGAGTAGGTGGGACGGTAAAAGTCCGTATAAGTTCACCCTTGAAGATGCCCCTAAACCTTTTTGAACAACCGCTGGCACACCGGTTAAAGTGTGCTAACTTTTGATAACAAGGAGTAATCATGGCCTTTACTGGCTTTTATTTAGCAATTGCAGGCATTCTCATTGCTGGTAGTGGAGGCCTTGCCTCAATAGTCAACTTTGGAATTTCAATCAAAAAATCTTCAAGCCCTTTTCCGGGTCACATTGTTGCAATGATCATTACAACAATCGGTTCAATTACTTTGCTCACCGGGCTGGTCGTGGCAGCTATGGACGCTCTTACTTTCTACGGGTAAAGCCGGCTAAAGTGTGCTAACCTATGCTGGCCCTTAGCTCAGTTGGTCAGAGCACTCGGCTCATACCCGAGGAGCCTGGGTTCGAGTCCCAGAGGGCCTACTTTTTATTTGACAGTCAGACTAAAACAGAATAAGATAGAGTCACAGGAGAGAGGTATAGAATGGTAGAGTTTGATTTGGATGACTACAATTTCGCGGACCATCGGGCGCAAACTCTTGTTGAGCTAGAGCAGGAAAACACAAAGCTGCGAAACACCATCTCGGAGCTTAGACGAGAGATCCTGGACCTGAAGAAGAAGCTTGGAAATGACCATCAAAGAACTTGAAGAAATAATCAGTAACCTCCCAGACGACATGCTTGTTACACAAATACGTCTCTAAGCTTTAGTAGAGCATAACCATGGATGATGATCCGAATCAACCTTTCTTTGTAATGTTAACATCAGTCGTCGCAGTATTTGTTATGCTCTTTGGAGCAGTAGCGCTTTATCTCATGTTCAGCTTTATAGAGTATGTCACTGTGTTGCTCGCCCTAGCTACTATTTACGTTGCGTCATGGATCATTGCTCTGATACTTATAACTTGGTTTATTGACAAGTTTGGCAAGACCATCAAATAAAGAGGAGTGTAGCAGGCCCCCCCCTCTTGGAGAAAAAGTATGATAAAAAAAGAAGTAATCAAAAGAACTTTGCTCACTATTATCTTGATCCTTATCATAGTGGGTCTTTCTCCCTTTTTGTACGAGATTTTACATTTCTTTGCAATGAATTGGTTTGATCTCTTCTGTCAAGGGGTCGGTGGTGCTATGATTGTCCTAGCATGTTGGATTGTGGCTGGTGATATCTTGAATCACCCTTGGCTGAGTGGGGGCGAGAAATCATGAAAGCATATGTTGCTACCGTGTTGGTTGTGGACCTCGACGACATCGGTAAAGAAAATACTATTCGCAATCTTGAATATGCAGCTGAGGAAAGGGGGCTTTGCTGGACCGACATTCTAAGTGTGGAAGAATATGAGATTAGCGATTGGGGTGAAAAGCATCCTTTGTGGTCTCTGTCTTCAGATGGGCTAATAGAATGCCTAGAAAATCTAAAGAATAAACAATAAGAGCTTGACACAAGCCCAGAGACCAGTTAAGTAGATGACACAAGAAGAGAGGTATAGAATGGTAGAGTTTGATTTTCAAGCAGATGACTACAATTTCGTGGGGTCGGGGGTGCAAGCTCTTATTGAACTGGAACGAGAGAACGCAAAAATGAGAAGCACAATCACTCGACTGAATAAGACCATCTCTGAGCTTCGCCGAGAGGTCTTGGACCTGAAGAAGAAGCTCCAATGACCATGATAAAAGAACAGATTAAAGAGATGATGACCAAAGTCAGCAAGAAGGATGACCTGACAAAAGAACAGATTAAAGAGATGATGACCAAAGTCAGCAAGAAGGGTGACCAGAATTTTGCCATGGCGTATTTTAAGATTCAACGTCGTATTCAAGATTGTCGAAGAACATTGGCTTGGTTTCATAGGACTTTTGACGAAGAAACTGAAAGATTTAGAGAATTCCTAATCCATAAGCCAGATGGTTTCCGTTTGCTCAATACTTGGTTCGTTGAGTCTAGCTATTCAAAAAGGAAAAAGCGCTAACAAAACCCTTGACACAAACCCAGCAACCAGTTAAGTAGATGACACAACAAACAGGACACAACAAACAGGAGGCAACATGCTCTCATTCACTTATCTCGATGGTGAGACTACCGAAAAATGTGTAGCCAGATATGCTGATAAATGCTTGGAGGGCAAGCCAGAGAGGCATTTGGTCGTGGAACAGTATAGAGAGTTCGTCGATAATGGTATGACCGAACATGACGCTGCTTGGACCACCTTGAGGATATGGGGCATCCTCGATGATGACGAACAAATCA
>Ga0208299_1000943_pt1 | contig 23516 bp, 46 predicted proteins | sample 15_taG_FD_184089 | JGI IMG/M metagenome (GOLD analysis project Ga0208299, IMG submission 184089) | Marine viral communities from the Subarctic Pacific Ocean - 15_ETSP_OMZ_AT15312 metaG (SPAdes) (version 2) | ecosystem: Environmental > Aquatic > Marine > Oceanic | place: Pacific Ocean | collected...
TGACTTCGAACTTACCGGCATTGTAGTGACGTGGGTGGTCAACGCTCGACATGGATTTCGTCTCCTTCGTGCTTGTCCAGCACTTTCTCAAGCTCGCTCGCATATGAGCTGATCATGGATTCTGTTCTCTTACGAATGGAACCTCGCCAACTGCCCCACTCAACTGCAATTTTTTCGGCAAGCGCTAGTTGCGTATCAGTTGCAGACAAGTTTATCTGTGGGTTTTTGCCAGCGAAGTCTGCCAAAATCTCTTGCAGGTGTTTCACGTGTCGTTTGTTTGCTTTCATTTCTACCTTACCACCACTGTTTCAATATGGGCTCCACGAGCCCGTTTAATACAGTCCCATGTTTCACGGCATTTTCCAACAGGAAACGCCACACACAGATCTGCGCCTGCGTCTACCATCTTTTGGTTTCGGACCATCTCCGCCCGTGAACCATAAAGTTCAGTCTCGGTTGGATATGTTTCAACATCCAGCCTTAGCTCTTCGGCAATCTTTGGAACAAAATTGCTCGAGCCTGACACCGCTCCGCAAATGATTGTCGCCCCGGTTGGTAACTTGACCAACTCATCCCTCATCTTGTCAATATCAATCCACTCAATCGACCCGGCAACTATGACCCTCATTCTCCCTTGTTCTCCAGTCTCTCTGTAGAAAACACCTTTGCGATAGCTTTTGCAACCTGCTCAGCCACTCGCATGTGCTCCAGTTGGGTCCCGCTTCCAGGACCTCTTACCTCTAAGTAGTGTATCCATGATCGAATTGATCCCTTCATAAATAGCCGGGACTTGGTCAAGCCCTCCGGCAGCACCTTGCGAGCCACTTCTTTGGCGATACCACGGTTAAGGGCTTCATGATAGATGGCCTTGGCAGCAAGTGCGATGTCCACTTGCCTAAACCGCCACCAGTCGATAAGCGCTTGATCATCACTTTCAATTGAGTTCTGGCGGTTCTTGGGATCCTGAATTCTGGCGTCGCTGTACTCAAACACGTGATCACCCAGTTCAGTCACATCTGAATACCGCTGACTGAATTCCTGGAAGCAGAATGATCGATGCCGCAGGATCTGGCGGGCAATGTCCCGAGTGGTTTCAATCTCCAGCGTGACATCCACAAGTTCAAACGGAGACCAGTGACGATTCTTCTTAAGGTATCGAATTAACTTGTCGGCTGAGCCGACATTCATTTGATTGGCAGGATTCGAGACCCGTGCACAATAGGCAATCAGGTCCTTGGCATCTTTGATGTCTGTATCCTTGAGTTTTCCGGCAGGCTGCGTGAACGAAACTAATTCCACTTTCATTAGACAATGATTCCTTTTCTTACTTCGATAAACTCAGCCGATTGTTCGGATCCGGTTTCAATGTAAAACTGGGAGTGTGCTGGTATCTCAAAGTTGGTTCCTATGGTCAGCGCAGTGCAGTGTTCTTTCGAGGATCCTGGTTCAAAATACGTAATGATCAGAGCCCCACCAAGAATGTAGAAAGACACGTAATCAGTTCCGGCAGCCTGGATTGGGGCCTCTTGACTGGTGCCCATGAAGTGATATCGTGCTATAAAATGCTGATTTATGGCGAAAGTTTCGACGGTATGACCGCCACGATTTTCAACTTTGACTGAATTAAACATGTCTATTCTCCGCCCAATTAATCAAGAAGCTGACAACTGGACTTAATCGTGGTGGCATCAATTGAGACAACCGGGAGATTGGCACCCATCGATATTCATCGTTCTCCGGTCTTCCCAGTTCTGGGCTCGGCGGCAAAAAGGGTGTCGTATCGGATACCCGATTCCCTATGAAGTATGTTGCTGTCTTGGCTCGCCTGCCTCGACCGTAAGTTACCGATGGAGCAACCCCACGTGTCAAGGCCACATCAGCTGGCGTTTCTAGCGAAGTTTCCTCTTGAAGTTCTCTGATGGCGGCTTGTTGTAATGACTCGCCAGGATCAACCTTACCCTTTGGAAAGTCCCAATTGGAATATGCTCGAACACAAAGAGCTTCTGGCTCCTTAGGTTCCCAATCAATCACAACCACACCTGCACTCTGAATCATGGTCTGCCTCCATCCTAATAATATGACAAGGGAGAACCATTTACACTTTACTTGCTGTTGGGTCGTCCTGATTTCCACGTGGCTGCGATATCAGCCATTCCTTGCAGGCCAATGTAAACTAGCGAGATTGCCACAAATTGCTCTCCGTCCAGTTTATCGGCGAACAGAAGTCCCGTCGTGGTTAGCCAGACAAGTAGCTTACGACTCATGAATTTTTCTAGATATCGGTCAGCGAATGATTTGATTTCTGTCATTTCTCTCTCCTAGATGTTATCACTAACTATCTGCCTGGAGAGCCTCGATAACAACTTGTCGGAGAAGGCTTTCGTTCTGGTGCCGGACGTAAGGTTCCCCGCCGTATGATACAGTTCGAACCATATCAACACCTCGAACTGCCAGAAGATCACGCTGGAGATCTCGTAATCCAAATTCAGCATCATCAACAAAGCCCATGTCGATCATGATCATGTTCTTCCCTTCAGGTGCAGCATCACGACTTCCCTCTTGATTTGATGTTACTACATTGGGAATAGCACGAATGTCAGTTAGAATGTCTGTGACTGTTGGCTTCTTTTCTCCATTGACATTGATTCTCAACCTGAAGCTTACTTTGACGACATCAGCATAGGATTCCTTTAGCTGGCGTATTTTGGTTGATAACTGACTTCCCATTTGGATCCCACGGCGCTTGGCATCGCCCATGGGTATCTCCAGTGCATAGGCAACGTTGTCATTACATCTGCTCCGGCCTGTTTTGGGCTGCATCTGGTCAGTCTTGATAACACGACCCTGCTCATTGAAGAAGACAATGTCCAGCGGGATGTAAGTGTTTTTCATGTGAAAGGATGCCGGTTGTCCATCCATAAAGAAAAGCATCCCATCGGATCCGACCTGTTTACGACCCATCAATCCTTGCACACGATCTTTCAGGGTGCTAGCCACCTCCACATTCAACAGTTTTCCATCAATGGTGATTTGTTTGGTCGCTATACTCTCAGAAAGGATTGACTCGACCAGCTGGTCATCTTCCAGATCGAGCAAGATTTCCGGATCGACCGGTGCGTCTTGACGCTGGAGGCTGGTGAAGATTTGTGGTTCATTTCTCATGTTAATATCCTGAACTTGTTTCCAGGTCCCATGGTCCCCAGTGTTTGTACTGCGTTATCTTCTTAGCCATTTCGCTGTAAGTGTATTCATGAACATTGTTGATTGTGCTGATCTTACCCAAATGGTAATATACACTTGCTGACATCCTGATGTTGCGACCATTTGACTTATCAATAACTGCGTCTGTTTCTAGATCCAGCACAAAACCATGGCCGTATGTCACACCCTCCAGCCCACCCTGGCCGGCGACCTCGGCGTGAACCAGTCGATATCGAGTGGGATCTGAGGCCAGCATGCCCTTCGACATCATAAATCTGCCGGCGGCCTCGTAACAGTCACCTAGTTTTTGCTTCTTTGATCTGGTCATTGTTGATCCGTGTGTGCTACCGGCTTAAATATGCCCAGCTCGATCAGATCATCAAATCTTTCGGGTTTGATCCCTGCGAGATACTTCACCCAGATCATTGTCTCCTCGTGATCGTTGACAAAGGGTTCACCCAGAACAACCCCGACTGATCCTATTCGATGATTGGAGACGGTGCAGCCATCAGATACCGCTGCTGTTGGCCCTGTTGTCTCTCTTGTGTCGTCCATAGTAATACCCATTCAAGCTTTCCAAGAAGCACACAGATCGTCTGGCGCATGTCGAGAAAACTAGCTGGGGTCGTGGACATCCCACTTCTTCTCTCGTGACCAGAAATCAAACGTGGGGGTCATTTTTCCAAGCACGTAAAGGGCAAACATGCTCTGGGCTTGCATTGTTACGTTGACGTCAGGTCCCAACTCACTCTCAAAGTTTCTCATTCCAATGTCTGGAATGTCTCTTGGCAAGTCTACGAACTGATAGATGATCTTGTCTAGGGTTTTTTCGGTGACCTCTTCGAAGCTGATTGACGCCGACATCACCATTTCTTCGCAGGATGAAATCTCAGGTTTCTCTGTAAGTCTGTTCATGATCCATCCCAAGAATCGGTGGATTTGCACTTCCAATCAAGAAACTTCTCCATGATCCCAAAGCAAAAGGAGGGAAAAACTATGGGCAGGATAATCACTGATAACCCTAAAATGAATAGTGCCACCAAAGCTGCCAACAAAATCTTCATCACTCCTCCACTGTCTCTAAATCACTCTCCGGACACCAAGTTCAAAATATCACGAGCTACCGGAATCTTCTTGGGAAGCTGCCCCTTTTTGATTAGCTCCCTGTTTTCCTCAATCTTTCTGCCAATCAGCTTCGAAAACGGCCACATAAAGAAGTATGAGCTTGAGGTGAACTGTTTTGACATCCACTCCTTCTTGGTAAATCTGCCGGTCAGTTCATACTGAACTGCATCTGTTACAGCATAACCACGAAGCTCCCAAAATGTTCGGAAGAATGAGGGCCACGGAAGAAAAAAAACCAGAAATGCCAGGCCGATCGGCCCAACAAAAATCGAAGAGACTGACAGCAGCGCAAGCCACTGTGGGAGCAAATAGCTCAGACGAAACATCAGGGAACCAGCGATTCGCTCGTCATCCATGTGAACCATCTCGTGGCATAGTACTTGTGCAGTGCTGCCTGGATTCTTCTCCATCTTTTCACGTGATGGGAAGTAGATCTTCTTTCCAACAACTGTCACAAATCGAGTCATAAACTTAGAATTGAAAAACAGGGCTTTCCCCAGAAGCTTCATCATCCAGCTTTCGTTCTTAAATTTGATTTGGGCATCATAGTGCTCACTGGCAAACTTCGCAACTCGATCAAAAAGTTCTTTGTCAGAATCCATGTCGTGCCTCCATCTCTAGGTATCTACTCCCAGCCTATGACGATTCGTTGTAGTTCCCATTATAAAGAGCTAGCCCAGAGTCGCAAAGCATCTTGTTTCCCTTTTTGTAGTTGCACGGAGCGCAACAAAGGACTAGGTTCTCCCACTTATCCTCACCGCCACGAGACTTAGGAATCACGTGATCCAGCGTTGACTTCTCGTATGTCAAACCCGTACCGCAATACTGACACGTTCCTCTGTCTCGAACATAGAGGTTTTTTCGGGTCGGCTTACGTGGTTTGTATGGGCGATTGATAGCGCCGGCAAAAACACCCTTCTTGAACCTGACTGCTGTGGGCATTGGGATTGGGCCGTCAACACAACCAATTGTTTCAGATGGGTGAATATCCACAATCTCAGCCTTGCCTCCAAAAACTATGCTGATGGCGCGCTGCCAGGACGTGATATAAAGCTGCTCAAAGCCTGTGCTCAGAACATGTACGTTGGGCGAAGTTGTGTTCATCGTGATGATATCCTTTGCTTAAGGAGTGCACTTAGTTCGTTTCATTATAGAAACCACAATCAAACTGTTCATCCAAGAAACGAAGCTGGAGGTAAATACTTATGCAGATGAAAGTAAAGCCTTCTTTTCTGTCACTCTATATCATGATTGCCAACATCGCAGATGCCTATCTCACTGACGTCGCGGTGACGAACGGTTCAGCGACAGAACTTAATCCTCTGATGAATTATCTGCTGGGTATTAGTTCCGGAATGTTCTACGTTACGAAGATCTGCATGATCTCACTGGCAGTTGTTCTGATGCTTTTCATCAAAGATAAGCCAGCTGCACAAAAAACCCTCTGGGCTGGTGCTACTATCTACACTCTAGTTCTTTTGATTCACTGTATCGGACTGCTGCCGTAAAAATTCATCCAGCTTACAATCAATTTGTGCTAGCTTTTGAGAGCGACTGAGTTGTTTGAATCGATACTCTAGTTTGGATGCCTGGCTTCGATCACCAACTGCGACACAGACCTCCATGCTGACAGGCAGACGGGCCCGAGTATATTTGGCCCCTTTGCCTGCGTTGTGTCGGGCTAACCGTTTTGAAAAGTCATTGGTGATGCCTGTGTAAAGTGTATTATCAGAGCATTGGAGAACATAGAGAAACCAAGGATTAGTAACGATCGTATCGGTATCTTCCGCCGCTGTATTGACCATCGCCATATCGTCCACCTTCAAATCGATCTGGTTCATCCGGATCTCCTTGTGTGATCTCGTGTCCATCTTCAAATTCAACAACCATTCGGCTAATATTTCCTCCAGGATAATATGCATTTACGACCGGACCATGTATGGCAACCTCGTCAGGATATGTGGCTCCCAAATCATTGTAGTCACCGTCATCTTGCTCGTTCACTAGAACAACTGCTTCATAGATAATCTTTTTTAGCTGCTTGCGTGTGATTTTCATACTAGCTCCTCAATTAGCAAGGTTAAGTATCTTTATCGAGACCGTTTCGCTTCTTCAACATAGAGCTCTGTTGTCCTGACGTTTCTCAAACGTCCATCGTCTAGCTTAACAATAGCCATTGCAACAACCGGTGGAACACCACCAACCATCAATCCGGCGCCCGTGTTCTCGTAGTTGATTGACTCAACGATCCCACAAACATTGGCATCCAAAAATGCCCTAACCCTGTCTCCCTTTCTAATCTGTGCCATTATGCTTCCCCTGTTTTTGCCATCATCAATATCTTCGTCTTGTCAACAACTTCTTCTATTTCCTTCCGGAGTTTTTCACTGTGGTTTTCAATCTCAGACTCTTTCAACTCATCGAGCATCGACCAAAGCGATCTATTCTCATCCTCGAGTTGTTCAATTAGCTTTATTGCAGACTGGATTGCCCGTCGTAGCTTGAGTGGGTTCCTGCCTCTTGCTGCAGATTTCAGTCTACGAATGGACGGTCGTTGAATCATATGGGAATCTTAGTATGCAAGTTCCAAAACGTAATCAATGACCTCATCCCAAGAGAGGGCACCTTCGCGCCAAGCTCTATACCATCTTTGAATATCAGACTCCTCTGCAGCAATCATATCGTCGCTTAGAACGTCTGTCTCAATGCGGAACTTCCATGCAGCAAATGATACATCCTTTGGCGGCTCAGCTGCAAAATCTTTGTTGATACCAGGTGGTTGCATTTCGTCTGTCCTGGTCAGCTCCTCACCGGTGGCGTAGTCTGTCACTTCCCGAATCAATTTGCGGAGGCGTTTTTTGGTAATCTTCATTTGCCTGTCCTTCAATTCACGTATTAGCTTTTCATAAATATTGTGGTGCTGGAACCTTAGCAGGTATTTCTTGATCTTTTTGAGCAGTGTACGGGTGAAAGCCGCATCCGAATGATCGGAAAAGAATTCATTGAAGTTATATCCAAAATCCACTTGCTTCGCCAAGTTTTGAAGTTGTCCATCTCCGTAAGTCGACAGCAATTCAAGCGATTTTTCCACGCCAAAGGCGACTGCGAGCTTTTCAGCAAATTCATGACCAAATGCATCAAGCTCAATATGAGAACCCAGATACTTGTCACGAGACTCTCCTACATCGGGAATCAGTCCCCAGTCTTCCATCTTCTGTTTCGCGGCGCCCCGAGTGATTCCCATACTTTTTGAGATCCGGTCATACTGTGCGCTGTGGACCAGCTCGTGTCGAATGGTTGTTGCAATATCTCGAGCCAAAGTCGATGGACTGATATTTCCTGCGTCGAAATCCGGAGATGATTCAATTGCAGATAGGGTTATCATCAAATGATCACGCTTGCCGGTAAGTCCGGCATCGGCAGCCACCACAAACCGGTTGGGCCTGTCGTTGGTCTGATAGTTATTAGTCTTGTCACTCAAGTCCTCTGAGTCTAACGAGATAACGAATACCCTGACTTTCATCCGTTTATGTCGAAAGAAGAAATCCAGAGCAAGTTGCAATGCCCGGGCAGCATCGGTTTGCATAAATTGCCCGCCGTAGACTTTAGAGCTACGAAACTCAGACTCAGTGTTGTTCGCAACCCAGAATTCGGATTCCACAATGGCAGACTCAATCTCGCCGTAGAGGCCACGATCCATGGGTAACCGAGTTGATGTTTGTTCGAAGATCATCAAGTTTCCAAATCCCCCGAGAGACACTGGTAAATATGGTCATATCACCTAATTTGTATTGGCGGCAGACTTTTTGTCACAGTCTGCCGCAAAGCAACAGGACATCGGATACTTAAAGTCCGGGACATAGGAAGCCACCATGAAAAATAAACTGATGATTGTTGTTGCAATGGCTCTTATTATTCTGGCCATTAGCATTACCGGAGCGCCTGCCAAAGCACAGCCCAAAATCGACCACCAAGCTGTTTCTTGTATGATTGATTAGCGCTTCGGGTCGTTTTCAAGATTCTCAAGATACCTTCCAACCGACTGTATCATTGCTTGTGACTGATTGATTTTGTGTTCATACCAAGCGGGCAAATCATTGACACCCATAATACGCCGGCGAGCTCTCTTGGCATTCGTTACTATCTTCTTCAGAGTCCGATCTGGACTCTCATTGATCGGAGATGTACGTGTGTAGGGTTTCTCCGGATAGTTTCCTGCTGTTTCATCACTTGGAGTGTAGAGATTCTGGGCTCGGAGTCGGTACTGTTCATGCTTGGCATGACAAACAACTCTTTCTGCCATGTACAAGTCGCATCCATGATCCCTCATGAGATCAGTTTCATTTACAGCCTTCAATTCGTTCAGCTCTAATGGACGGATTCTAGTGTGGTTTGTACCAATTGGTAGAGGTTCGCTCCCAATGATGTTCCTTCGGCTGCTTTAATTCCTTGCAGAATGCCTTCACCCGCAGCAATCATCGTATTATTGTTCAACAATGCCTTATAGAGCCCCTCACCGGTTAACCAAGCGGCAGTACCCAATAGGACTCCAAACATGACGTTGGCAGCCACCTCTTGCTTGCGCTTGTCCTTGACGACAACGCCAGCCAGTTTTTTGAGGGAATTAATGTAGGAATGGTGAATGAATTCGGCCATGGCAAAAAATGTTTGCCCTTCTTTTTCCGGATCAACATTGGCACCCATCTTTTTGAGGATCTTGGCGATTCCCTTGGCTGTGTATCCTAGCAAGTTTGCGATCCCGCTGGCCGAGACCGTGGCGGCGAATGCCATTGTGATGCCCTCATCAATATCATTCTCGTCAGATTTTGGCAGTTTGTCAATGCCCTTTGAAACAGATTGTGCCAATTTCTCAAGTTCTTGTTTGGCAACCTTGACGGCATCTTGCTTTTCCTGTTCTTGCAGGAGCCTGCCCACCCGTGATTTGACAATCTTCTCTTGCAGAATGGCGAGACGTAAATGAGCTCGAACTCGATATCTGATTTTGGCTTCACTTAGCATTTCTTATCTATTCTTGTTGCGTGTTTCAAGATACCTGCTAACAGATCTTAGCATCGCCTGTGATTTATTGATTTTGTGCTCGCACCAAGGTGGCAAATCCTTTTCACCAAGGACTCGTGCACGTGTTCGTCGAGCATCGGTCATGATCTTTTTCAAAGTACCAGCAGGACTTTCATTGATGGGAGAGGTTCGTGTGTATGGTTGTTCTGGCCAAAGACCACCAGTGTCGTCATCTGGTGTATACTGATTCTGTGCACGCAATCGAAACTGCTCATACTTGGCATGATTGACTACTTGCTCAGCCATGTAAAGATCACAACCATAATCTCTCATCAGGTCTGACTGATTAATTGAAAGAAGTTCGTTCAGCTCTGACGGTCTAAGTGCTGCCTGGCAAAGAGCCTTTGTAACTGCCAGCTCCAGATCAACCTTTGATTCTAATAGCGGTCTTCGATTTTTGTTGCGCATGTGTTTCCCTCACCCGTTGTCAATAAGTATCTGGGGCAAGATATTTTGTGCAACTAAAAATCAGACATGATCAACACATAGCTCACCTTCCAACAACTCCACCACCTGATCCAGCTGATTTGCTTCATGGGGTTTCAATCGTGACTTGGCTCGAACGGCTCTCAGCGCAACACGAAACACTTTCGGTTCCACCTTGTCTTTGAAGTCTGCCAAGACCTGTTTTTGATCCTCTCGAAGCAGCTTAATCTCGTTTTCGAGCTGAATGTACTTTTCAAACAAATCTTTCACGTCATCATTTTTCATTTCGTCTCTTTCCTTTGCTTACTACGTTTTCTCAATGCAGTCTCTGTGAACCAAAATCATTGTCTGACTGTCAATCATAGCGACCACAAATGTGTCGTCGCGATTTTCAACAATCGTTACAAGCTCTTTTTCTTTAATGACCACTCGTTGTGGGCTGATTGTGTTAACGTCGAGATAGACACCCGGCGAAAGCACGCAGATCTGATCATTACTTTTTGTCGTGGCCATGACTTTTTGCACGAGACGAAGCTTTCTTTCGTGAACTCTTCACGTTTTTTGCCTTCGGATCCTCGTCCTTTGCACTGGGACTAACATCCACAACTGGTTTTGAAACCGGCTTTACTGGCACCGGTGTGATTGCCGCAGGCTTCGTTGCTTTTGCGGCCTTTTTCTTGGTGGCCCAGAACTTCTTGAGCTGATCGTTTTCCGGAAGAGAAATCCCTTTCTTCGAAAAATAAGCTACCGCATCTTCGTATGATGCCACACCTGCCAAAAAAGTCTCCAACGAAATCCTTCGTCGTTCTGAGAAAAACTTCCAATTCATTAACCCTTCTCCTCATCGATAAGCGATGCCACACTCAGCTGAAAGTGTGGGTTCTTTGCTATTTCCATCAGCTGCTCGTCATTCAAGCTCACTGCGTTTGCCTCACAAAGAGGCTTGGCAATCTTTTTCATTGCCGACAATAGCACGTTTCGAACATTGGATGGCCCAATTTTCAATCCGTTATCAGTACATATCGCGGAGATCTGCCTGTAGTTCTTGGCTGACGGGATCGAGGTAATGGAACAGTATCCATTATCGAACTTCTTTCCTTTAGGCATTGTCATCAGTTTTCTCCAGGTTGTCAAGACCAAAGCGCATTGCAATAATGGTTCGCTCACGATCTGTGAGTGTTGCCAGGGCCTCTTGAATTGTTTTTGACAACCTCATGTTGTCAATCATTTCTTCGACGCTTTCCGCATTGCTGGGGAGAACGTCCTTAAGGGTCCGACTTCCAGAGTCATCTGAGTACATAGGTGTATCAAACGACCTGGGACGGGCGGCCGACTGCCGCAAAGATCGCAGCGTGTCAGGCGTCGTCCCAAACTCCCGAGCCACTTCCTCATCTGTTGGTGGGCGTCCAAACTCCTGGTTGTGATTCTTTTCATACTTGGAGATCTTGTACAGTTTGGAGAATGTGTTGGCCGGCAGTGCGATGGGACCAGTATTGGAAGCAATACACTGACGAATAGCTTGCTGGATCCACCAGTAAGCGTAGGTTGAAAACTTGAAACCCTTCGAGTAATCAAATTGGTCGACAGCTCGTGTCAGCCCAATGATCGACTCCTGGACCAGGTCATCAGTATCGACACCGCGATTGGTGTACTTCTTGACAACGCTGAGCGCCAATCGAAGGTTGGCTTTGATCATCTTGTCTCGTGCCGACTTGTCGCCCTTCTCAATTCGTTTGGAGAGAGTTACCTCCTCTTCTCGAGATAGAAGTGGCTCGGTAGCAACGTGGTTGTAGATGCTAAATGATGTGTCTTTCATAGTGTTATCCTCTAGCCGCGGAAGCCTCGATTTTGGGCCTCAGCTTGCAAATAAGAGACTTCCTCTTCTGCTTCTTTGGAATCATGACCGTTCTTTCTGATCTTGTAAATAAGGCGTTTGAAGACTTTGATCTCCTGATACAGTTTGTTGTCATTCATCTCCTCAATTTCCTTGTTGCTAAACATCGGAACCTGATACTTCATTCCATTCTCCAGATCGACAGCTAAACGTTGTCGAAAAAAGAAGCTGTGGACGATTCATCGCCATCCATAGCTATTATACACCCAATTGACAGCAAATTACACGCAACTGACAAAGAATGTTCCACTGCCGACACAATAACTGCGTGCGGATCTAAAATTCCCAACTCAAACATGTCGCCGTACTTGTTGTTTTTCCCGTCATATCCATGGGAATCGGCGATTCTCTTTACCTTTTGTGCGACCAAGTCAGCCGACACACCACAATTCTCTGCGATTTGTCGTAGAGGAGACTCCAGGGCCTGCAAAAATGCCTGGGCACCTGCTGAGTAATCATCGTTTGATCTGTAGCGACGCTCCACAGCTTTCTTGGCACGGGTCAATGCAACTCCGCCCCCTGACTGGACGCCCTCTTTTAGCGCTACTCTTGCTGCATGCAAAGCATCATCAACCCGATCTCGACGTTCCTTCATCTCAGACTCAGTGGCCCCACCGACTTGCAAGACTGCGATGCCATCACTCAGCCGACGCAGGCGTCTCTCACCCACCTTCTTATCATCCAGTGTAGCGCTTGGATCATCCAGGACCGACCGGGCATGCTGTTGTTTTTCCTTGACTTCGTCGGTTTGCTGAGTTCCAAACAATAGAGATGTTCGATTGGTGATGGTAGCTTTTTTGATCGACCCAAGAGTTTCATCAAGTTCAGAGGTTGTTAGGGTTCGATTGGAGTCAGTAATGACTCGACCACCGACCAGTGATGCTAGATCCTGGAGTGCCACTACTCGAGCGGCACCGAACTCCGGAGACTTAATGACACAGACCTTCAGGTTTGCCTTGATCCGATTGAGAACCAGTGCTTGGAGTGCTTCACCTCCAACAGCATTGCAAACGATTAGTAGCGATCCACCTGTCGCAGCAATTCTTTCCAGCGCAGGGACCAAAGGCGCCAGTGAGGCGACCTCATCATTCACGATGAGGATATCCGGATTATCCAGCTCGGCAACCTGACGAACTGGGTCGGTGGCAAAATATGGACTTTCGTATCCGCGATCAATGAATGTCCCATCAACGATGTTCAGAGTGGTCTCATACCCTTTTGCTTCCTGAACCGAGACAGCTCCGTCCCCACCAACACGGATGATGGCATCGCTGATCAGCTCTCCCAGAACCCTGTCGCCATTCGCAGATATTGTTGCAACATCGACCAGCCTATCGTTGGTAATGTGAACTCGTGTTTTTTCAAGCTCAGTAACAACTGCCTCGGCTGCGTGCTTCATTCCTGCCAGAACATCAACTGTTGAGTGGCCTGCTGCGATAATCTTGTCGCCTTGTTTGATGATCTCGTGTGCCAAGATGGTTGCCGTTGTTGTCCCGTCTCCGGCCACTGCCGCTGAGCGTTGGGCTGCTTCACGGACAAGGGCTGCGCCGATATTCTCGTAGACGTCAGGCAGCGATACCGCGTTGGCCACCGTTACACCATCTTTCGTTAGATGTGGTGTTTCGCCATCCAGGCAGATTGCTACTGTCTTTCCCATCGGACCCAACGTAATTCTAACCGCATCCGACAGTTTTTCTACTCCGAGAATCAATTTCTCGCGTGCATCTTGATCAAAGATCATGTCTGTTTTCATCCGAGAAGGACTCGCTTCTTGCCTTCGTGAAGTAGTTCGGTTGCCTTGCCGAGAACTCGTTTGCTGGAAGACGCGACATCCTCGGCAATAACAAGATCCCCCGCGAGATAAGCATACTCACTCTCCTTTAGTAGTCCTGATTCACGCAAATCAGATAACTGATTGGCTTGTAGTATTTGCTTGTCCATATTTCCCTCCTGCATCTGTTAGTCTTTGTACCCATCCGTCCCAGGCCTTGCCAACAATTGACTTAAAGCCCCGTCGGGAAAACTCCTCAAAGAGTCTCTCTACAAGGAAATCTGATTGGACCACTTGTAAACCCTCGACTGGAACCTTTTTCAGTTTGATAACTGCATATGACGTTTCGAATTGATGTCGACGACCGGGCTTGGCATCCAAGAACTCGTCTAACTCATCGAGGTTTTCGCAAAGAGCATCAGCCCTTTTGGGTCCGACACCTGCAACACCTGACACATTGTCAGTTGAATCACCGCGTAGTGCTTTCCAGGTGACGTAATCCGTTGGCCATGGAGCAACCGGGCTTTTCTTCTTTGGGTGCCAGAGCCGAACATTATCAGAGATCAGCTGGATGAAATCGCTGTCGGTTGAAACAATCTCCACCTCATCGTTGGGATGGATCTCGGTTGCGATATGAGCAATGACATCATCACACTCAACATCTGGATGCTGGATGTAGATCAGGCCTGATACTGTTTTGATGGCCTCAAAAATCTCTGCTTTCTCTCGGTGGAAATGAGGATCGGCCAGTCGAACTCGATCCCCTTTGTAGTCAGGCAACAGCTTCAAGGACTGTGTTGGTTGACCTTCGTCCACGATGTAAGTAATGTTTGGGGCATATCTCTTGATCTCTCCCATCAGCATCCTGAAGAAGTTGAAGTAGATCTTGTGATCCCCGTCGCCAAAGCCGAATCGGGAACGATGAATCATGTTGTGAGAGTCGATGATCAGAACTTTCACTGGAGTACCTCTGGCAGATGGACTCGCGCCATTGTCCCGTCGGGAAGTTCCACCATCGGCAGGCCGGATGGATTCGAACTTGCTGGCGCGCTCGTCATTTTTTTTTGAGCCGGATCAGAAACAGTAGGTGTAGACAGAGACTGGAAAACTCCTGACTTTTCTTTGGCAGCATCCACCAGTTTCTGGACCAGATCAGATGCCATTTTTAGCAAATAGGATTGCGCCTCCTCTGGCGAATTGAACACTGTTGCTTCGCTTTCTTCGACACAGAATAGGTCGCCGGCGCTGTTAACGACGTTGTGATTGGTTATTTTTCCCTCAAGATTCTCCAGAGTCGTTTTTGATATCACCTGAACCGGCTCAATCGACTTGGTCTTGTCTAAAATGAGCCAGAGTATCTTTCCAATATTGTGCATTAAGCTTCCTCGAATCTGTAAGTAAAGCGGGTGGGTATCTCAGTCCAGTATTTGATTGATGCCAAAAGTCTTTCGCGCCTCTTAACAGCGTGATCTGAGCAGTTTGCAAGTTTCACCTGCAGCTTTCCGAGCTGATCATCATTCTTACTTCTCACTGCGCCCCATAGAATGTTGCACTTCGGATCTGCCACATGTTTCATCATGCTCGATTTTCCCCTGGATGAGGAGCTCGGAACTGAGAAATCGTCTGTTGTAAGACCAATATAGTGAAGGACGACGAATTTTTCAAATCTTTTGTCAGCAATGACATAAAGATAGTCAAGAGGCCCTTTTCTCTTCAGTGTTGCATAGTCTGTTTGAAGGCTTACTCCGCCACCCACAGATGACGGGGTCGTGATCTTGCACTCAAGCTCTTTTCCTAGCTCGCCAACAACAATATCAGGCTCCCCTGTCTTTCCATTGCAGACCACATCGGTATATGATTCAGACAGGGCTTTTGCGAAGAACCCCTCTTGAGCTGCCGACATTAGAACATTTCGTCGGCCAGTGTTGTCCAGCATCGGAAGCCCGTGTTTCCGGTGAAGTGCTTGTATTTCGTCATGAAAGGACTTCATAAAAGACAGGGCTTTCGAAACATGCTCTCGATCGATATACGACATATTGATACCTCAGATCGTTAAGTGATCCTGATATCATTATAACACCTTTGGGAATACTTTACACGCCAGCTACAGCTGCTCGAATATTTTCTGTGATTTTCTTTCCAGCCTCTGTCGCTTGCTGGAGAGGCTGCAAGCCCAAAGCTAATCGGACATCATCGTATGCTTTTGGATCCAACTTATTTTTCAGAGTCTCTGTGTTGGCATATTGTGCCAAGGTGAGTTCTGTTACTGGCAACTCCTCTCCGTCCGGTCCTGGCTCAAATTCACCTGTTTCTCTTGATTCAAAAATGAATAGCATTCTGGGCATGTCTTCATCTTCTGGAACTGCGATAAAGGGAATGTGACTTGTTAGACCAGCTTCGTCTTCTTCTTCATAAAAGATCTCCGGAACCCATTGCTTCTTTTCTATCATCGAACTCACTCCGTAGCGCTACTTGCGTTTTTTACGGCATCAAATGCCTTTCGAGCCTTATCATAATCTTGCTTCGTGGTCTCGTAAACTTGCAGCATCTCCTTGACAGCCGGCAGATCAGTTCTCTTTTTCATCTCTGCCACCATGTCATCATTTGGCATCACCTCTTCTTTCATTTTCTCTATCGATTCAAGGATGCTACTCAGCGGTGGGGTATCTCCGTCCCCATTCATGATTTGCTGATTGAAGTCAAGCTTGCCAGCATTGAAAGCAGACTTTTTAGCAGCAAGGGAAACATCCTCATCACTCAGATCCTCTGTGCTTACTTGCTTTTCTGCTGCCAACGTGCTACGAAAGTCTTTCGATTTTGCAAGGACTTCCGCTTGCTCTGTTATTTTCCCCATCACACCTTGCAGCTCTTTGACATTATCGGCCTCCAATAATCCTGACGATACCGCTTGTGACAGAGTCGATTCGAATCTTTCTGGCGAATCAGCTGCCACCAAAAGAGCACCGGTTCTGGCTCGTGATGCCATTGAAGACACGTCTTTCATTACGTCGGTCTGACTTTCTGCCGCTTGCGTTGCCAAGTCGTTGAAGACATTATCTAGACCGGTATCATCAATGAAGTCTTTTAGCCATGATTCTTCGCTACTTGTATCATACTCGGTTGCCGAATCTTTCGATTTTTCTTCTTCTTGTTCTCGAATCAAGGATTCTCCAAAGAATAGTTTTGACAGCCTTCCCAAAACACCCTTCTTCTTGCCCTTGGCTTCCTTCTCCTGGTTGTTAAGAATGGCATTGAGGGCAAATCTTTCGGTTGGCATCCTTTCCAGTTTTTCAATGAGCCTCTTCCAGCTCTCTCCTGAGATGACCTCTGCCGCCGTTTTTCCAGTTGCAATTCCTGCTGCGAGGCCTAGAGATCCTAGGTAAACTTGCGGCATCAGTGCAAGGGACAGCAATGGATCAGCTGTTTTAATAGCATCCAGCGAGTCTTTGATGATGGGATCCCAGGCAGCACGCAATATGCCTCGACGTTGCTCAAAAGCATCAATCTTCTTCTCCAGCTTTTCCGGGTCAAATGTCAATAGTGCACCTAACATTAGTCGGGCTGAGTTTCCTATGTCTTGGGCTGTTAGCTTCAAAGCCTTGAAGACATCTGTGAACGGCTTGACAAATGCAGCGTTGGCACCAGATGAACTGGGCTCCCATCTCTGCTCAGCAAGAAGCATCCTTTCTCGAAGTAGTTTCTCATACTTTCTCTTGGCTGTCAAGTAACTAATGTGGATATCAAGTTTTGTAGGCATGTTCAGTTCCTGTCTCTCATCGATAAGTATATTAGGTGGTGAAGAAATGAAAACTCTGGCTGTATTTGATTTTGATGACACGTTGTTCCACAGCGGAGCACGGGTTATCGTTCAAAAACCAGGCGAAAAACCAACGTATCTCTCCACTCATGAGTACGCTGTGTATGTTCCGGATCCGGATGACGAATTCGACTATTCCGAGTTTTCGACCTACCCACCACGACCAGAACCTATTGCGCAAACCACCCGGGCATTGCAAAGCGCAGTTCTTCGACACGGCCTGGAAAACGTTGTGATTCTTTCTGCCCGCGGAAATCCCGATCCCGTGGAAAAAGTTCTGGAAAACTTTCAAATGCCACCTGTCGAAGTCATCGCCATAGCTTCTTCGTATCCTGACCACAAAGCTGACGTCTTGGAAAGCCTTATCAGTGAAAAGGGATACGATCGATTGGTCCTGTACGAAGACAGCATTCCCAACATCAATGCGATCCGTGCAAAGATCCAGCCGATCCTTGGGAAGATGTTCTTTGCATATCAGGTGACTCCCACAGAAACAGGCGTCCGTGTAAAGAAGATAAGCCGCTAGAGAAGGCCTGACAGCCTTAGTATTCGCTGATCATTGGATCCCCTACTCCGCCGCTTTGAAGACAACAGGTCAACACTGTGTGACTCTGGCAAGGCTTTCTTGGCTAGTTCACGGTTGACATCCCTCAGTTTTCTGCGCAGCACCCTTAGAACACCATTGTAATAGCTTCGTGCATCACTTCTGTGGCTTTCATCATCTCGTGAATGAACCATATCGTTGATTCGTTTTTCCAGATCAGATTTTGCTCGTTCGCTGTAGAAGTCAACCACACGGCCGGTTAGACACTTATGCTTCCCGGACTTTTTTTGTTCGACCAGTAAGGAGATATCGGCATCTCGATCAATGACAAGCATCAGGATGCTCCGACGACAATAACTCCGGGTGCATCAGGTTCCGTGGGTTGCTTGGGAGTTTTCAACTTATCTTTCTTTTGAGGCTTTTCGCTAGCCTGCGTTGTTTCTCCGTGTCCCGGATCTTTTGCTTCTGCACCAGGCTTGACCCCGGCCATCACTTGGGCCAAACTGTTGAGGTAGATCAAAACCTCTTTCTTCTCAATCGATGATAACTTATTAATGTAGGCCTTCAGGTTTTTTCGAACTGATTTGTTCTTGATTGACTTTCCGCCACGAAGAAGATTGATATTTTTGGCAATGGATTGAAAGTCTGGCTTCTTGAGCTCCTCGGCTGACGGATCACGCAAGTGTTTTGAAGTAGACGTTCCCGGAACTGACTCCTCTCTTTCTTTCTCGGCAGCACGATTTGCTATCTGCTTAGACACCTTGTCCGGATCACCCGACAATTTGGGCTTTGATTTGATTCCTTTCTCTCTGTTCTTTTTGTCCTCAGCTGACGTCTCATCATCCTCAGCCTCGTCCACTTCTTTGTCCTTTGTGTTGGTGGTCACACGCAGATGATCTTTATCAACCCTTTTCGATTGATGTGCCTGTCGCAGTCGTTCTTGACGACCGAACGTATCGTTTACTGCTTGCTCGAGTAATGTGTCTAGATCGTCAAGGAAGTTCATTTGCTGTACCGAATCCTATTTGCAGTTGTTTCTTGGTAACGCTTTTGCAACTCTTTGCGAGGTGAGGCATCCTCATCCCGCTGTAATTCTTCGCGGCGGCGCTGCTCTTGTAGCTCTCGTTTTTCCATGTCATCCATAAACTTGTCGAAATTAAATTCTTGCATATCTCTAAATATCTCCATCTAGCCGGTCCAAGTAAAGTCTAGCTGTCCAGTCTCCCTTTTCAAGCTTTGCATCAGTCCTAATCGTCTCGTAGGGGCGCCCAAATATCTCAACACGAACCGGCTCCTGCTGGTCAAAAAAGAAACGAAGAGACGATCGGTCTATTTCAATCACCACAGATATCTGTGTTACATCCCATGATTTTGGATCTGTGTCCCATGCCAAAATGCTAAACGTTCTCGGTCCGTCAGGAAGCGTGACTGTGCACTCAGGATATTCGGGAGTTTCATCTTGTGTGAAATGAGAAAGTCGATTCTCGAGCTCATCACTTACAAGAAGAGATTCCCCATCAGACTGATGTAATGTCTTCATAGATTTCGTCCACCTTGGCTGCCCACTCAATGTCCAGCTCTGTTACTCGTTGTAGTGATTCAGTGGAGACCTGTGCTAGAATCATTTCCTTTTCCACTAGCAGCTTTCCATGGTGCCCAACTTCCTCCTGCATTTGAATCACATCTTCAAGGAAGTTGAGGAGGGCTTCTGTCGAAGAGAATCTGAATAACTTACGAATTGATTCCGGGCTATCCTTACGGGTCCAAGTCTCCTTCTTGGGAGAAATAGGAAGATCGCGGCCGGGTGCTTCTTTCAAAAGTCCGGGTCGTGGTTCAAAATACTCTCTCATCAGTGATGAAACTCTCATTGATGTTACATGTCCGACGCTTTCTCAACATATGGGTCTTCGCTGGCCTTCCTAAGAATGGACATCAATTTTCCCTTGTTGAGCTTAGCATATTTCTGTAAAGCAACTTCGGCAAAATCATCCCCACCTTGGGCCAGACTTTGAAGTGCACTGAACTTATTGGTTATCTCGGCGGCCAGCTCCTTTGCCCTCTCGGGTTTGATCTTTCCTGCCTTCACATCAGCCTGTAGTCGAGAAATGATGATACTGTTATTCCGCGGAACAACGCCAATGAGCTGGTTCATCAATGAATGCTGAGTTTGAGGAGAAAGTCCCATCGTGCTCAACTGCTTTTCAACCAACTTTCTAGATGTTTTCTCAATTTCCTTTGCTGCCGGTAAGATCATGGAATAGAAAAGGAAGTATTTGTAGGACGGAAGAGAAGCAACGTGGTCCTTGTTCTGACTCATGAAGGCAACGTCTTGTGCATCGATTGATCCTGTTTGTTCCAGAAGATCAATATATTCTGCGGCTGTAAACTCAATGAGTGCGTCAAACTCGTCATCTGGAATATTAGAAAACCGCTTTACCCGAGTCGCCAACTTCAAGATGAAGTTTTTTGCACCACTTGGTCCAGCAAATCCCGTCTCTTTGGCAATGTCTTCTAGGGAGTATTCTTCTTGAGCTGGTTCTACAACCTCTTCTTCCTCTTCTGCCTCTGGTTCAAATTCGTCATTAAATTCCTTTTGCACCCACCACGGTATCCCGTTTTCATCTCCAAGGTCTTTTGTCCAGTCAGGAGCCTTGTTTACAGCCTCCCGAAGGATAGCTGCAACTCTTTTTCTTAGATTTGATTCTGACATGTTTTCATCCTCTCCCTCAGCTACCATCTTTTTCACAAGATCCTGAATCTTTTTGTAGTATGCTTGAATTTGTTCTACCGGTATTGCCTTGGTCATTTCCCCAACAGCATCTGCCAACTCTTTTACCGTATTTGGAGAATACTCCGGATCATCAATTGGGGGACGCTCTGTTGCCAGCTGGGTGGCTACCATCTCAGACGGAACAATCGGACCGGTGATATCGTCGAGGCTAAATCTTTCCTCATCATCTTGATCCTGCGGACCAGGCCGGTCAAATATCCCGTAAGCAATGTCTTCGTGACCTCCAGCCGAGTGTTTTCCTCCGGAGTTGATCTCGGACAAATGCTTCCTTGATCTCTTGACCCTTCTCGTTAATCGAAGCTTCTTCATACCGCTAAGTATGTTTCAGCGAACTGTTTTGACAATGTGTGCACCACCGATTATAATCCCACCACCAAACAATGCTCCAACAATCATGCAGAACGTCGGCGACTCATACCATGGTTTCGGCAGATAGTTCTTTCTCAGGAACTCGATTTGATCATCCTTAACATTGATCGTCCTGATTCCGGCTTCTTTTAGGGCAGCGTATCGACCCGTTTGAATGTCCATATCACGCTTGGCATCACTCCTGGTTCTTGCTACAGCTGCATCGAGCTGAATCTTGGCAACCTTCTTATCCACTTTGGTTTTCTTCTCTGCCTCAATCCTATCAGCCAGCTGGCGATTCATTAACAATCCATCAAAAGGTGCTTTGTCTCCCTTGTTCATTGAAGACACTTTGTCACCTGGATCTGCTAATACGACTGATGGGAGTAACATCGCTCCAATCATGATTGCCGCGACACAACGCTTACTCGTTCTCATTATCGACCTCCACAACATCGGCACCAAACGTGATACCAAACCGACGTGCCAGCTCGTCACCTGAAACTGAATTGTTATCCTTTTCTCTGGCAACAACTTCATTCCTTGCAGATTTCAACTCACGAATTTCTTTCTCTTTGATCTTAAGTTCCCTATCATCGTGTGCCATAAGGGCTTCTACCTCAGCGGCCTTAATTTTGATAGCAAACGCCTCATTGATCTTGTCAATTTTCTCATTGGTTTTGACTTCGTTTTCAAGGACATCCCTATGTTCTGACACCTCGAATGCCTGCCTGACGAGCAGAATTATCAAAGCCACAGCGCCTATCAACCAATACCAATATTTTTCCACAAACTCTTTGATCTTCAGCCATACCATTACGTTGTCTCCTCAAATGGATTGTCATCACCAATTACATCATAGAGATTCTCAGAATACTTTGCTTCCAGGCGAGTGACCTCTCTGTCTCGCTTGCTTCTCTCGAGATCATCTAACATTTTGATAACATGCGGATGACCGTCAGATGCCAGGGTCGCGAAGTATTCAATCGTCTCCTGCATTGATAGGCCGCGGCCAACCAGCTCCTTCTTAAAGGCAGTGTGGGTGGTCCCAAACAATGCAATATGAACTGACTTTTTTCTGCCTGCGTTGAGCAATGCCTTGACCCTAGAGGCCGCCGCCCGCGCCGCCTGACGCGCCTGGGGTGATTGGGGCTTCTGAAGCTTCTTCTGTTTCTCTCGGATTGGTTTTCTCGATGTCATATTCCTGTTCCAGAATATCGAAGAGCGCTGTTGCTGTCTCCTCGCCATAATGATTATTGACAAAAGCCTGAGTCTTGTTTAGGATGACTGACTCCCAGTCGATCAGATTTTGGTAGTTCTTGACGAACCTGGCAACATTTCCGGCAAAGTTACGCAGATCAATGTCTGCTGATGCTTCCTCAAACAGTAGTCGAGATACTGATTCGCTCATTTCACCCATGTTGACTGTAGCTGATTTTCGAGCTTCTTCCTCGAAATCAACCATCAAGGCATCAAGCTCTTGATCAATTGAATCGCTTAGTGCGTATTCCTCTTCAGGAGAAACCTCGACTTCCTCTTCTTCTTCGGCAGGCTCTCCACCCTCACCGTCCGACCCTCCCTCGTCACCTCCGGAGGAGCCTCCTCCGCCACCGCCACCACCACCGGAAAAATCTCCTCCGGCATCATCGGCGCCAGCGTCATCACCGCCCTCCTCATCGTCGTCTCCGAACAGGTCGTCTTCTCCGCCCTCATCATCGGTGGTCTCCTCTTCGTCCTGCTCAAAAAGCCTTTGGTAGACAGTCTCACTTAGCAGATATTTTTTGATCTTTTTCATTCTGTTACCCTTGCGATTTTCTCGCACTTCTTGAACCGGTCTTCAATAATTTCCCAATTGAATTCACGCATCATGTTGGCAATGTAGAGATCGATGTTGTCAAGGTAGTCCCGGTAGTAGCAGCCCTCAGAAACGTCCAGTACGATAACTGGGATCGATGAGAATGGAACACCTACATCAGCCGAGTCCACCACAAAATTGATGTAGCGACGCAAGTAGATGCTGTATGCTGTTACCACATATCCATCTCGGGCGCTTTTGGCGCAAGCGATGAAATGATTTTGCCAACTATCGAAATCGCCAAAATCTCGATTGAGTCGCATGTAGCACAACATATCCATGTTGACTTGGCTGTTGAGATCGCTGATATTGTCGAGGAACTGACCCTGCAGGAACGAATCGTTGATAGCAAAGGACTCAGCAATCTTCAAATTTCTAAAGCTGTTGCTGGTATCATTGTCTGCTTCATCAGTGGCGGCGCCATCAAGCTCGGCGCTAACTCGATTAAGGGTCTCCACTGTCTTCTCGAAATGACGAATTCGAGCTGCTTTGACCTTCTCGCTTAGCTTCTCGGTGTTCAGTTTGAACTTGCGAGGGGAAACCACATAGGCTTCCTGGAGTGTTTTTCTCTTGGGCAGCACATCATCAATGGCTTGTAACACGTCTCTTTCAATGCTAGTTTTCATTTAACTTGGTACTCCTTTTCAAATTCATCGGCAGGAACT
>Ga0208299_1000944_pt1 | contig 23478 bp, 32 predicted proteins | sample 15_taG_FD_184089 | JGI IMG/M metagenome (GOLD analysis project Ga0208299, IMG submission 184089) | Marine viral communities from the Subarctic Pacific Ocean - 15_ETSP_OMZ_AT15312 metaG (SPAdes) (version 2) | ecosystem: Environmental > Aquatic > Marine > Oceanic | place: Pacific Ocean | collected...
CGCCAGCGGCGTTGTGCGCGTACAGCAGCACGGGGTTCGCCCGGTAGGGGTCCAGCAGGAGGCTGGCCTGGTCAACGATGTCGCCGTACCGGTCCACCTGGCTGGTGGTGGCCACCACCAGGCTGCGCTCCTCGACCATGACGCCCCCCTCGGGGTCCATCGGGTCGGGGCGCTCCACCTCCTCCACCAGGGTGCGGGTGGTGAAGCTCATGCGCGTCAGGTCGCGTCGAAGGTCCATGGGTCAGTCCTCCACCACCGGCTGGATGGTGCATCGGCAGTTGATGTCCAGGGCTGGCACACCGAAGCCGCCAGGCCGCAGCGCCTGGGCCCCAGCGTACTCGCCGGTGGGGACCACGAAGGCCTGGCCAGGCACCACGGGGTCCGCGTCCTCCAGGGCCACGTGGGCGTCGCGTACGTGGTCGTCGCGGCTGCTCAACCAGTGCAGCCGCACCTTCACGCCCTGCTGCACCGCCTGCTCATAGGCGTGGTGCGCGCCCTGCTGAACCGCACCGGTGGCCATGGTGGTGGCTGCGGTACGTGCACGCCCAGGCCCGAAGGCGGGGCTGTCGCGCAGGTGCTTCACCAGGGCCTCGCCGTCCAGCCCCTCGTCCAGCCCCTGGGCCAGCGCGGTGCGCACCGCCTCCCGGCTGGTGGCTGCCATGTGCGTGGCGCTGCCACTCGCCAGGTCGCTCACGGCGTCGGTGGCGTTCCAGGTCAGGTCGAGGTCCAGCAGCCGGGCCCCGTACCGGTGGCCCTCCTTCGCGGACAGCGCCACCGGCGAGCCCAGGGCGGCCAGCACGTGCTGCGCCTCGTCGGCATCGTCGAGCACCGCTTCCAGAAGCTCGTCCAGCACACCGCGAGCCAGGCCGTCCGGTGCTGCGCGGCGACCGTGGTGCTCCAGGGCCTCCACCAGGCGCAGGGTGTACCTGGAGCGCTGGGCCCGCAGGGCGCGCAGCGTCGCCAGCCCCAGCCGGCGCTCGGCGCGGTCGTGCACCTGCTCGATGTAGCCCTTCCACAGGGTGGCCCGGCCAGCCTCGTCACCAGGCCAGCCCAGGGGTGCGCGCGTCACCAGGGCCAGGGCCAGGGCGCGCGTCTCCTCGTCCTCGTCCTCGTCCTCGTCCACCAGGGGCTCGTCCGCCGGTGCCTCCTGCTCCTGTACGGGGGCGTCGTCGAAGCCCTCGTAGGCGTAGGCGTCCGGCACGCTCATGCCGTTGGCGATGTGGGTGCCCACCCGGGCCAGGCGGTCGGTGCGGCTCTCCTGGAGCGCCTCCACCCCGCCCAGGTCGTGGCTCACGCTCAGCGCCGGGTCGTACTCCCGGGCCAGGCCCGTCAGGGCGGCATCCAGCAGCCGGCAGTCGGACGCCAGCTTCTCCCAGTACACGCGCTTCTGCTGGAGGCTGGTGGCGTAGTTCGCTGTCGGGAGCCCCACCTTCACCGGGGGGGTGCCCACCACCGCCATGGCCGTCTCGCGGTTGTAGGCGAGCAGCTTGCCGAACTCCATGTCGCGCAGGGTGGGGTTGATGCTGTCCACCTTGGCCCGGCCGCTCGTCACCAGGGCCCCACCCTCCTGGCTCACGGCCTCGTACCGCTCACGCACCGCCTTGCGCATGGCGTCGTCCCAGAACTGCGTGGGCTCCTCGGGGCTGATCACCACGTCCGGCACACCCAGCTTCGTCATGCGGGCCGCCAGGCGCTGGGCCCGGTAGTCGGACGTCAGCGACAGGTGGAGGGGCTCCACCCCGCCCACCCCGTACACGCTGGCCTTGCCCTTCGCGTAGCTGGGCAGCCGGACGTGCAGCACATCCTCGGGGGCCAGCTGTAGCTGCTGGCCGTCCAGGTCCAGGTCGTAGCGCAGGGGCTGGCCCAGGTGGCCGGCCACCACGCTCACGCACTCGGGGTGCAGCCGCACCAGGCTGGCGGGGGGGCGGCCCGGTGCAGGGCGCAGGAGCCACACGTAAGCGTTGCCAGCCAGCAGCAGGTCCACCCACAGCTGGCGGCGAAGCCCCTCGCCCGTCTCCCAGCTGGAGGGCTGGGCCAGCAGGTCCAGAAGCTCGTGCTGGTCCACCGGCTTGGCGTCAGCCCCTGCACCATGGGTCAGGTTCAGGGGGAGGCCCGCCAGGTCCTCGGCCACCCTGCTCACGCTGGCCACCAGCCAGGGGAACCTGGAGAAGGCAGACATGGCAGCGGCCGGGTCGTAGCCGGGTCGCTGGGGGGTCGAACTGGTGGCACCCTGGAGCCTGGGGGGCACCGGGTCAGGGGTGCTCGGGGCCAGGCGAAGGGCCTGGAGAAGTCGCGTCCAGAGGCTGGCCATGGCCCCATGACTATCACAGGCCAGCCGGGCCTGTCACCAGGCATCCCTCAGGTGGATTCTACCCCCAGGGTGGCCAGGGCAAGGCCCCGAACCAGGGTGGCCCGTTGCGGGCGATGTCGCACCGTGCGCAACTTCTGCACACCCCGACAGCGCCACGAGGATGCCCCCTGTCGCGTTTAGAGGGGGGGAGGTGCGCCAGCACACCGGTAGCTCGCCAATCTGCCAGCGTCGCAGAATAGGGCTCGTCAGCCACGAGGATGCCCCCTGTCGCCGGGGGCCCCCAGGGCCTGGCTCGTGTGCGCCAGCGTGCAACGGTGCGACAGACGGGCCGACAGCGGGCCTGTGTTAGGGTGGTCTGGGGCCACGGACAGCTAGCTCAAGCCAGTAGAGCACCAGCTTCTTCAGCCGGGAGATCCTGGGTCAGACCAGGGCTGTCCACCACCCCCCGGGGGAGCTACGACACCCCGGGGCGACGCCCCAGCGAGAGCACTAGGTAGCGCAGCGCGTCGCACCCGTGGTCGTCTCGCTTGAGGGGTGCGTCAGGGGCGTCCGCCTTGCCCCCGCTGGTACGCCAGATGTACCCCTCCAGTTCGCGTATCAGCTGCTGGCAGCTGGAGTGCACCAGCAGGTGGGGCCGGCCCTCCACGTCCAGGCGCAGGCGCTCGGCCACGGCGTTGATGCCTGGCCGCACCGCCTTCAGACCAGCCACGCTGTGGATGCCGTGCTCGCGTGCCAGGGTGAGCCTCGCGCTGGCGTCCTCCGGGTCGCACACGGTCAGCGCCACCTGCTCGGGGTGGCCGTTCAGCACCTGGGCGTGCTGCGCGATGGTGCGCTCGCGCTGGTAGTACTCCCGGAACACGTGCAGCACGTCGTCCTTCGGGTCGTGGGCCACCCACAGGCACGCGAAGGGGTTGCGCACCCCGAAGTCGATGGTGCGGTACACCGGCCAGGCGGGGGGCGGCTGGAAGGGTTCCACCACGTGGGTGGCCCGCATGAAGGTGGGCCAGACGCGGCCCTCCAGGGTGGCGAACTGTCCGTGCGCACGGGCTGCCAGTTCGTGCTCGCCGAAGCCCCGCAGCACGTCCGCGGCCTCGCCCTGGGGCAGGTACGGGTTGTCGAAGATGCTGAGCCAGGCGCTGCGGTGTAGCTCGTCGGGCTCCCCCACGAACCGGTCGTACACCCACGTCAGCCCCTTGAGCGGCGTCATGGTGAACACGGCCCGGCCCCTGCGGTCCAGCAGCCGCATGCGCGCCTCGTCCCACACCTGTCGCCGGTGCTCCTCGTCCAGCCACAGCCAGTCCCAGCTGGAGCCCTGGAAGCCCTCCCGGCCCATGGCGTCGGTCTTGAACAGCACGGTGCTGCCGTTGGGCAGCGTGGCCCGGCACTCCCCCCCGCCGAAGCGGTTGCGCCAGCGTGTGCCCTCGGGCAGGTACTGCTCCAGCATGGGGCGCTGAACCTCGATGCTGTCACCGCTGTCCAGGGCGCTGCACGCGATGGCAGCTGGGGCCTCGGGGAACGCCAAGGGCGACACCCCGTTGCGCTGGCACCAGTCCAGCACGGCCGGGTGGTCACGGCCGTGGGCAGCGCAGGCCGTCAGCATGGCCCCCAGGAGGGTCTTGCCCGACCGGTTGCCCCCGAAGAGGGCGAAGTACCTGGGCACCTCGCCGTTGAGCATCTGGGCAGCCAGGCGCTGGCTGGTGCGCGCCTCGGGGGCCTGGCAGCCCCTGGGGCAGCTGTGCGCCTGGCCCAGGTGGTGCAGGGGGGCCTGGCAGCTGCGGCACACCGGTCGCCACGCCTCGGCCCCGTACAGGGGGAAGCGCTTCACCAGGGCCTGGTATGCCTCCAGGGCATCCACGACCTCCACCAGGCGTCGGTGCTCCAGCTGCTCCAGCTGCTGGGGGTCCAGGGCCAGGTGGCTTGACACCTACTGGCCCCCCGATGTAGGTGTGGGAGTACCTGGGGGGGTAGGGGGGGCCGCGGACTGCAAGGCCGCAACACCGGGGAGGGGTGGTGGGTGTGGGAGGAGGGGTGGGGGCTGCACGGGCTGCAACACCACCCGAACGCGCCCCTCGCCCAGCACGTCCATCAGGCTTCCCTCGGGGTAGTCCCTGGTCGCCACGGCCTGGTGCTGCCCAGGCGGCCAGCCCAGGGCCTCGGCAGCCTCCACCAGGAGGTCGGCCAGGTCTGGCTCCTGGGCCATCACCTCGGCATCGACCTCCATCCAGAAGCCGCCGGGGTGGAGCAACAGCACCACGCCCAGGCCGGTGTCGCACCGCCAGCGCTCGGCCATGCTCACTTGTTCACCAGGGTGCCGTCGGGCAGCGCCACGGGGTGCTCCCATAGCTGCTCGGCCACGCTCGGGGGCAGCACCCCCAGGGCGGCCCTGGCCCGGTCCACCAGGGCGCTCGTGTCCACGCTGTGCGTGTGGTCGTGGCTCACCTTCACCTCCAGGGGGGCCTGGGCCCCCAGCATGCGGCTCTTCATCCCCATCAGGCTCGTCACGGCCTTCCAGCCCGCGCTGTGCTTCCGCGTGTCGGTGCTCCTGGTGTCCTGGTACGCCTGGGCCAGCAGCCGGTCCAGCTGGAGCGCGAAGCCCTGGCGCTGGGCGCGCAGGTCCTGCTCGTCGTGGGCCTTGGCCCAGGCCGTGAGAACGTGCTTCCGGTCCATGTAGACCTGCTCCAGGCTCAGCCCGTGCCGGTCGGCGAACCGCATCAGCACGTCCCGGGTGGTGGGCGCACTGATCATCAGCTGCTCCAGCTGGGCCCGCCTGGCGGCCACCTCCGCGTTGGTCGAGCGCTTCGGGTTGCCCTTGGTGTGTCCGCTCGGCACGGTGCCCTCCAGGTGTTGCATGCCATGCATCCCCGGTGTGTAGCCTACTCGCTCGCGGGGCCCGCGTCACCCGGCTCAGGCATCGTCCACCCCAGGCTCCTGGTCGGCCAGGCTGTCCGCCGGCACCCACCCCAGGCTCTCCTCGGGCTTGCCTGGGCCCTTCCACAGCACCACCACCTCCTGGTGGCCCCGGGCCAGCTTCCGGGCCTTCTTGAAGGCGTTGGCGGCCCGGAGGGGCATGCTCCCAGCGGGGGTCACGAGCACCGCTGTGTTGTACAGCTGGAAGCCCACGTCCTGGGCCTTGCCCATGAGCCAGCCGGGGAACCCCGACAGCTGCCCATCGCGCAGCCGGTAGTCGCCCACCACCCACACCGCGAAGGAGCCCGGCCGCAGCACGCGGTAGCTCGCCGCCAGCACGTGGTGGATGGCCAGCCGGAAGCCCTGGCGGTCCATGGTGCTCAGGTCCTGCTCCAGGTCGGAGTACCTCTCCAGCGGGCCGTACGGGGGGCACGTCAGCAGCCCGTCGAAGCTCTCGGGGGCGCAGCCCTCCAGCACCCCAGCGGCATCGCCGCACAACCACGTCGGGTCGGCCACCGGCACCGGCCCCACCTCGTTGCGGTGCCCCACCAGCCACACGCAGTCTCCAGGCTGGACGAAGGGCAGCACCTTCGCCTCGTAGTGCGGGTCCAGGGGCACCCCACCGATGGAGGCATCGACATGGGTGTCGTAGGCGGCCTCGGCATCCACCAGCGTCACCATGTCTCGCCAGTCGTCGGGGGCGTAGCGGTCCAGCCGCTTGGTGGGGCTGGCTCCCACGACGACGCCGACGACGGGCATGTCTCGCCCAGCGTCGCGCAGCCCGTGCAGCACCCCCGCCAGCGTCATGCCGCTGCCCACCACCACCACCAGGCGCTGGGCCTCCTGGGGGAGGTTCGCCACCTGGCCTCGCGTCTGCTCGACGGCTGCCTGGCACTGCATCCCGAAGGGCACCTCTTGCCAGCCCAGGCGCTTGGCGTCCTCCCGGGCCTTCGCCGCCAGGTTGCTCGCCCTGGGGAACTGCGCCACACGGACGGCCCCCGCCCACAGGGCCTCGCGCACCTGGGGGCCTGGCGGGCCTCCCGGGGTGTGCACCCTGCACGGGATGCCCAGGTGCTGGGCGATGCGCGCGACCAGGGCCACCTGGGGGCTGTCGGCGCTGCCTCCCGTCACCACGCCCACCCCGCGCTCGGCTGCTGCCTGGCACAGGGCGAAGCAGGTGCGGGCCTTGCCACCGCGCACCCCGGCGACGGTGTACAGGTCATCGCGCTTGAGCCAAACGCCCAGCCCACCCTTGTGGACCGAATCCCCCTCGTGCGGGTAGTGCTCCACCGGCGTCACCTCGGGCTGGCTGGTGTCCCCCACCAGGCCGGGCCGGCTCAGGCCAGCTGCGCGCCACGCCTCACAGTTCGCATCCACCTGCACCGCTCGGAGGTCGATCCCGGTGTAGTGGTAGCCCAGGTGGGCAGCTACAGCCCCGCGCACCGTGGCCCCGGCGAAGGGGTCGAGCACCTGGCCGCCCTCGGGCATGAACCAGCGCAGCATCAGTTCGCACAGGGTGCCGTCGAAGCTGCTGCCTCCGTGCTCCTGCTTCAGCCCCGCGCTGCGGTCCAGGTCGGGGCTGCTGCTGGTGCTCCCCAGGAAGTCCTTCCCCAGGCTCGGCCGCACCCCCGGCTGGTCGCGCCACCACCGCTTCCGCGCTTGCCAGTAGCCCTGGCGGCTGTCCAGCACGCTGAACGGGGGCGCGCCGAAGCGCTCGGCCAGCGTCTCTTTCACCGGGTCCGCGTACCTGCTGCCCTGCTGCACCTCGTCCAGCCAGGCCGCTGCCTCCCCCTCGGTGAAGCCCAGGCCGTCCAGGCCGCTGCCAGCATCCATGCACTCGCGCAGGATGGCCTCCAGGGCCTCGTCCTCCCAGGAGGCTAGCTCAGCGGTGCGGTTCAGCGCGACCGACAGGCGCTTCCGCGCGTGGTCATCTACGTCCACCTCCACCACGTCAGCATGGGTCCAGCCCAGGTGCGCCATGGCCAGGTGGGTGCCGTTGCCAGCCACGATGACCCCGGTGCCCTTCTGCACCACCAGGGGTGACACCTGGCCGTGGGTGCGCAGGCTGGCGGCGATGGCTTCGATGTTCCTGGCGCTGTGGGCCCGCGGGTTCGTCGGGTCCTGCTTCATCTCGTGCAGGGCCATGCTCATCACGGCCAGCCCGTGGGTGGGGGCCGCGCTGGGCGGGGCCTGCTTCGGCGTCGGCGTCGGTGCGGCCATGGGGGCCTCCTTCGGGTTCAGCCCAGCCCACACGGCCGGGTCGATGTTCACGTCGCCCAGCCGGTAGACGGGCACCTCGGTGGCCCCCCGCAGGCTGGCCTTGAAGCTGGCGAGCCCGCGGCCCGCACTGGCGGGGGTGCCCCCGATGCTCACCTGGGCGTCCAGCCCGTGGCGCTCGGCGATGCGGCGCATGTCTACGAGGTGCAGGATGCGCGCAGCCTCCCCCCCCAGGTGCTCCCGGCTGGCCTGGTAGTCCACCGGGCCCGCGGCCACGTAGACCTGGCCTGGCCCCTGCGCCTGGTGGATGCTCGCGGCCACCAGGGTGTCCCCCGCCCACAGGCCGAAGTGATCGCTACTCCCGGCCAGGGGGGGCACCTGGCCCTTGGAGTGATCGCGGCCCTGCTCGACCCAGCGGTCCACCAGGGCGTCCAGCTGGTCGGCCGTCACCGGCCCCACGGTGCAGTCCCCCCGGGCCAGCAGCCGGGCCCGCTTGTGCCTCCAGGTTCGCCAGGCTGGCCCCTCCAGGCCCACCCACTCACGGGGCGAGAACACCACCTCTCGCACCAGGGGGTCCCCTCCCACCACCTGGCCCAGGCGCTGGGCATCGAAGGGCGACAGCTGGGCACTCAGCCCCGCCTCGCGCAGCTGCGCCAGCACGCCCTGCTCCAGGTCGGCATCACCGGACAGCGACATGGGGGGAGCCACCACCTCGGCCACGTACGTCTGGAACACCTTCGACCGGCGCACCACCACCAGGCAGCCGGCCACCAGGCCGGTGTAGTACCCCCTGCTCGTGGCGAGCCACACGCTGGCCAGGTGCGCCAGGGGCGGGCCCCCGGCTGCTGCCCTGGCGGCCAGGTAGGGGGCCCACAGCACCGCGGTGTCGCTGGCGTGGACCTTGCGGAAGCCAGCCAGGGGGTTCATGCGTGCTCCGCCAGCATGCGCTGGAGGTCGAGGGCTATCTGGTTGCTGTCGGCCACGCTGGAGAGGAGCCCCAGCAGCTGCCCACCCTCGTGGGCCTGGACGATGGCTGGCTCCAGGGTGGTGTCGCCCCGCTGCCAGAAGGCCACCAGGGCGGGGGCCAGGCGCAGCATCGACGCCGCGTGGTCGGCATGCGACTCCCCAGGCCTGCGGTGCACGAAGGCCACCGGCCGCCCCTGGGCCCGGCACCAGGCACCCACGGCCAGGGCCTCCAGGTGGCCGGCCACGACCACCGGGGTGTCCAGTGCCACACCCTCCAGGAAGCTGGCCCACAGGTGCTGGTCGGTCCAGCCCGGGCTCACGGCGACGGCAAGGGCCCGCAGGCCCCTGGTGGGGGTGTTGCTCATGGGTGCCTCCACCCCCACCCTATCACCCACCGCCCAGGCGCTCGCACTGGTAGGCGGTGCAGGGCTGGCCGTCCGCGGGGTGCCCGCTGGGGCATGCCTCCTCGTCCGGCACCTGCTGGCCCACCCGGCCAGGAGGCAGCCCCGTGCCAGCGCACCTCGTGCACGGCACCAGGCACAGTCCATCCGGGGTGACCGTGTGGCCGGTCCCTTCACAGTCCTGACAGGTCATGCCAGGTCCCGTCGGTTGGCGTTCCAGGTGCCGGGGGTGGCCTCCTGGGGGGTGAAGGACGGGCCGGTGGCACTGGTGAACTTCTGCCTGTGCGGCTGCCAGCGCAGGTGCGCCACCCCGGTGCGCCCGTTCCTGGCCTTCGCCACGTCCGCCTCGGCGGCCTCGGGGTCCGCGTCGTCGGGGTGGTAGTAGGCGTGTCGGTACAGGAAGCACACGGTGTCGGCGTCCTGCTCGATGGCACCGCTGTCGCGCAGGTCCGCCATCATGGGCCGCTTGTCCTGGCGGGCCTCCACCCCGCGGTTCAGCTGGCTCAGCACCAGCACCGGCACCTTCAACTCCATCGCCAGGAGCTTCAGGGCCCGGCTGTTGGTGCTGACGCGCTCCTCCTTCGACAGGGCCTTGCCGGTCATCAGCTGGAGGTAGTCCACCACCACCAGGCCCAGGGGCTGCTTGGCCGCCAGCCGGCGCACCTTCGCGCACAGCTGGGGGGCCGTGGCGACCCCGGTGTCCTCCACCCACAGGGGCAGCCGGTAGAGGTCCTCGCTGCCACCCACCAGCTGGTCGAAGTCGCTGGGGGCCAGGTTCCCCGTGCGCAGCTTCCAGGCATCCACCCCGCTGGCCGTCACCACCAGCCGGTCCATCAGCTGCTCACGGCTCATCTCCAGGCTGGCGAAGGCGACGCCCAGGCCGGCCTGGGCCACGGACAGCGCCAGGTTCAGGGCCAGCGCCGTCTTGCCCATGCTGGGCCGGGCCGCCAGCACCACCATGTCGGTGGCTTGGATGCCGCCCAGGAGGTCGTCCAGGGCCTCCAGCCCGGTGCCCAGGCCGCACACCTCCCCACGGGCATGGGCCTCGGCCCGGCGCTCATAGTCGGCCATCCGGGCCGTCAGCAGGGTGTCGGGGCTGCTCCAGGTGGCACTGCTTCCCCGCTGGGCCAGGGCCCGCAGGGCCTGCTCGGCAGCCTCCACCACGTCGTCGAGTTCGCGGCTGGTGTCCTGCGCCGTCGCCGCCAGCGCCTGGCCAGCCTCCACGGCGCACCGGCGCATCGCCGCTCGCGTCACCTGGCCAGCGTGCCAGGCCAGGTCCATGCCGCTGGCGTGGTCGCCCAGCCCGGCCAGGTACATCGCCCCGCCCAGGCGCTCGGCCACCTCGGGGTGACCCTCCAGGCGGTCGAACAAGGCCACGGTGTCCATGGGCCGGCCCAGCCGGTACTGCTCGCGCAGCAGCTGGTAGAGCACCCGGTGGCGCTCCCGGCCGAAGTCCTCGGGCTGCACCACGTCCGCGATCTCGCGCATGCCATCCGGGCCCACCAGGAGGCTGCCCAGCAGGGCGCGCTCGGCACCGGCGGCGGTCACGATGCCGCCAGGCAGGGCACCAGGCCCTGGCGCGAGGGCTTCTGGTCGCTGCCGGTGCGCTGGCTGGGCAAGCAGCCCTCCTGACACCGGAGGCAGACGAACCGCTTGCGCACCTCGTCCACCAGCACCACCAGCCGGCTGGTGCCCTTGCTACGGAAGGTCTTCGCGCCACAGCAGCAGCACGTCGCGCGGTATCGCCAGGTCGGGTCACCCTTGTGCCGTGCACGTGTGCCCCTGGCCCGACAGCTGATGGTGTCCCGGCACAGCTGGCCGGGGGCGGCCCCGCAGGTGGGGCAGGTGTCGTCGAGGTTCACGCTGCACCCCCGGCGCTACGGCACTCCCGGCACCAGGACTGCACCCGGCGCACACGCACCCGCTGGCCGCCCCGCAGGTGGGTGGTGGTGCGGTAGCCGAACCCCTCCTCCTCGGGGTGGTCCTGGCCGCACCTGGGGCACCGGCGCAGGGGGTCCTCCCCCAGGGCCCGCAGGCGGGCCTCGCAGTCCGACAGCACGCTCGTGCGCACCTCCTGCTCCAGCACCTGGCGCAGCACGCCTCGGCTGGTCACCTGGCGCAGGGCGTACCTGGCCTCCAGTGCACGCTGCGCCACGATGAGACGCGCCTTCCGTTCGTTCCTGACAGTCACTTCGCTGCCCTCCTGTGTTGGTTGTTGTGATCGGTCCACAGCTGCTCTACGAGCGCCGCGAACCGCTTGCCCAGCTGTCGTCGCTGGAAGTCGTCGGCCATGCACCAGGCACGCCACCCGCCCACGTCCGCCAGGGCGGCCATCAGCACGGCGTCCAGGGCTGGCTTCTTCGGGGCCAGCTGCCAGGTGCCACCCGGTGGGTCGCGCCTCCCTCGCTGGCTGGCCATGCGGCCCAGGTAGTCCGCGGCCCGGCGGCCGAAGTCGGGGTCCTGGGGGGCCTCGGTGGCCTGGGGGGCAGCGGCCTGGCGCACGGTGTCCGCGCACTGCGTCGGCCTGGTGAACCACCCGGGGGTGGCCAGGCCCTTGGAGCGCAGGAACCTGGCCCTGTCGTGGGGGCTGGTGAGCAGCCAGGTCCAGCCGGCCAGCACCCCCTCGGCCGTGTGCTCCCCCACCCGCTTCGCCAGGGCGCTCACCTCGCGCTGGAGCAGGTCCGTGGCTGGGTAGCCCTGGGCCAGGAGCAGGGGCAGCATCTGGTCGGCCCACAGGTCGAAGGCTGCCTTGCGACGCCCCCGCCAGCGCTCCCCCCTGGTGGGGCGGCCCACGGCCGCCGTTGTGGCCGTGGGCCTGGAGCTATCCACAGGAGGGCACCCGGCTAGCTCCTGCTGCTGAGTATCGCACTCCCCCCCATGGGGGGCAGTGTGGCCCCCCTTTAGGGGGGGCACACGGGGGGTAAGGGGGGGGTGTGGGGGGGGAAGCTGCCACGGCCCCTCCAGGGCGTTGAACACCTCCATCGTGGTGCGAACGTCTCGCACCATGGCCCAGCCCCACCGGCGCACCAGCACATCAGCCTGGGCCGGCTCGCCGGTGGCGTGGTGCCAGGCCAGGTCCAGCAGGGCGGCCTGTTCGGGCCAGGGGCGGGGGAGCGCCTTGGCGATCGGTGGCCAGGCTTCCGGGGGGATGTTCACAGGCTTCTCCACAGCGACCGGTTCGCTCGGTTCCCAGCCCCCCAGGTGGCCGCCTGGGGGTGGCCCGGCTGAACCGGGCCCGCTGTGGAATCGAGGGTGCGGCCCCCGCCAACACAGGAAGCGGGGGCCGCGGGCCAGCACGTGGCGCAGGGGGGTGCGGGGCGTGCTGGCCGGCCCACAGCATGCCCCACCAGGGCCGCCCAGGCCAGGCCAGGGTGGGGGCAGTTGTGCACAGGGCCGACACGGCCACGAGGTTGCCCCGTGTTGGCCCCAACGACGAAAGGGGGGCCTGGACACCAGGGTGGTGGCGTCCAGGCCCCCCAGGGGCATGACTCAGGGCGTGTCGGTGGCTGGCTGGCCCAGCCTCCCGTGCAGTGCGGCCAGCCACCCCTTGCGGGGGTCCACGGCCAGGCCCAGGTCCTCGCACGCTGCGCGGTCCAGCGAGGCCCAGCCGCGGGGGGCGCTACCCCCGCTCCAGCGCTGCCAGGCGGGGGCGATGCCGGGGGTGCCGGCCCAGGTGCCCCAGGGCAGCAGGTAGGGCTTGGTCCCCAGCAGGAGCAGCACCCCGGCCCGCCCCCCCATGCGCTCCCACCAGGCGAAGTGCGTCGCCTGGTGGAGGGGGAGCTTGCTCAGGGGCCAGCGCTTCGCCGCGCATGCCTTGGCGTCGAAGCACACCGCGAGGCCCACCCCGCCCACCTGCACCAGGCCGGTGTAGTCGGGGGGGGCCGCTGCGGTGTAGCAGGCCGTGAAGGTGCCAGCCCGAAGGCCGGGCCCCAGCATGCGCAGGGGGGGCGGCGAGCGCACCAGCAGGGCCTGGCCCTGGAGGGCATACAGGTCGTGCCATCCATCCAGGGTGCGCTCCCAAGCGGCCCCTCGGTTCGCGTGGCTCACCGGGCCTCCTTCACCCACAGGGCCTCCACCATGCGCTCACCGGCCGGGGTGGGGTAGAACCGCCCCCGCCAGGTGGCCAGGTGGCCATTGGAACGAGCCCAGGCACCCCACGAGCGCATCACGTTGGAGCCCCGCCCCCGGAGCAGGGGCAGCCTGCTCGCCTCCTCGACGGTGAGTGCCAGGCGGCCCTGGCTGGCGCACCACACCTGTCGCGACACCTGGCCGTACCAGCCCGGCTCGCTGCCTGGCGTGTAGCTGTCCGCCAGCACCAGGCGTCGGGGCGTCGCCGGGTACACCAGGGCCAGCCGTCGCAGGCTCCCCACCAGGGCCGCTAGCTGGGGCCGGTGGGGAAACTCCTCGCCCAGGTCCCCCAGGCTCATCCCGGGCCAGGCCACCACGGCCGTCAGCACCTCCATCGCGGGGGTCACTCTTCACCTCGCCCGGCCGGGCTGGTGGTGCAGGGGAGGCACCACCGACCACCGTCGCCGGTGGGGGCCGAACCGGTGTCCACCAGGAGCGCGTCGCACCCGGGCCGCTGGCACCGACCTTGGATGAGCACCTGCCTCCAGTCGCTGCGGTACACCGGGGCCTCGGGGTAGTCCTCGGGCAGCAGCAGGGTGGTGCTGGGGCGGCCCCGCCAGTCGCGCTTCACCCCCTCGCTGGCGCTGGCCCAGCACGTCCGCCAGAAGGAGCAGTACACGCACTGCCAGGGCAGTTCGTAGCCCTTGCCGCGCTTCCGCTCCTTCGGCACCAGGGGCTCGCCGTCCGGCATCACCCTGGGCACGTCGGTGGGGCACCCGCTGTGCACCACCGCCTGAGTGTTCGCCAGGGCCTGGAGGTGTCGCTGTCGGCTGAACGACTGCCACCAGCCCACCACCACACCGCTGTCGCCGCAGATGCCCAGGACGTACCCGGCGGGGCTGCTGGTGGAGCGCAGGTAGGCGTTCAGCTGCCACGCATAGCTCTCATCGTCATCCCAGGGCTCCACCCCCCGGGCCAGGGCCTTCTGCACCTTGGTGATGGCGTAGCTGCTCAGGCTCTTGCACTCCACGGGGTAGCGCACGTGGTCGGGGCCGCTCAGCAGGGCGTCCAGCGTCACCGGCACCGGTGCGCCAGCGCCCAGCCACAGCTGGCCGGGGGCCCCCGCACCGGTCCAGCGCCAGCGGGCCACGGCGTCGCACAGCTGGCGCTCGTCGGCCGTGGGGGGGTGCTCGTCGTCCTGGAGCCAGTCCCAGGCCTCGCCGTCCACCCGGCCAGCGTGGTGCCGGCACAGCAGGATGGCATCGCGCAGCGCGTACAGCAGCAGGGCCTCGGCGGCGTCGCCCAGGGCGAAGCGGGCCTTCGCCTTCGCGCCCAGCTTCCGACCGTCCGCCGGGGTGTCGTGCCAGCGGTGGGCCTGGGCCCGAACGCACTTGCCCAGGGCGCTGCCCCGGAACGGGCTGCTGTGCTGGACGGGGCCGTGGTCAGCGTGCAGCTGGCGCAGCACGTCCCGGCCGATGCTCCCGGCCGCCCAGGGGGGCGGGGTGGTGGGCTGGGGGCGCGCCAGGCGCAGGCGCACCAGGCGGGCCAGGTCGGGCAGGCCGTCCAGGCGGGGGTTGCGGTCGTGGAGAAGGGTGGCCACGGGGGCCTCCTGTGTTGGTGGTGGTTCCAGCTGTGGGCTGGCCCGAAGCCACCAGGGTGCGTCACGGCCCCACAGGACGGGAGGGCCGGGGGCACCCTGGTGGCCAGGGGTCAGGGCTCAGCTGTGCTCGCCAGCGCTGTCGCTGGGCGCGTACAGGTCCGGCTCGTTGCCAGCGGCCAGGGCGTCGATGAACCGGGCCCTGTCGTCGCTGTGCCAGGTGCTGGGCCTGGTGCCACCCTTGCCCTCCAGGTAGGCGGCTACCTGCTCGTACCGCAGGCCGAACTCGCGCAGCTGCACCATGAAGCGCTTGTGGTCGGCCTCCCAGCTGGGGTGGTGCTTCGGGCGCTCGGGCTGCTGGGGCTCCTGGCCCTGGCCGCTGGCTGCGTTGCCGTCGTCGTCGTCGTCGGCGGCCAGGCAGCACATCGCGGCCAGGCTGTACCGGCGCAGGTACGTGATGGCGCTGCCCATCGCCTGGGGGTCGTCCTTCCGTGGGCGCGCGCTCAGCGTGCAGCGCAGGCTGTCGCCGCCCCACAGAAGCTCGGTGGTCACCTCCACCCGGTTCGCTTCGGCGTTCCAGCTGGGGGCCTGGAGCACCGCGATGCCGTGCTTCGACAGGATGGGGCGGGTGGCGTCGATCACGCTCGCCAGGCTGGCGAAGCGGCTGTTGAAGTGCGGGTTGTTCTTGTCGATGGTGGCGTGGCTCATCTCGGCCTGGGCTGCGGCCAGGGCTGCGGCGATGGAGTCGTGCTTCGGTGCGGCCATGGGGGCCTCCTGGTTGGGGGTGGTGGGCCCTGGGGCCCCTCCACGCGGCGAGCCCCCCGGGGGAGGCCCGCCAGGTGGCGGTGCGTCAGGGCAGGATGGTCGGGCCGGGCTCGGCCAGGGCGGCGAGCCACCACAGGCCCACCACCATGGTGGCGAGCAGCAGGGCGGCCAGCAGGTGGTCGGCCCAGGTGTCGGGGCTACCGTCGCGCATCAGCCGCCCCCACCATCATGCCGTCGAACTTCGCGTAGGCGAGCAGGCCAGCCGGGGGGCACTGCCAGTCCCAGCACGTCGTCACCACCAGTGCGGGCCAGGTGGCCGTCAGGTGGTCGTGCTCGGCGCTTCGGTGCAGGTCCCAGGTCGGCACCCCGAAGGCCGAGCGCAGGCGGTGCACAGCGTCCTGCATGCCCTCGTCCATCACGTGCACCCGCAGGGCGTCGTGGCTCTTGCCGAAGCTCACCACCCGGGTGGCTTCCGGGAGCACCGTGAGCAGGCTCGCCAGCGCGTTGGCAGCGGCCAGGGCGTCGTCGCGTGTCACTTCGCACCTCCCCAGGCCAGGCTGGCCCGCGTGGCATCGGTCAGCCGGTACTTGAAGGGCCGGTGCCCCAGGCGCTCCAGGTGGCCCTGGCGGTGCAGCTGGCCCAGGGCCGTGGAGGCCAGGCAGGTGCCGCTCTTGGTGTTGGTGCCCACCAGGCCCAGGTAGCCGGCCACCCGGCTGGCGTTCACGGCGGGGTGCGTCCGCACGCACTCCAGCACGGCCCGGTTGCGGGTCCCCTCCCGGGGGAGGCGCACCAGGGGCGGGGGCGGGGGCAGGTCCAGTTCGGGGGCCAGGCCCAGGTCCGGCACCGGTGCCCCGTTGACGCCGTGCTTCTCCAGCGCCTCCGCGGCCTGCTCGGTCGGGCAGGGCCGGGTGGCCAGGCCCTGCTGGTGGCTGTCCACCCACAGCAGCAGCTGCGCGTAGCACAGCAGGGCCTCGTTGCTCAGCTGGCGGGGGTCCAGGGCCCGGAGCAGGGTGCTCAGCGCCTTCATCTTCTCGTCGTACATGGCTCGTTCTCCTGTGTTGGGGAGCCCCGCTGCGGGGTGCAGCGGCTCGGGGCCCCCACCATGGCGGGGGCCCCTGGTCGCTGGGGGGCTCAGAAGGGCACGTCGTCCTCGTCATACAGCAGCTGCACGGCCACAGGCAGGCCGCTGTCGGCCACGGGGCCCTGGGGCATGCCCTGGCCCGGGGGCGGGCCCAGGCGGGCCACCTGGGCCACCTGGGCCCGCGTGTCGGCGTCCTGGGCGCAGGTGCACTCCCAGGGCGGGGCCTGGCAGCTATCGCACAGCTTGGCCCGGCCCGGCCCCTCCACCGGCTCGCCCTGGCCACAGGCCGAACAGGTGGGGGTCCCCAGGGGCGCGCGGTAGCCGCAGCCGGAGCAGGCCCGCATGGTGGGGCTCACGCCTCCCCCACGGTCAGCCGGCCCTGCTCCTGGTTGCTCAGCCCCCAGCGCAGCAGCTGGCCACCGGCCCGCTCCAGGCGGTCCTGCTCCAGCAGGTCGTCGGTGCTGATGTGGGCGGCCAGCGTCACGGCCGCCACCGCGTGGCCCAGGGTGTGGCCCGGCACCTGGGGGGCGCGCTCGTGGTCGCCCAGGCTGCGCTGGGCGGCCTGGACGAAGCCCTGGGTCAGCCCCATGCTGCTCAGCCGGCCCTCCAGCAGGGCGTACAGGTCATCCACCTGCACCCCCAGCGCCTGGTCGTACGCCTCCACCAGGCCGCTGGCCCGGGTCCGCACCACGTCCAGGCAGTCGCTCAGCCCCTTCACGATGCGGCTGGGGTCGCCGGTGTGTCGCCAGCGCCAGGTCCCCTCGGGGCTCCAGTCGTGCATGCCGTTGGTGCAGCGCAGCGTGTAGCTCGCCGCGCTGGCCCACACGCTGCGCCGGCCCACACAGCTGTTGCCCACGTCGATCACCGGCACGGGGCGGTTCAGCATCGCCTCGGGCTCCAGGTGCGGGTCCAGCGCCAGCCGGATGCGCATGTCGGTGCCGTTCACGTCGGCCTGGAGCACGGGCAGCTGGCTCCAGCCCTCGCCAGCGGCCAGCATCGCCTCCACCACCTGGAGGTCGTCCACTACCCCGTACGTCTGGCTCAGCACGGCCCGGCACGTCAGCTGGCCGTCCACGCGCACCGTCCGCAGGAGGCTGGGGTCGGTGTGCTCCTGGGCCATGAAGGCCGCCATCGAGAGCTCGGCCAGCTGGCGGCCACGGTCGGCGTCGCGGGCCGTGTCCGCGGCCTCGGTGGTGCCCACCAGGCGGTCGATGAAGCCCAGGCCGTAGCGGGGGAGCACACGGCTCGCCAGCTGGCTCAGGGCGTTCTTGGTCAGCACCATGGGCTCGCCCAGCTGGCCGCCCGTCATGGGGTACAGCTGGTGGGTGCCACCCCGGGGGGCCAGGCGCAGGTGGTGCAGCGCGAGCGGCCGGTAGCAGTCCTCGGGCTCGAGCTTCGCCGTCTGGGCGCGCAGGGCGTCGCGCACCTCTTCCAGGTGCATGGTGTTCGCCGGGTTGGCGAGGTTGGTCTGGTGGCGCAGTGCCACCGGGAGGGTCGTCGTGCCGTACATGTTCGGCTCCTGTGTTGTTGGGGTACGGGCTGGTCAGCCCCTACGCCCCGGGAGGGTAGCCCCCCGGGGCGTCGGTGCCGGTCAGATGCTGTCCGGTCAGTTCGCGGCTTCCGCCATCTCGCGCAGTTCGCTGGCGTCCAGGTAGGCGGGGGGCAGCGTGCCGTCGTGCGCCTTGGCGTACGCCACCCGGAGCACCACGGCCGCCTGGTAGGTGTCCACCACGGCCTTCGCCACGGCCTTCTTGCGGGCCCGGCTGGGGGCCACCCCGCCCAGGCGCTTCAGTTCGTCGCGAAGCTCCTTCACGGCCATGTCCTGGCGCACCTGGCGCACCCACTCGTCGGCTGCCACGGCTTGCTGCATCGGGAGCAGGGCCCCCGGCTGCTTGCCGAAGGCCGCCTGGAAGGCCGCCAGGGCGTCCAGGTCGCGCTCGCTGGTCACCAGGGCCGTCAGGGCCGCCACGTCGGCGTCTGCCTGGGCCTCCCCCACCCGGGGGGCCGTGGTGGCCTGGCCGGCCCGCCTGCGGGCCTTGCGGGCCTTCGTCGGGCTGGGGGTGGCCGCCAGGGTGTCCAGGGCGTCGCCCACGGCCTGGGCGGCCCCTGCTGCGCCGTCCACGGCCGCCTCGGCTGCGGCTGCGGCCGCCTTGGCCTTGCGGCGAGCGCGGTAGTCCGCGGCCCAGGCGGCCTCGGCGGCCTGGCCCTTCGCCTCGGCGTCGGCGTCGGCGGTCAGCACCAGCACCATGTCGGCACCGCTGCCCTGCATCTCGGTCAGGTAGCCGGCCCGGCGCACCGCGCGCACCAGGGGGAACGAGCAGTCGATGTGCCAGCGGCTCTTGCTGCTGTACCGCTTGGGCAGGCCCCAGCGCTCCATCAGGGTGGGGCGGGGGATGGGGCCGCTGGCCTCGTGGAAGGCCACGATCTCCAGGGCCAGCGGCATCGCTGCACTGGTGGTCAGGCGTCCGGCGGGGTGCTGGGTCGGGGTGGCGGTCGTCTTCTTCTTCGCGGCCATGGTGGCCTCCTGTGTTGGGGGTTCGGGCCTGGTCAGCCCCTCCAGGCCCTGGCGGGTGGCCAGGGCCTGGCGGTGTCGTCCAGGCGGGTTCAGGTGGTGGTGAGCACGTCCCCGGGAGCCAGCATGGCGTCCAGGTGCAGCACGCCCCCCCAAGGGGGGAGCCGTCCGCCACCGTGGCGCAGCCGCCAGCGGTAGCCAGCGGCCGTGAAGGCCAGGGGGGCGCGGCCCAGGCCCTGCGCCTTGGTGGCGGTGCCGTCCGCCCGAACCCGGGCCTCCTCGATGCGGTAGGGGTGCTTCCCCACCTGCACCGTGTACGCGCCTCGGCGGCTGGCCCGACGCACGGTGAAGCGCACCCTGCTCCAGTACCGGCCGCTCACGATGGTAGCGCCGTACAGCCCGCGGTCGTCGCGCGCCACCAGCAGGTCACGGCCTCGGAGGTAGGCGGCACAGGCGCGGATCACAGCCATGTCGGTCGTGGGGGGGTACATCACTCCCCCCACTCGGCCAGGCAGCCCATGCCAGCGCGCTGCTCGGCCAGGCGGTTCGCCTCGGCCTCGGCCTCGTCGGCGGCCAGGCTCTCGTCCACCAGCACCTGATACAGGGCCTGGAGCCACACCGCGGGGGCGGTGCGGCCGTTCCAGTCGGCGCGCTTGGCACCGTCCTGTTCGGCCAGGCGGTTGAACTCGCTCACCACCAGGCAGCCCAGGCGGTTGGTGCCCTGGGGCCGCCAGGGGGTGTCGGCGGCGAAGCTCACTGGCTCCTGGGCCTTGCAGCGCAGGGCGTTGAACAGGTCCCGAATGCGGTGCGTGTCGGCGTGCCAGCAGGGCACCCCGTCCACCTCGGCCGCCCGCAGGGCGTCGGCCATGGCCGTTTCGGCGGGGTGCTGGAGCAGCAGGTTGCGGGTCAGGGAGAGGTAGGCGTCGCGGTAGGTCATGGTGTTCGTCCTGTGGGTGTGGGTGGGGTGGTGGGTGGTGCTCAGCGCTCGCGCTGGGCGTGCTTGATGTGCAGGCGGGCCTCGCGGTTCGCGCGGTAGGTGAGCCGGCGGGCCAGGTCGTTGATGCTGGCCTGGCTGGCGTGCTCGCCCAGGTAGGTGCTGGCCAGCAGCTTGCCCGTGGCCGTGGTAGCCGCGTCGTACGCCACGAACCGGCCGTTCTGCTCCCAGGTGTCGCGCCGCTTGTCGTTGCGGCGCGCGGTGCTCTCGCGCTTGCGGGCCCAGCCACGGCCCAGGGCGTTGGTGCGCAGCAGGTGCGTCAGGCCGGGGTAGGCGGCTTCGGCCTCGGCGCACATGTTGTCGGCCCACTCCGCAAGGGGCGTGCGGGTGCGGGTGGTGCGGGTGGTGCGTGCCATGGTGGTGTCCTGTGTTGGGGTGGTGGGCCTGGCTGGCCCTTCCAGGGCAGCGGTGTGGGCCGCTGCCCTGGCCGTGTCGGCCAGGCGGGGGTGGGGGGCTACGCGGCTTCGGCCAGGGCCAGGGCGGCCTGGCGCTCGGTGGCGCTGGCGTCCAGCAGCAGGGCCGCAGCGGCCAGCGTGGTGCCGTACACGGCGGCGATGTTCAGAAGCTCGATGGCGAGATCGGTGATGGTCATGGTGTCGTCCTGTGGGTGGGGGTGGGGGTGAGCCTGGCGGGCTCGTCCAGCCTCCAGCCGGGGGGCTGGGGGCTGGCAGTGCGTGCCAGGGCTGGTGGGCTCAGCTGGCCTCCTCGGCGGCCCGGCGAGCCTTGAGCTTCGCCACGGCGTCCAGCATCGCTCGTTGGTGGCTCCCGATGCGCTTCCGAACCGGGGTGTAGGCGTTGCACACGCCGCAGCGCCAGTACCCGTGGGCACGGTGGAAGGTCACGCTGTGGATGCCGCAGTCGGCGCAGGTGCCGCGCTTCTTCATCTTGGCCATGGTGTCGTCCTGTGGGTGGGGGTGTTCCGCTATGCAGCGGGGTGCGCGCACCCCCCGGCTGTCCAGGGGATGCGCGCCGTCTCGGTGCACAGTGTTCAGCAGCCTTTCGCCTTCGCCAGCGGCCGGGTGGGGCACAGTGTCCGTCCCGTCCAGCGCTCTGCGATGGTGCCTCCCTGCGTCCCGGCGTCTTGCCTCGGGGGGGCTGGCTGCGTTGCGATGTCAGGGAGCGGGGCGGCCAGGGCATCCCCCGTCCGCACTCAGACAATGGCATGGCGTTGCATGGCGTGCAACACCTTTCAGATCCCGAACCTGCGCTCGCGCAGTTTTGTGTATTCATCACTACAACGTCGTAGTGCCCTCGCGCGGGGGCAACATCCTTGTAGGTGCGCGGCCACGCGCGACACCGTTGCACACCCTGCAACGCCTGTGATACCCCTGTGGCCAGGAGGCCCCATGCCCACACCCCCCAGCCACGTCCGCGCGAACGTGCGAGCCATCCTGGCGCACCTACCCCCCACCCTGGCCACCACCCGCCAGATGGGTCGGCTGCTGGGGTGCGACAGCAGCACCGCCTGGCGCTATGCCAAGGGCACCGTCACCCCGGGCTGGGGGGTGCTCCAGCAGCTGGCCAGGTGGGTGGGGGTCACCCCCGGGAGCCTGCTCGACACCCCGGTGCCGGTGGCTGCACTGTGCGAGCTACGGGCGAACGGGCCGACGTAGCAGCCCACGACGTTGCCCCGTGTCGCACGTTTGCAGCCAGGTGCACGCTTGCCCAGCCGCGAGCCGACACAGCGACAGGGGCCAGCGTCATGGCCGACGAGCCCTATTCTGCGACACGGCCGACTCGCTGGCTTGCCGGTGTGCTGGCGCACCTCCCCCTCGCCGAAGGCGACAGGGGGCATCCTCGTGGCCGTGTGGGGGTGTGCAACTTCTGCGCACAGCGCAACATCGCCCAGGCCGGGCTGGTGCCTTCCGCGGTGTTGGCATGGCAACACCTGGGGCCGAACCAGGCTCAGGCGGCCCGGCGCAGGGCCTCGCGGGGGCGGCCCACCACGGTGAGCGACCGGTAGGTCAGCACGCGCACACCGACGCAGGCCCGGGGGTCGCCGCCATGGGTTCGCGAGCCCCCGCCACGCGCGCCGATGACGAGGCCAGGGGCCAGCACCACCATCACGTGGCTCACCGGGCTGCCGTAGAAGGCCAGGTCCCCCAGGCGCTCCTGACCGCTATCCACCGGGTCGCACAGGTTCGCCAGGTCCACCGCTCGGCGGTCGGGGTGGCTGGGGTGCAGAAGGCCCAGGCGCACCAGGGCACCCTGGGCGAAGCCTGAACAGTCGTAGCCGGGAGCCGGCCAGGGGGTGCTGGGCTCGCCAGCCCCCCACCTGTAGGGGATGCCCACCGTCGCCAGAAGCTCGCGCACCTGCTGGCACGCCAGGTGCTGGAGGTTCAACAGCGCCACCATCGCCTCCCCCGGTGCGCGCCCCAGGCCAGCCCGAAGGCGACCACGACGAAGCTCCCGGCCGCAGCCAGGGGCCACAGCACCAGTTCACTCACCGTCGGGGTCCATGCTGTCGCGGGCCTCCAGCACCAGGCGCTGGGCCTTGTGCTCGCGGCCGACGATGCCATCGGGGTTCGCCAGGGCAAGCTCCTGGGCCACGCCCTGCACCAGAGCCAGGAAGGCCGCCTCGGCCACCTGCTCCCACTCGTCCTGAGTCACGAAGAAGCCCCCGTCGCTGCGGGCCTCCATGCTGTCCGCAAGCTCGTGCAGGGCGTCCAGCATGGCCCCCTTGAAGCCGCTGCGCACCAGGCGCACGACCTTCACGATGGGGATGCGCAGCAGCAGCTTCGCGAGCTTCACGGCCATGGGGTGCCTCCTGGCGAGGCCACAGGGTATCACCCCGCGGGGCGGGGCTCCAGGGGGTGCAGCTGTCGGCGCACCTTCTCGCGCAGTACCAGGAGGTCGTCGTGGGCCTGGGCCAGGGCCAGGCGAAGCTCCAGGGGGTCGGCTGCGGCCAGGGCAGCGCAGGCAGCCACCATCCTGGGGGCACGATGACAGGGGGAGCAGGGCTGCGCGCAGCCCTGGCACTGCGACTTCTTCATGGGGACACCTCGGTCGGGCTGACGCCTAGCTGGAGCAGCAGCCAGGTGGCCCCGCCCCCAAGCAGCAGCAGCAGGGCCTGTTGGACCCCAGGGGCCTCCCAGACGCGCACCAACCATTGGTGGCTGCGCTCCTCGCGGGTGGCCAGGGCCAGGGCCTCGCGCTCCTCGCGGGCCGCCTCGCGCTCCTCGCGGGCCGCCTCTAACTTCGCGATGGCCTCCAGGGCAGCTGTGGCCCGCTCCAGGGGCGGCCCGCGTTCGTCCACCACGCGCTCTACCCTGTCCATGCGCTGGCCGTTCCCCTGCACCTCGCCGCGAAGCTCCACCAGGCTGGTGGAGATATCTGTGATGGTGCCCACCAGGATCGCCAGGCTGTCGCGGGGGGCCGACACCTACACCTCGCGCCACAGGCTGATGATGAGCCAGGTGGCCGTGGCTGGCACCACGAAGGACAGCCAGCCCAGGAAGCGCGCGCCCCAGGCGACATCTTGCACCCACGGGGCCAGGGCAGCCGCAGCCACCACCACCCCCAGGCCCGCAGCCGTCGCAGCCGTCGCGCGGTTTCTGGCAGCGGCCGGGAGGCTACGGCCAGGCTGCGCAGCCAGGCGCAGGAACAGCACGGCCGCATAGAGCAGGAGCAGGGCACCGCCAGTCAGGTTCACCAGCCAC
>Ga0208299_1000946_pt1 | contig 23435 bp, 24 predicted proteins | sample 15_taG_FD_184089 | JGI IMG/M metagenome (GOLD analysis project Ga0208299, IMG submission 184089) | Marine viral communities from the Subarctic Pacific Ocean - 15_ETSP_OMZ_AT15312 metaG (SPAdes) (version 2) | ecosystem: Environmental > Aquatic > Marine > Oceanic | place: Pacific Ocean | collected...
CCTTCGCACTTTTTTGTGAGCAGTATTTAGGGTAGCCAAAACCCCAATGTTTTTGACAATTGCTGCCAATTGCTGTAGGTCGCTGCCCCCTCCAAAGGTAATCTAAGGCCAAGGAAACGCCCCTGAAGCGGTTTTGACCCTCTTCTGGGCCTCCCTGACTATTTCTGATAAATTTACCTGCAGTCATTCTGATACTGCAGGTCTTTTTGACAACACCGCGAGGATTCCATGGTAAACGCTCCTGAACTGCCCGACGCGGTCTCACCGGAGGCCCCTTCCACCACAAATGGCGAGTACGTATCGCCGCAGCCGCCGCGTGGCCGGAGCAAAGAGTTCCTCTTCCGCTGGCGAGCTTACGCTCGGCTCATGTACGACACCGGTGTCTTGAGCGAAGAGTTTATGCCGTCGCTTGAAATGCTTTGCGACGCTCACGACCAGATCATCCTGGCAGACGTGGAGTTGAAGAAGGAAGGTAGCCAGTACATCGTCTCCGAGAAGGGAACTGTCATGGCTCACCCTGCCTGCGTACGGCGAGAGTCGGCTAAGGCCGACGTACTCAAGTACCAGAAGGAACTCTGTCTGACTCCCACCACATGTCATCGGCGACCGACCCTCAAGAAGGCGGCTAAGGTAGAGACGGCACAGCGATGAGTCACGAGATCATCAGCAAGTGGGCCACCTCCGACGAGAAGCCTCCCAAGCTCACGCGAGAGCAATGGGACGCAACCAGACCTTGGATGAGGGACCGCAGCGACGACCTCGCCGTCGAGAATGGCTGTTACTTCTCGCCAGCCAAAGCTGCGTACACGTGCCACTGGATTGAATCCAAATGTCACCTGTACGAAGGCGAGTGGCGAGGCGAACCTCTCATTCTGTACAGCCACGTAGACCAGCCTGACTCCTGGTCTCGCGTCGGTGAAATGTTCCCTCACTTCTGGGGGAAAGAAGGAAAGCCGGGCAAGGCCGTCATGGCTTTCTACCAGGCTCGCATGGACTGGCATAACGCCATGCTCCACGAGGGCAAGGCGCACATGGACTGGCAGTTCGAGTGTCACGCTCGCATCTACGGATGGCAACGGCCGGCTCCACGCCGATGGAGGAAGAAAGGCATTACGGAGGTCCGACGATTCCGCAAGGCGAACGTCTGGATCGCGAAGAAGAACAAGAAGACTCCGTCACTCGCGTCAAACTCCACCTACCTGACGTTTGGCGACGGTGAACAGGGTGGCAAGACTTTCATCTGTGCGAAGGACGGCGAGCAGGCCGCCAAAGCGTGGGACCATGCCGACAAGATGATCGCTCAGTCGGATATCCTGACTGAGAACTCGACTATCAATCGCACCACGAAGAAGATCACTGACGACGTATCCTGGTCGTACCTACAGCCGATGAGCTCTTCCTCGGTGCGTACGCAGGACTCGAAGGAAGGTGTCTCCGCGAATATCATCGTGGACGAAGCTCACGTGGTCGACCGAAACCTGATGGCGATTGTCAAGTACGCAGGCATCGCTCGTGCTCAGGCCATCCATCTGGAGTTCAGTACCGCGGGTCGTAACGCAGACTGCTACGGCAAGGACGAGTGGGATAAAGGACTCCGCATACGTCACGGCGAAGAGGAGAACGACGCTTACTTCTTCGCGAGTTATCACTGTCCGCAGGATCTCACCATAGAACAGATGGACAAGGACCCAGAGAAGTACATGCGTCTGGCTAACCCTGCCATGGGTGGGACGGTTGGCATGGACGAGATGATGCCCGCGTGGGAGGAAGCGAAGCAGGGATCGGTCAAGGACTTCCGTGACTTCTGCACGTACCGACTCAACATCTGGCAGAACAGTGCGTCATCCTGGCTTCCACCTGGTGCATGGGCCGGATGCAAGCGAGAGTTCTACGACTCTGACCTGAAGAACCTGCCCTGCGTCATGGGACTCGACCTGGCTCGTCGGTACGACCTCGCCGCAGCGGTCTACGCTTTCCTGGCGAACACGGACGACGACGGCGTCCAGAAGATCTTCCTCAAGCCTTTCTTCTGGTGTGCAGAAGAGATCATGGAGCAGCGGGCGTATAAGATCCCTGAGATGCTCGATTGGTCGCAGCAGGGGTTCATTACGGCCACACCAGGCAACGTGATCGACTTCCGTACGATTGAACGCGACCTTCGCGTCGGCATTAAAGAGTATGACTGCAAGGGCATCGTGTATGACCACACTTACGCAGAAATGCTCATACAGAACCTGACGGAAGGGGTACAAACGGAAGACGGTAGGGTGATATCTGAGCCTCTCCCCGTGGGTGAGAAAGCCTTCAGCCAGGGCATTATGTCCATGACCGGTCCTACTACGGACTTCGAGAACGACGTAAAGAAGGGTCGACTGATCCACGACGGGAACCCAGTGCTCGACTGGCAGGCCGGAAACGCCGGAATCAAGGAGGATAACAAGGGAAACATTCACGTAGTGAAGGAATCGCGAGCCAGCTTTCGTACGGTAGACGGCATCGTGGCAGCCATCATGGCTCGCTGGGGACTGACGGATTGCACCGACTTCAACCTGACCACCTACGACTATTATGTCAATCACGACATAGAGTTCATCTAACCGGTTTTCCTGCCTACCGTACTCGGCTATTGGTAGGCTAGTAACCCGCATATACCATGGGGGCTGGCCAGGCCCACCCTCACACCAGGATATTCCACGTGAACCTCTCAGGCAAACTCGCTGACCTCGTAGACAGGATGGCAGGACGGCCCTCCCGAAAGCGAGTGGCCGCCGATATACAAAATGCTCTCACGAACGACGGCCTGGGGTGGGATTCCTTCTTTGGTCTCGGTGGGGGCACCAGCTCTGTCGCTGGAATAAAAGTGTCGGAGACAGGCCTGCTTAAGGTTCCAGCTGTCCGCCAGTCCATATTGACAATCAGTGGCGACATTGCGTGTTCAACTCTCGGCCTCCACAAGAGTGAGGTCCCCGCCGGCGAAGACTCACTGCAGAAGTCTCACCCTACGAATCAGATCGTTGCGGTCAAATGGAACGAGTGGGAGTCGGCGTTCGAAGCGTGGAAGCGGCTCTCAGTGCATGCCCTGTTGTGGGGAAACGGGTATGCGTATATCAGTCGTGATAGACGCGGCCGCATAAACTGGATGATGAACCTGGCCCCGGGTGCCTGTCATCCTCACAACGAAGTGGATCCGGAATCAGGTAAGGCTGTCTCTGGGTATATGATCACCCTTGACGAGAACGAGCCTGCCTACTTCGTCGAACCTGGCGTGATATACCATCTCCGTGGGTTGTCTATTGATAACGACCAGGCTGAAGACGCTATTACTTATCTGCGGGATACTGCGAGTGTCTATCTCGGAGCACAGAAGTTCGAGGGGTCCTTCTTCGCGAATGGAGCACAGAGCGGAGGCATCATCACCATTCCGCCGGGCGTACCGACCGAAGCGAGAGAGAGACTGGAGAATCAGATCCAGAAGAAAGCCCTCGCCGAAAACTGGTTCAAGACGATGGTGCTTCGCGACGGAGCCCAGTGGCATCAGACAACAGTGGACGCCCGTTCGGCAGAAATGATTCCGATAAAAGAGTCTGTCGTCAGGGACGTAGCCCGCTTCTTCAATCTTCCGCCGTTCAAACTTGGTGTCGAGGATTCGGTCTCTTACAATAGCTCAGAGCACGCACAGCGAGCGTACTTGACTGGGTGTCTGAATCACTGGTTGAGAGCAATCACATCCGAGGCGTACATTAAGTTGTTGCCTCCGTCACTGCAGGCCAGTGGCGAGTACCGATTCGAACACAACGTGAGTAAGCTGATTGAGCCTGACTTCAAAACGCTGAACGAAGTCCTGGCGATACAGCGAATGAACGGTATCATCACGGCGAACCAATGGCTGACAAAAATCAATTTACCGCTGTCTACGGATCCGAGTGCTGAAGAGCTGTTCAACCCGAATACTCAAACGAACGCAGAGAAGACAGAAGACAAACCAAAAGACACAGAAGAAGTCGTCGAAGAAGATGACGACGAAGAAGATGAGCTGCAGGCTAAGTCACTGACGACTGAGATTACCAACGTCGAAAGACGATTACTACAAGAAGCAGTCGACCGAGCCACAAAGCGAATCTGTACTCCTGTACTGAACCGGTCCAAGAAGGCGGAGAAGCTGTCCGACTGGGTAGATCAAGAACAACTCCAGAACCGTAACCTAATCCAAGACGAACTCGGGACTGTCGCTGAAATGGTATTCGGCGACGACGCCGGGAATATCATTCAAGCGGTTTCTGACGAGTTCTTCGATACACTCCAGAGAGAAGTAGCCCTCTGTCTTGCCATGGACGCAGACAAGCTACAGGACAACGTCGCGTACGAGTGCCGCGACTTCTCGGCTAACATACACGAAATTCTGTCACCGCTGTTCACCAGGAAATAACCATGATCCCTCGACTCAAACGTCGGGCTGCTGCTATCTCAGCCTTCAAGAATCTCCAGTCACCGGAAGCCTCCAATCCTACGGATTTCACTTGCCGCGTAACGTCGCAGAGCGACGAAGAAATTGTCCTGGCTATCCGCGGCGACATCGGTGACGCATGGGAAGAGAACGACCACGCTTCAGTGGTAGAGGCCCTGCAGAAATCGCCTCGGGCAAAAGTCAAGCTCTACATCAACTCCATGGGTGGGTCGGTCTTCGAAGGCTTTGGCATCGCCAATGCTCTTCTGGAGCACGAAGGTTTCGTGACGGCGATCATCGAAGGCGTCGCGTACAGTGCGGCCACCTTCCCACTGTTGGTCGCCGACAAAGTCATCGCACACAAAGCCTCCACAGTGGGGATTCACCGCTCCATGGTTTTGACCATGGGAAATCAGATCGAACACCTGGCTGCTGTCCAGCAGCTGGACGCGATTGACGGCATCCTGATCGACTTGTACTCTGCCAAGACAGGGCTCAAGCGTGAAGCGATCATCCAGCTGTTGGACGCCACCATCGACGGAACAATGATGCCCTCGAAGCAGGCACTGTCACTCGGCTTCGTGGATGAACTCTTTAACTCTAGCCAAGATGAGGGAGGTGATCAATCTGATGACGACGATGACGAAGAAGAAGAAGAGGTCAAGGCCGAGTTAGCTACGAAGTGGCAGGCCCATAAAGCCAAGCGGAGGAAGCGAGAGGCTAACGCTGCTCGAGTTCGCCTTCGTGCCCTTGTGACACGAGTATCAGGTAGGGCTTCTGACTAATGGCGATCTACACTATCACCTCCATCACTGTGCCCCTCCCGTTGAACGACGAAGTCCTCATCGCGGGGGAGGCTATTGACGCTGGGGAAGTGGTCTACCAGTTGGCCTCCGATGAGAAAGCCTACCTGGCTTTCAGCGGAGGCACAGAGGCTCAGGCTCAGGCTATTGGCTGGGCTACTTGCTCTGCGGCCGCTGGGCAACCGGTAAGCATCAACCGAACTCAGGTGATGACCATTAACACGGGCCTGTCAGTGACTCGTTTATACTTCCTGTCTTCCACACCGGGAGCCATGGAGGAAGAATCAGACATTGCCACTGGCGATACAGAGTACAAGACTCTCCTGGCAACAGGTTTGACGGCTACGACTTTGTGGCCGAACGTGTGGCCGTTGATGCTGACGGTTCCGTAAGCGGACATATCCGGACATTATCCGGCCAAGGAACACTCCCACGGCACAGTAGCATCCATCATGTTACTGTGCCGTTTTTGCGTTATTTGTGAATTGGTGTTGGGTGTATCCGGCCATACCCTTACTATCTGGGTATCGAAACACCCTCGCTCGCGTCTTTACGCCGGCGAAGCCTGGTACACGACTGCTCTTCAGCGGACATTACCGGACAACGATACGAACGTCCAAAGAGGCGACGAGGTTGTCGCCCGTAATCCAGCTCCCCCGCCATACGCGGAAACAGAAGGCAGTCATTCTCATGGCAGATCCCATCGAAGTACCAGTACCAGCAAACGCATCAGAAGCCAAAGAGCTTCAGGCAAAGCTGGCCTCTCACGAAATCGCTCTGAACGAGCATCTCGATTCCAACGAAGCCAACTGGACCGCAGAATGCGAAACCCAGTTCAAGGCCATGCAGGCTGACGAAGCCTCCATGGTTAAGGCTCTCGAAGCACACTGCGGAAATGTAGAAGCTGCTGCACAGCGACGCTCCACCATTGGTGCTCACGCTGAAGCCTTCGAAGCCCGGCTTCAGGCTACCGCAGGCGGAAGCACAGTCGCTCGTGCCAAACGAGTCGAGGAAGCCAAACGACAGGCTGACGATGTCACCGCCCTGTCGGACAAGGACCTCGTCAATCTCGCTGTTGGTGGATTCATCTGCCAGGTGACTGACCGGCGTCCCGACGCAGATCAGGTGTCCGCCATGGGCCAGTACGAAGCCCAGCTTCGCGGCCAGTTGATGGACCGCAAGAGCAAGTCATGGTCAAGCACGACCACAACCATCGACTCTGCTGACGATGACTTCGTCGCTCGACTGCAGATGAACGAGATCCAGAACGTCCTGGGTACGACCAATCCGGCCTACAGTGGCGACACCTCTCCGAACGAACTGTACGGTGCCTCCTTCGTCGAACAGATGGAAGAAGCCCGGCTGCACTTCGGCGGCATGAATCAGGTTGCTGATATCATGACGACTGACAGCGGTGAGCCAATCAACTGGCCAACTGCCAATGACACTGGCAACCAAGGTGTGGGCATCGCGGAAGCAACTGCTCCTGCCGCTGCTGACCCGAGTTTCGGCGTCGTTTCCTGGGGTGCTTTCAAGCTGAGTTCCAAGGAAATCATCGTCAACCGTGAGCTGATCGAAGATAATCAGGTTCGCCTGGTTTCTCGACTGGCTGGCATGCTCGGCGAACGTCTGGGTCGCGAAGAAAATCGCCTGTTCACTGTCGGTGCTGGTACGACTGAGCCTACGGGCATCGCGACTGCCTCCACTTCCGGTCTGACCGGTGCTTCCAACTCAGCCATCATCTACGATGAGCTGATCGACCTGGAACACAGTGTGGATCCGGCCTACCGTGGGGCGGCTAACCGATACATGTTCCACGACAGCACGTTGCTGTTGATCCGTAAGCTGAAAGACAGCAACGGTCTGTACCTGTGGAACTCCGGAGCTGTCTCTGGCATTCCTTCGTCTCTGAATGGTTATGGCTACACCATCAACCAGGACATGGACGAATACGCCGCTACCAAGAAGGTTGTCATCTTCGGCGACCTGAAGAAGTTCAAGATCCGCCGAGTTCGCGGCACACGTCTGGTCGTCACCGACGAGCTGTACTCACGAACGGATCAGGTTGGCTTCTTCGCTTGGGTCCGAGTGGACAGCAATCTGCTGGACGCCGGAACCAATCCAGTGAAGCATCTCACGACTCCTGCGTAACCCGAACCGAGATGTCGAGCGGTATCCATTGCCGCTCGGCTTCTCTCCCCATATTTAAGCCTGCTGTCCCTGTGTTGGGGTTGGCTCGCGGCTTGATCCTCTTCCGCTGCGTCGGCGTACGGAGGAGGATCTTTTCAGTTACGCCGGCTCGGGAATGAAAAAGAAATGGCCTCTAAACCTGCACACCGATGGGTAGTAATGCACAGCTCCATGTCAATGAAGCTGCCGCGTAAAGACTCCTCGGGTAACCACGTGACCGATCAGTTTGGCAAGGGCGTATTCAATTATCGTTCCATCCAGCCGGACGAACCTATTGTACTCACGGCGAGCTTCGCCGAGAGACTCCTGGAACACGGTCGTGCTCGTAAGCCCAGAGCAAAAGACTTCGACGACAAGCAGATGCCGGACATGACACCTACGGAGCTGGCAGACGAGTCCATCGACTGAGCTCTGACGTGAAAACGAATCACGTAGAAACCAAGGCGTGATAAGCCCTACGGAGGCCGGAAGTATCCGGTCTCCGTTTTTTGTATCATCGATTAGGCAGCCGCCATGACTCTTGTCCGTAAAACTCTCCCTCTCCTTCCTCTTGACGGACGCGAACTCCTGTCTGCCGTCCGAGAAGACTCAGAGGACGAACTCGATCTGGCCGAAGGCTATCTGTATGCCGCTCAGGCGGCCCTGTACTCGCAGGTGCGGAGAGCCGCTCACAGGACTCAGTTTGAGCTGACGTTGCCTTGCTTCCCGTCCAACTACGATTCGTCAAACAACTTCGACGTCCCCTACACGAGGCACGAGTACGCCGCGGCGTACATCGAAGGGATCGAACTCCGGGTTCTGCCGTATGCGAAGGTGGACTCCATCCAGTACTACGATGCAGACAACGCACTGCAAACCTGGACTGCCTCCAACTACACGATCATCGACGGCGGCGTTGACCGGCCAGCGACTATCTATCCCGCACCGGACGTCACATGGCCCGCTACGAAGGCTCGGCCAGACGCAGTGGTAGTCACTTTCTGGGCCGGCGAAGTCACGCAGGCGACATACCTGGAAGTGGCACCCGACTTCGTGGGGACGGATGCTATCCAGACGGTCGACGGATACACGTTCGCTGTGGACGACATCATCACAGTCTCCCATTCAGCGAACAACAACGAAGTCCTCGGCCCTGTGGGGATAGGCTTCGGTACGACGGCTCGACAGGACTACCACATCACCTACGTCTCTGGGGACACGTTTGAGATCGCGTTGACCAACGGCGGCACACCAATCGCATTGTCTACTCCTGTGGCCTCTACGGCGTTTGTGGGGACTCTCAGCCCACTTGTACGGAGAGTGCTCCTGTCCGTCGCCACAAACTGGTGGATGAATCGCTGTCCGCTCGAAGATTGCAGCTGCGAAACGAACGAAGCCGGTAAGATCGCGGGGCTCATGTCCCTGCTCCAATGGAATCACGGCCATGGAAATTAGACGATGGACGCAGCTCTTGGTTGGTTTGGTGACGTTTTTCGCTTCTTGATGAAGCTGTGTCCTCATCTGGTTATCGTCAAGACAACCGACGAAGCCCTCAAGTGGGTCCGGGGATCGGAAGAGGTCCTCCTGACCAGCAGCAATGGCTGCCGCCGGTGCATCCCGCAGCTGCAGTCCACCTGGCCTTTCTTCCGTCGCCCGAGAACAGGGCTCCACTGGTATCTGCCCGTGGTCACGGAATTACTCGTGATCCCTGTCCGGCGGCAGACCCTCAATCTTGAGGACCAGTATCTCACCACGAAAGACTCTAAGTCTGTGGGGGTAGGAGGTATACTCGTGTGGGAGGTGAAGGACACTCGCGTTCTGCTCACCTCCTGTGAGGATTACGAAGACACCATGAAAGACATCAGTCTGGCAGTGGTCAAGCGGGTCATTACCACGAAAGACTTTCAGTGGTTCGTGGATAACCCGCACGACGCAGACAAGATGTTGACGCAGGCGATACGAAGAGAACTAAACCCGTTTGGCATACGAACCAAGCGATGCACCCTAAGCGACTTCTGCCTCATCCGGCCTCTCGGCCTGTGGGGCAGTGGCTCTATGTGAGACAACCATGCCCGTCCGAAAACTACCCTGTACAACTGGTGGACTCGACAGCTATGACAAAGTGGCTGAGTACCAGCTGAAGCTGGAGGCACTGAATTCTTTCGGTGGGGTGTCCAACTCCAATACGAATTGGACGAAGGTGTCTCGCGTCTATTGCAACCTGAAGACAGGCAACGGCACAGAAGTATATCGGGCGAAGCAGGTCGAATCTGATACTGATGCGGTAGTCACCATGGCGTGGAACTCGAAGACCGATGCGTTCGATGCCACTGGTAGGTTCGTGATCAAGGGGAAGACGTACAACATCCTGTTCGCCGTGAATGAGAACGACGACGACGCGAAGATGATATTCGGCTGCCGGAGAACGCACTGACATGAGAGTGTTCGTCAACAAGATTGACTCGCAGAACATCGCACTCTCAATGGCTGCTATGCCAGACGCGATGTCCAACAAGATGATGAAGCCTGTCATGGACAGGCTGTCGTCCGTTGGTGCGAAGATGATGAAGAACAACCTGAAGAAGGTAGCTCGACGTCAACGGAAGGGAGACAGGTGGAAGAACACCGGTGCTCTGCTTGCTTCGATTGGCACGAAGAAGACGAAGCTGATGAAGAGCGGGGCTCTCTTCGGAGGGTTTGGTGTACGGCGGTCGCAGCACTTCGCCAAGAACAAACTGAAGACTGTCCGAGCACGAGTGGAGAAGATTACCACGTTCGGCTTCAAGAAAGTAAAACGTGGATCGATCCGTCTCGCTACGGCGAAGTCGAAAGTTGGTCCTCGCGGAGCGAATGAGATTCGCCCGAGTAACTACGCTCACCTGGTGGAACGCGGCCACGGCGGCCCCATCGTCGCGAAGGCTTACCCCTTTGCAGGCCCAACGGCCATCGAGATGGAAGGCTACTTTCGCGGGCATGCACCTAAGCTGCTGAAGGAACGCTGGGAGCCCCTCCTCAACCAGATGTCCGCCAGATTCAACAAGACAATAGCCCGAGGAAGATAACCGTGGCATACATAACAGATGACCTTCTCGCGTACCTCGGGGCTCACGCCAGCATCACTCCGCTGATCACTACAGACCCTCTGCATATCTTCGCGGAGGCTGTCCCCGATCAGGTACGCAATGCGTCCGGCAAACTGGTGAACATCGGGGACACGTACATCATCCTGGAGGAGGACGGTGGAACCAAGGACCGAGACATGGGAGGGTTCAGTGGGACGCGAGAGCCCAGTTTCACCATCACGGTGACTGCCCCCGGCAAACTGGCTGTCCGGCAGCTTTTCCTGGCTTTGGACGTCGCCCTGGAGATCAATCACTACCAGATGAATGACTTCTGGATCGAGCATTCCTTCCTCGATGAGCCGCGGGACGTCAGCACTACGCCGCAGGACGGCACTGATGTCAATATCTACAAGATGGAGTCTACACTGGATTTGATGGGTAGTCTGTAGGTCGTTTACTGAAAATCTCCGGCTGCCTCTTCGTCTCCTACCCCTTAGGCAGTACACTGAGGGGACCACTTAGCCGTGAAACCGAGACCCAGTTATGAACGAAACCACTCGCGTTAAGCTCAGGCTGCGTGACGGAAACGTCACGGAACTTGATGTCGCCGAAATCATCGAGGTTGACGGGAAACCGTTCATCCACCAGGACGAGTCGGACTCCAAGCTCGACACCGTCATAGACTCCCTCAACCATACGAATGGTCGGGTCGAGGCCATGCAGCAGATGCTGAACAGCCTGATCCAGCCGGCCCTCTCAACAGGAACCTGAAGTAATGTCAAGCACAGAAGTACGCAGTGGTATAGGCACAACGATTGCCTTCGCCACGTCCTCATTCACGGCTCGCGTCAAAGGCTACACGGACCTGAGTGTCGAGCGTGAAACGCTTGATGGCACTCACATGGGTACGGCAGCTTCGACCACTTCACCATTCACCGGTCTGCATTTCAAGGAAATGTGTCCCGGCGATTTGGCGACAGTCGGTGACCTGCAGCTGGACATCGTATTTGATCCGGATGCGAACGACCTGCCGGTCGCTGCAGCCGAAGAAGTCATCACCCTCCAGTTCACCACTGTTGGTGCTCAATCAACTGGGGCCAGTTGGGTCTTCACCGGTTTCATCAGTAAGTTCGACGCAGCAGTTCCGCATGACGGAATGATCACTGGGTCGATCACACTCGTAGTCAACGGCGAACCAACCTGGACCGCAGGTTCGTAAGCCCTCCGCTCACTTGATTCATCCTGACTCATCATAGTTACGGCCGCCGTTTGTCGGGAGCCCGTGGCGGAAGACACGGGGAAAGAAGTGTTCAACTTTTCGTAAAGGACCACCAGAATGTCCGTCGCAGAAGTAAGAAGTGGTATCGGAACCACGATCACCTTTGGCACCAGCGGGTTCACCGCTCGCGTCAAGGGTTATACCGATTTGAGTGTCGAGCGTGAAACGCTTGACGGCACTCACATGGGTACGTCCGCCTCCGTTACCGCACCTTTCACCGGTCTGCATTTCAAGGAAATGTGTCCCGGCGATCTAGCCACAGTTGGCGACTTGCAACTCGATATCGTATTCGATCCGGATGCGAACGACCTGCCCATCGCTGCTGCCGAAGAAACCATCACGCTCCAGTTTGCTCAGTTGTCGACTCAGTCGGCCGGAGCCACCTGGGTCTTCACGGGTTTCGCAAGTAAGTTTGATGCAGCCATCCCGCACGACGGGTTGATAACTGGATCTGTCACTCTCATCGTCAACGGCGAACCTACGTGGACCGCCGGCGTCGACATCTAATCTCCTCTCTGCCGCAAGCTAAACCTCCAACACCAGGACACCAATTCAAATGTCGTACACTGCCAATCAGTTTCTCTCCGTCCTCAAGAAGGCCGGGAAGGCTCTCGTCACTGAAGACGTCAATTGCCCCGAGTTATCGGAGGACGGCAAGACGGACTTCCCCGTTCACCTCAAAGAGTTGAACGGCACTCTGATGGACCTGTGGAACAAGTGCTTCGAAGAGATGCTGGAGGACCCCACCTTGCAAGGTAAGTACGGGTCTCCGTCGCAGCTGGTAGTAGCTCTATCTCTCGTGGACCAGGGAGGAGACCGAGTGTTTAAGCCGCACGACTTCAAGTCGCACACGGCCCTTGGTGAGATGCCCAACCACGTGAAGGATCGACTGGCTTCCGCGGCTTATCGCATCAGTAAAATGCGTAAGGTAGATCAGGAAGCCCTGGCAAAAAACTCGCAGAGCAGCCCAGAAGAAGATTCGCCCTCTACTTAGCGAATCAGCGGGGAGTGACGCTCGCCGAACTGAGGAACTTGCAGACTGCTACCGAGTTCGAGGAGCAGTGGCAGTCCTTCCTCCTTGACGGTATGCCTGGGTGGCTGCCTCAGGCTTTCTCCGTTGCTACTCAGTACACCAAAGTAGACGCACGTCAAGTGCTACAGTGGATGATCGCGGAGTTCACCAACCCAACCCATCTCCGCAAGGAGATGAGCGACGAAGACCTACTGACCGGTCTGAAGGGCGTAGCAAAGCTGATGGGGACCAAGTTCGTGGAGTGATCCGAGGGATTTTGCACGCGGGTATGCCTGATTTCTGCCCTGTGGGTTACACTACGACTACCCCTAACAGCTACGCCGAAGCGAGGAAGCCGTGAGTAATACCCTTTCAACACTGTCTATTGGCTTTGTTGGCGACAACCAGAGACTCATGGGCTCCATTGAGGAGTCCATCGGGGGTGTGGGGCGATTGGCTCAGACCGCTGGGGGGATACTCGTCCCCGCGTTTGCTAACGTGTCTTCCGCGGGTCGCGACGCGGAATCTGGGTTGGGACGACTGGAGCAGTTGATAGAGGTGCTCGGCCTCCGTGTGATGGCCACCTCCACTCAGATATCAAACCTGGCTCAGTCCTCGCGTCGAATGGGCGGAGCAAACCGAGGCATACGCACTTCAGCTAACGCAGCTACGGAAGCACTGCACGCCGAGCAGGCTGCCGCAGCGAACCTCGCAGGAACTCTGTCCCAGTTGTCTCGTCAGGCTTCTGTGCGATCCCGCGACGCCGTCGCCCTCCAAGTGATAGACGAGGACCGGGAGATGTCCCGGCTGATGAGACTGCGGACAGAGATCCGACTTCTCTCTGAACAGCAGGCCCGGGAAGACGTAGCCAACCGCATAACAGCCATCGGTGGCGAGATGAGCACGCTGTCGGCAGAAAGGGAGAACCCTAATCTACCGGGTTCAAGGCAGATAGAGATATCAGAACGACTGCAGGCTTTGGCCTCCGAGCGGCTACAGCTGGACACACAGCTGCGTATGTCGGTAGACCAAAGAAGTGAAACTGCCACCAAGATAGCGGCTAACCAGCAGCAGATGAATTCGCTCCTGGAACAGGAGAGCAGAACCCAGAGGAGAACCACTGAAGACCATCGGCGGATGGTCGCAGAGAGGCAGCGTGCTGCTCGTACCCGGCTACAGCCTCCCCCCTCGCTCACGCAGACCGTCAGGGAATACCGACAGGTAAGTGCGGAGATACGACAATCTGACCGCCTTATGGCAGACCTCAACGCCCGGATGAGACGGTCGGTAGGTAACGCCGAAGAACTGGCTAGGCTGGAGACGCAGAGTAATGCAGAGAGAGTCCGCGGAGCAGACCTGAGGGAGAGACAGTTGCAGCTGCAGGGGCAAGGGCATGCCCAGTTGGAGAGAGGTCGTACCTTGGAACAGCAGGTAGCGGCTAGCGTGAACCAACAGGCGGACGCAGGGAGCCGGGCTCATCAAGTAGCAAGACAATACACCCAGAGGTTGAATGAGCACATACAGCGTCTTCGGGAACTGGTTCGCCTGGGACGACTGACAAACGAGCAGGCCAGGGAGCAAGAGGCCACGTTCCGGCGGATTAACAATCAGCAAATGGTGCAGTCCGTTCGTCATGCCAACAACATTGCCGGTGGCGTCGGGCGAATGAATTTCGCCATGCAACAGTTCGGCTTCATGATCGAAGATGGTGCTTCGCAGATGGGCACTCGTGGACTGGCAGGGGCCGTGGGGGCGATGTCCAACAACTTAACTGCGATGGTCGGGGTCCTGGCCCGTAATCCGATGACTCTGATATTCACGTCTATCGGAGTGGCCGTAACTCAGTTGCTCTTACAGACAGGAGCACTGGAGAAGGCTTTCTCCGCCTTGGGCTTCGGTGCCAAGGAGCTTGAGAAGGACAACGAGGCTCTTGCTAAGTCTATTAAAGCGGTGAGTGATGCCCAGCGGGCGGCGTACGAGCAGAGTAAAAAGCTGGCCGAATTGAAAGCGGAGAAGAGTTCAACTCGGCTGAAAGAGGGACTGGCCGACGAGAAGCAGGCTCTACGAGAGCACCACCAGGAACTACAGGCCATAGAGGCCAAAGTGCAGCTGGAGAAAGACGCAAAGAGGAAGGAAGCAGTGGAAGCCGAACTGGCGGCTACAGGAGACAAGCAGCAGTTCCTCGCGAATAAGTTAGCGGGTGGCGGAGACCGAGGAGCGGCAGTAGCCCTGGACTTGCAAGAGAGGAACCGTGCTGCTCAGAAAGAGTTAGACGGCATTAACGCAAGAGCCGAAGCCGCGACCCGGGGAAAGTCTGCACTTGAGATAGAGCTGGAAAAGAAGAGGCAGGAGGTAGCTAACTCTGAGTCCCGCATAGCTACGGGGGAGATGGTGGCAGCACAGCGTAAGAAGCAGGAAGCCGAGAAACTGAAGGTAAGCGTAGACGCGATGAGGCACGAAGCTGACGTCGTTCGACAGAGTCTGAAGGAGGAACTTTCTCTCAGGGAGCAGCTGGTCGCTAACCGAGAGAAAGTGAGCAGGCTCGACGCAGACATAAAAGCGAAGATCAAACAGGCAGACAGGGGAGGGGTAGAGGCCGAACGCCGTCTGAGTATAGAAAAAGACATACTGGACAGAACGAAGCAGATGGTAGAGGCAAAGAAGACAGTGGCTTCACTGGAAGCAAAGGGGGCGGAGTCTCTGCAGAAAGCGGATGACCTTTTGTCTAAAGCGAAGGAGAGAGCCGGAGCCGAGGAGTCAGAGGAAGAGAGGCGGACTCGGGAACACCAGAAGTACACAGAGTCCCTGGATCGGGCAGTGAAACTGGAGACGATCACGGTAGAGAAGAAGAGGGAAGCCCTCTCGCTACTTAACCAGGTACATCGGCAGGAGAGACTGAAAGAGAAAGCCGAACAAAGAAAGAAAGAGTTGAAGGAGCAGATCAAGGCTACGGCGGAAGTGCCCCAAGTGCAATCCGGAGTAACCGCGGGTTCTGCCGAAGCTCAAGGAATACTGAACCAGGCCCTCGTAGATGGCATGCAGGCCACGATGCAGGAACCGCTGGTGGCTGAGATGCAACAGGTGTCCGAGAACATCAAGAAGGTCGAAGCCGCAATCAAAGGCATCAAACAACTCAACCTGAAGAAGAAGAACTGATGGTAATCTCAATAACAGAAGTCCGCTGGCAGCGAGAGCAGCGAAGCGTGTCCTTCGAGGAGGGAGTGTACACGGTAAACGAGCTGCTGGAGGTGTGGACGGACCTGCCTGCAGATCCCGGTGGCACCGTTACGTCCGATCCTCTCTTCTTCGTTGGTGATGCTTTGTTCCCGGCTATCGGGGATGAACACCCGGAGAACTCAGGCTTACGTTTTCAAACGATAGGCCAAGCTACTCAACTAGAGAAGGACAAGTCCAAGTGGCACTTTCCCTTGGTGTACACTTCGGGTCAGTCCGCCATAGCTGACCAGTCAGGCGACGCAAACTACAACGTCAACGAGTACGTGGACTCCACGATTGCGAGGAAGGGTTGGTCCTTCAAGTCCATCAAGATGCCACGGCGTCCTTCCCCGGTCTCAGACGACGGTGGTACGACGTACACCACCAACTCGCAGATGACAGCAACCACTGCGGGCGAGCCCATCAATTCCACTGAGACGAAGTACTTGCCGGTGTTGAACTACACCCGGAACGAGCTGTCTACTCCCGCGTCTATCCTGTCTTTCGTGGGGAGCGTGAACTCGGATGCGATCACTCTCGACGGCATCGCCGTCGCAGCGGACGCCGCTCTCGTGAGCGACATAAAGATTAGCCCATGGAAACGGGACCAGGGATTCCAGTTTCGTTCTGTCCAGTACACGTTTATGCTGAAGGACGACCTGTGGGATCTGGACCTGCTGAACCGGGGTTTCTATATTCGCACCTATGACGCGGCCGCCACACCTGATCCTACTTCCACGCTGTCTGTCGCCCAGAAGCCGGCGGGACCTGAGCTCAAACTGGCTAACGTGACTACCCCGCAACTGCTCAAGTTCGTGCAAGGCTCCGGAGCCAACGACTACGAGAAGTACTTCTCAAGCAACACTTCATTGCTGCCCGTCAGTGATACCGTGGACCTGTCCGACGCTCACTTCCGGAAGTACCAACACCCACAACGCACCACTTTCTCAGGATACGGGTTTAGCTGATCATGACGGAAGAAGACGGCGTATATTTTGGTGAGGCTCAAGCCGAAAACATACTCGAAGCGGTGGACCTGGTTCAACGCAGCGGGGACGCTCTGTCCGAGTTCTACCCACAGCAGCTCAGTCCTAATCAGTTCTGGTACGTCAAACTCACCGAAGACCTCGACGCTCCGGCTGACGCAGACAATCCCACGACTGCAACAGCGAACGTCTGGCGAGCGAAGGAAGACGACACCCTAGAAGATACCGAAGAAGAGATCAACGTCACGAACCGGTTCGTCGGTTTCTCTGCGTCGGATGACTCATTGATCACTGTGGTACTGGAAGAGGGCGAGTACGTTCCTCAGTCGCCGAGCGGTACTGCTCGCAAAGTGGTCATGCTCTGTGCCAACCTATCCGGCCGAGCTGCCACTGGACAGAACGGTGGGGTACTCGGTACAATAAGTTCAGCCCTGGGGGCAGTCCTCGGACCACACCCGACTGTAGCCAATCGAATCGTGCAGACAGGCGAGAGCATCACTATCTCGAATATCTGGGACATAGACTTTACGGCTCACCAGTTGGTCGCTGTGGAAAGCGGACTGCTCGGTTTTGCGTGGACTCCGTATGGAGCTGACTGCGGCAACGTAGGATCGGACGGGTCATTCTGGGACGAGTATTCAGGCAGCCTCGGTTGCGAGTAGGGGGACGTCATGCTATTAGGACGATGCGATTGCCACTGTGCGGAGCCTCCGAGTGAGAGCAGTCCGCCGAGTGAAAGCAGCCCTCCAAGCGAGAGTGTCTCCGCTTCGGCTTCAGTGTCCAGCAGCAGCGAGTATTCACAGTTCATCGGTTGCACCGCTTGTCAGGATTCTGTCGCGGCTGTCGCATATGACGTGACCATTGAGAGCTCTACCTACTGCACCTCTGCCTACACGGGGACTTTCAGGTGTAGGAGATATGAGACAGGAGACCCATGGTACATATTACCTGGCACCAGTATCGCTGCTTGCCGGTGGATCACCGACGAGTTCAAGTGCTCCCGTCCTGGGTGTGTGAGTACTGGAAGTTACGCCCGTATTCAGTTGTGTGCTTACCCTGTACCCACAGACAAGACACGGCTGCAGTGTTCCATCATATGGGATCCGGACGAGCTCTTCAATAGCGTGGAGGACCAGACACTCTCTGTTGACGTGGATCAGCCTTACAACTGCCTGCAGGATTGGGGTATATCAGGAGGGCTGGACGACGGGCTGTCTATCGTCTCAGTAGTGCCTGCGGTATGAAACCCTGTGCTCACAGAATAAACGTGGAAGAGGAGCACTGCGGGTGCCTGTCTCCTAAGCTGATAGTTCCCGAACGCATCCCCCTTTCTGTCTGTGACAGGTGCCCTTACACAGAAGCCCCCGGACTCAAGGGTCTCGGCGATCTCGTCGAACGCGGCCTGAATACCGTCGGCATTACGCAGGAACGAGTAGAGAAAGTTGTAGGTCACGACTGCGGTTGCACTGAACGAAAATCCTTCCTCAACAAACTCGTCCCGTTCGGCGTCCCCGACGAACCCACCGAGATCTGCACTCCCGACGAGCTACAGTTCATCTGGGTCTACTGGGATGGAGGTGCAGCCTTAGACGAACTGCGATACTCGATGCGGTCCATCGAGAAGAACTACCAGGGCAAAGCTAAGCTGACGATCATCGGTGACAGGCCCCGCTGGTTCAAGGGTCACGTCATCCACCAGAGAAGAGTAAACGCCGGGGACAGAGGATTCCAGAGGGGATTGCGTGACGTCCTCGCTAAGATGCACACCCTCAGTCGTCATCCAGATGTGCAGGACGAATTCGTGTGGATGATGGACGACGTCTTCATGGTCAAGCCATGCACGTACACCGATATGGTTACGCCGCGGGCAGCCCCAGCCATCAAGCGGTCAAAGGGTAACCGGTGGCAATCCATCAAGACCAACACGGCTGCTCGTCTCGAACGCAACGGCCACACAACGTACGACTACGGAACTCATCTTCCGCATCACGTGGAGAAGGCGAAACTCGCTGGGATGTTCAAGGTGTGGAAACCACTCGAGCACCTCTTCCTATGGGAGGTCGTCTACGGCAATCTGTACCGAGGCAAGCCCCAGTCGCACGTACCCTTTCTCCGTCGTACGAAGGACAAGGTGGAGGACGCAACCTATACTCGATGGGCCAAGCGGAACTCGTTCTTCAACCTGGCCAAAGACGGATGGGGTCACCCGATACGCAACTGGTTGATTGACAGGTTTCCCGAGCGTGCCGCCGGCGAGGAAGGAGCCCTGCCCGTACACATGAGTTCGCAGGTTCGCAACGAGCCAATCGACGAACACATCATCCTGATTCAGTCTGCGTACAACGACGCAGAGCTCAGTCGCAGTCGACTTGCTCTGTCTCGTAAGACGGTCTACCCAGCGTTGCTGCAGCAGACCGTTGATGTCCGACTGCAGGTCTCTGTGTGCGAAGACGACCCTCTGCTCGCTGACAGGAAGCGGATGTTCGAGTCCATGAGGCACCCCGTGGAATTCGTGTTCAACGAGCCTACCGTGGAGGGTGATCTCTACTCGCACAAATGGGACCTGCCCGTCGGCCCACGGAATCTCGTTGGTCGCGTTGACGACGACGATATCCTGCCTGTCGATTTCTGCCGTATCAGCCAGGAGAAAGCGGCCTACTGTGACGAAGACGGGGTGCTGATCTGGCCGAACGGATACGTCTTCTATGAGGGCGAGTTCTACCGAATGGCTCATCCCGGCAATCAGTTCTGTGCCTTGGTTTCTCGTCGTGGAGTGGGTCCTCACGAGTTTGACCACCACACGTACGAGAAAGCCTGGCCAGTGTTATACGCCGAGCACAGCCGAGGCTGGGTCTGGGTCAGGCATGACGGAGCCATCACCAACACTAAGCCTCGATACTTACACGCCAAAGGCACCCGATTAAACACTCGCCGCTTCCCTTATGATTTCAGTCAGCTGTAGCCATGCACCATTCCTCAATGAAGAAAATGAGCGAGTTCGCTCGGGTCATGCTCCGTGGCAAGGACCCGAGCAAGACCTCCGTCCTTGACGTCGGATCCCTCAACGTCAATGGTACGTATCGTTCGCTGTTCAAGGGCTGTGATTATGTCGGCTTGGACATAGTGGAAGGAGATGGCGTTGACATCACTGTGGTCGACCCGTGGAGCTGGAAGGAGCTAGATGGACGCAAGTTCGACCTGATCATCTCAGGTCAGTGTCTGGAGCACGTGGAGTACCCGTGGAGGACCGCAAAGCTAATGCTTGACCATTGTGTCGCAGACGGCTTCCTGGCCGTTACAGCCCCTGCCAGACAGGTCAGGCACAACTACCCGAGCGATTACTTCCGGTACTTCGAGCAGGGATTGATTGCTCTGTTCGAGGGCGAGATAGATGTGGTGACTGCCGGCTGGACGGAGGGGAAAAAGGTTGACGATGCCTGGCTTCTGGCTCGACCGAAGTGGAGATCGACCTAGTAGGGTGTTGGGAGTCGAGCCCGTAGGCCTTATACTGAACCCCTGGTTACACCTTCAAATCACTCCCAGGGAACACCGCAATGGCCGCGATCATAGGCTGCTCAATCACCACTCAATGCCCCCAGGGCTCCGTCGGCTCTCAATTCAACGTGGACGTCAAGGCCGGCTCACAGACGCACGTGTGCGAGACTCTGAAGCCTGACGAGTCCTTCACCGTGGATGTACACGACTCTCCGGCCTCGCTGAACATCCAGTCGGACTTCCCTATCCGGATCACACTGGTCAGCGACGAAGCGGAAGGCGAGTCTGCAGCAGTCGAGCTGAAGGGTACGAAGAAAGGCGGGAGGCCGTTCTTCTTCCTCGACGGTTTCGCAGGAGCAGGCAACCTGGACGGCCTGACCAAGATCGTGATCCAGAATGTCGCCTTGCGATACAACGACAATGGAACGCCGCTCGGCAAGAAAGCCCTGTTCCGTGTTCTGCTCGCTGCCAAGCCGTAGTACGGCAACGGCAGCAGACCTCCCGTTCCAAACTTGCGTTACTTCGTGCTAGAGAAAACTGATGACAGACCAACTTTTGGGACCGGTAGAAGGCTCACCCTACATCGGCGGAACGCCGGGCGGGGTGGTGTACGCGAACGCATCGGGGAAACAGACGACGGATGGTCCCACCTGGGACGGAAGCACGCTGTCTGTCGGTCCTGCTGGTGATGGTACGGGGACGGTAAACGCTGAATACTTTCGCGTAGGTGAAACCAATGTATTCGATCACGCTACGGTCGGTACATACTGGTTCAAAACGTACTGGTCAGGAGCCGAACGATCAGAACACGGTCAGGACGTGAAGACTGTCTCCACTGGTCGCATGATGTGGGCTAACGTGAGTAACAGCCTAAGTGGTTTCGACGCGATGGTGACCCGTCTTAGCGGCGGTGGAGGGGTTGGAGTCTACAGCGACTTGGTGGGAACCCTCGGTACGTTGCAGGCAGCGACGGTAGACAATCCGTCAGCGGCTCTAACTCTCGGGAATGCTACGTATGCACCTCGTAGTGGTAACGGATTGACCGGCTCAGAAACGTATGGAGAAAATAGCCCGGCGACCAGTGTTAACCAGACGTTTTTCGGTGCAGGCTGTCAGGGCGGGGCATACAGTACGGTCTTAGGGGCGGGGGCTTCAGCGGCTAGCACAAACTGGAACGCTAACGGAGTGACTATCGGTTACGCAGCAGTAGGTGGTTCTAATCGAATCGTTATTGGCGGGACTGCCAACGCAACGGCCGCCTACCAATTCGTTGCAGGCAACCAGTACTGTGACATGCAAAACGTCTACTTCGGCCGGGGCGTAATCGACGCAACACCCGGAACGACTACCGTTAGAGGTACGGCGAATTCAACGACGGACGGGGACGGCGGCGACCTTGCCCTGCAAGGTGGAGCACCTGACGGAGTAGGTGCGTATGGCGACTTGATTTTGCAGCCGGACGGCGGTGACGTTGTTGTCACAGGCGATATAACGGCCAGCGGTCAGCTAAAAGTCAGTGAACAATCTGTTACCCAGATACTAAGCGACCCGGTGTCCGTCGATGCTGAAAACACTCGGGCGTACACGGAATACTGGTGGAGAGTGGACACAGGAGGGGCACGGGTAGCTTATTCAGGGCTGGTGTCTGACAACACATGGACAACAGCAACTACACACGCTGCTGGACGCATGAACTTCCAGACCGGCAATCAAGTGATTGCACTGACGATCGAAGCAGACCAGAACATAACGGCCAGAGGTGACTTAGACGTAACCGGCAGAGTGAAAATCGGAGGGGATGGCAGCGGGTTCCTTGATTCCAATAGCGTACCGCTCGGGGTTCAGTCAACCGTGCAGATGGCACTGGTTCTGGACTCTCCCGATCTGGTCGCACGTTCCAAGACTCTATACGCCCGATACTGTAATACTGGCGACGGATTTATTATTGCGAGTGATGGACCGATTACATTCCAGACGGGTTCTGGCGGCAGTCCAGAGGCTCTACAGATAGACACAAGTCAGAACGCCACTTTTGCCGGTGATATAACGGCAAGCGGTGACCTGTTGCCCGCAACAACACACATGTATGACATTGGGTCCGGTGCCCTACAATGGAATGATTTGTACAGCAAAGGTGCAGGGAAGTTTGGGGACTTCTATGTGAACACGACCAGCAAGGGGAGCGACGGCATTAGCTTCAACGGCACGGGCAACGTGGATTACCATTCACGTGGGGCAACAAGGTACTTTGCAGACACGAACAACAATGAAGGGGTGGGGAACCGGTTTGCATGGTATATCAATCAGAGTCCCACAGGGGCAAGCGGCCCGGTTCTGACGATAGACGACGTAGGAGACGCCACTTTTGCCGGTGATGTCGGTGTTGGCGGTGCTCCTGCAAGGGAACTGCATATACAAGGGTCTGGTGCGGTTTATGGTATGTGGTCGAATACAAGCACAGGACACACTTCTGGCAATGGTTTAATCTGTGGAATTGACGCTAACGGAATTGGCTACCTCTGGAATTATGAAGCCAAAGATCTGGTTCTTGCAACAAATAACGCAGCGGCGATAACAATTAGCGGTACGACACAAGACGCCACTTTTTCCGGTGATGTCTACCGAGAAGGCACTAACGGCGGTATCACACTTGAAGAATACCATATAGAATATCAGTCAAATTATGCTTCGGCATTCTTCAAGACGAACTACACAATCGGAGCGGGTACGGAATGTACTGTCTCTTATGATGGCGGTAACAACCTCTACAAGATTGATACGAAGGGCGGTACGTTTGAGGTCGCTAATAATGCAGGCACTGCACTGACTGTAGACGGATTAGACGCCACTTTTGCCGGTGATATAACGGCCAGCGGTAACATAGAACTAGCTACGAACAACTCACTCCTTGTAGGAGGTACAGGCGAGGGATACATCACGTCGAACGGATCTAATCTGCGGTTTGGGTG
>Ga0208299_1000948_pt1 | contig 23371 bp, 25 predicted proteins | sample 15_taG_FD_184089 | JGI IMG/M metagenome (GOLD analysis project Ga0208299, IMG submission 184089) | Marine viral communities from the Subarctic Pacific Ocean - 15_ETSP_OMZ_AT15312 metaG (SPAdes) (version 2) | ecosystem: Environmental > Aquatic > Marine > Oceanic | place: Pacific Ocean | collected...
TGATCCATATGTGAAGTATCTTTAAATAAACCTTTTATAAATCTCTTTTCCGCCATTATCCTCTATTTACATTTTCTCTTGTATTTAAACTCTCAAATCCATCATCGTGTCTATTTATACTTGGTATTAATCTTACCCATTGATTCATAAATGATTCATATCTATCTATATCTGGATAGTTAGCTGTATTTCTTGCTTGTGTACAATAATACTTCCATTGTTGCTCAGCAAAACTATAGTCAATTCCATTATTTTTAAATTTTGGCGAGCTTAATAATATCTTCTTATACACATACCAAAACATTGCTTCTTTAAAACTTATATCGTCTGGTATTAATGGGTAGCAATCTTCATCTGTTGGAAAAGCCATATAACTTAAACAGATTTTACCACTTTGAAAAGAAGTTTTTATATAATCATTATCTATTATATAAGTATCTTCATAATTTATATTCTCATTAACACAGTCATCACAATGCATACTCCTATGAAATGTACTAGCCCCATATTGTAATGGCTGCATAAGATTACTATCTTTAAAATATACATTTTCTAAAACTACAATTCTATTATTAATCTCATGTAAGACTGATGCTGTATCTGAATATTCTAATGATTCTGCTTGTGCTGCTACTATTGCATCTTGCAGCTCTGTAACTTTTGTTGTTAAAGTATCTAACTCTTTAGATGCTACAGGAGAAACAGAATTATTAATTGCTATTTGATTAATATAATATAAATCTGTAGGTAGTAAGACTTTATGATTAGTTACTGTTAAGACACATTGTTTTTGATTTAATTGAGTAGCAGAGCCTATATGTTCTAAAGCTTCTCCAATCCATTCAATAGCATCATCAATCCAATTATCTCTACTTGGCTTAAGATCTCTAAATATCTTTCGTATTAAGACTTTACTTGATGTTGTTTTATATACTGCCATATTATTATTTTATTTTATTTTTTAAACTTTAAATATGCTAAATCATCTTCTTTTAACAAATGTATTAACTTCTCTTTATTTCCTTTTATTCCTCTAGTAGCATCAAATCTATATACTGATTTGTTTGGGATTTTACATTTACCTTTCCTCCAATAATACTTGCAATAAAACTCATCAGTATGATAGATATGCCATTTAGTTCCTTCTCCTGTTTGAGAGTTATATAATTTTTGACCTTCTTCTAGGAGCTCTTTTTTATACTTATTACTCTCCCCCCAATCTAATCTTGGGGATCTAGGATCTCTATCTTTTTTTATTATGGATAATGTAGATAGATTATTCCCCATATTAAATTCTTTACCCTCTAATATATAATCTATAATCATAATATTAAATTCATGGCAAATAGTAGAAAATAAAGACTTATCTATATCTCCATACTCATTTACGTAATCTTTATATATATCTGAAAGGTTGTGATTCATTTTTTATTTTTTAGTAGGTGGCATTCCCCCCATATCTTGCATTCTATCGTTAGTTGTATCAGATAATGAAGTTGCTAATAATTTTAATTCTCCGTTTAATATACCTTGATTAATTAAATTTAACATATCCATAGGTATAGGAAAATCTGATAAATTCTCATCATAGCATCCCCCTTGAATACAATCATTAAATTCTGTAACATCTTTTGGATTTTCAAATACACCTCGAATATTAATTGTTTCTAATCCATTTGCATTATAAATATATAAAAAATCATTTATCATATACGCTTTATAATTATCTTTTGTATATTTATCATAAGGTAAAAATTGAATCATATTTGAATCTACTAAAGGTATTGTATTAGTACCTGTAATATCTCCTACATATGTTATAGCTTCTTCAAAATTATATCTTATTGTTTTTGGTATAGATTTTACACTTTTATAAACTGTACATGTTGATGGCAAATTACAACATTGTGTAGCGTCTACCGCTTCTAAATTTACACATCCTAAATCTTGTTCTATATGCCTACTATTAAAACCATTTTTAGCATAATCTCTTCTAATAAAAACTGCACGATAATGTTTAATATTAAATTTTATTTGTTCTAAAGATATATGCTCATCGTGATTAGATCTGCCTCCTCTAACAAGATTTAATAGATTATATGCAATTTCATGTAATGTCATTATTTTTTTCTTTTTTCAAGGGATCGACCACCAAAATATGCTCCTATAACGGTTATAAGAACAAGTTGTAATAGGTCAGTCCACTTTGGTTCAACCTCAAAGTTTATTGTACCTGCATCTATAAATATCATTAATACAGTACTAACAACTAAAAAAACTAGTACCATTGGTCTTACATTTTTACTTAACCATGAATCAGAATTCATATCTGCTTTCCAGCGATCTGTAATATTCTTTTCCATTTCAATTTCATAACTAGCAATCAATTCTTGTATCTTTTGTTCTGCTGCTAGTTTTTCTTCTTTAGATGTATGTAAGTTATCTATTATTCCACCTACTCCTTTTACAAGTTCTGTAGCTCCACTTGAAAATATTTTTGTTAATATACTCATAATTTACTATTTATTATTATATTTTATTGTTTCTATTCTATTTCTTTCATTAATACATCAACTGCACTATCTGATTGATCAAGCTTTATAACTAATTTATACAAACTGTAATCATATTCAATATCATCTTTAGATAATAGTAAACTAACTCCAACCGGTAATGTTAAACTTTTTAAAATATAAAATGTTCTATCATCTATACTAACAGACTCAGAAGTCGGAGTCCAATCATTTGCTGAAGTAGGAGGTACTCTATCTGAAATCAAAGGAAAATATATAAGATATAAATCAATAACTACTGGATCAGAAGAATGTATATTAGCTAATCGAACAGAATATAATTCTTTATTACTTATTCTTCGATTACCAAGTGCAATATCTGTAGCGCTGTTACCTCGTATATTTTTATATATATATTTATACTTCATTTATTTATGTTGTTAATGGTATCTTTAATATTATTGTCCACGTAACAAATATTTCATCTGTGGCGTTGTCTGCAGTTGCCATTATAGCTGGTAATATAACATCTCCAGCAACTATTGTTTTGTTTACAGTGTTTGATATTAATTTACAAGGTCCTTTATAACTACTTGACCCACTTACTCCACCCGATGTATCAGCACTAGCTATACATTCTAAAGTGTACTCATGAGTGGTTCCAGTATGTCCATAATCAAGTCCATCGCCGGTACCAGCCCCATCAGAATAAAACAATCCAGCTTTAAAAGCTAAGTTGCTATCATCGTTTCTACCTATAGCATGAAACCCAACTAATACGCCAGCGTGTGGTAACACAATTGAATTTGCTGTGTGGTTTTTACCAAGAGCAGTTGAAGCTTCTAAAGTAGTTGTTGTTATATTACTATCAGCAGTCCAATCTTCGTCATATATACCTTTCGCGGAATTAGGAAACATCCATTCAGGATCACTACCATCATTAGTTGGTTTACCACTCGCGCTAAATGTCATATAAGTATACGCGTACTTAGTATTTATTTTATCATCAATAGCAGCAGATGTCATTAAGCTAGTATCATTATCAGCAAAAGATTCTGTAGATGTTTGAACCGTTGACAAAGATGCGCTATCAAACTTTAAAGTACCTTCAAGATACAAGTCGTCCTCAATAAACACATCACCATCATCTACGTAAACAGCGTAAGCATTAGTAATGGTTTGGTTAGTACCTGCCGCTGGCGCGCCTTTTACATATAATGTAGCTGCGTCTGTAGTTGTTACGGACGAATTAGTTGCATTCAACCTAGGAGACTCAATATTTACATGTGTATACATAGCCGCCGTTCCAGATGTAGAAGTATTAGTATCTGTTATATCATGAGAGTCTACGTGAATTACACCGCCATCGCCTGGAGTTACATTTTTATCACCATCAAATACCGCTGAAGCTATTTGAGAAAAACTTTTTATTCCAGTGAAAATTTGACTCCCTGATAAATGAGCTGTATCCGCGTCTAAATAAGCACTTGCAACAGCTGTTCCTTGCCAAACTCCAGTTCCAATTGTTCCAACAGTTGTTGCTCCAGCTAAAGTTGTAACATTAGGTTGACTTGCTGTGGCTAAAGTTCCAGTAAGTGCGCCAGTTGCTGTAACAGCTCCTGGGAAAGTCGCTAACTTATCACTATCTAAAGTTAACGCTAACCCTTCAACCGCGTTCCCATCACTAGTCCAAAACTCTAAACGACCTCCATTTTCACTAGCTGACCAAGCTGCATCAGCTTTTGCCTCTATTCTAGCACCTATAGTTCTATTGTTACTAGCATCTTCAGCACCTTGAAACTCTATTACACCTAGTCTATGGTCTTCTCCCATAGCAGCGCCATCATCACATGTTAATAATAGTTTAGCCCCTTGTGACGCACTACTTGTTGTTGAACTTAGGCAGCTAAGATATGCTCCATCCGCATTTGACGCTACAGGGCCATAAGTTATAATCCCCGTGTCTTTAATACCAAACATTAATACTTCATCAACATAAAACTCCATCCTTCCATCATTGGTAGTACCAGAAGATGTATATGTTGTAAAATTAACATCACACAGACTTTGGGTGCCACTATTATATGTTGATTTTATTTCTAATCTATTTGTCGCTGACGATCCTAAACTAATAGTTGGGTTACCATCGTTTACAGTATCATATATAGTAATATCTCCGCCAGGTTCTAAAGCAATATCACCAGCTGCTTCTAAAGTTATATCACCATCAGCGGCGATTTCAAAATGAGCAGCAGCAGCATCATCATCTGTAGTTGTTAATGTTGTTAACCCATGAGTTGTTGTTCTTATAGTAAATAAATCGCCTTGATCTTCGTTAGATACCATACTTAATGTAGAAATGTTGCCACTATTTGCAAATGTTAAATATGCTTCAGACGTCACTGTGCCATCACCATCATCTGTTAACAATTGATTGTCGGCTCCATCTACCCCAGCACCATGAAGATCAGTAATTCCAGTATCGCTTTGCTTAACTATTTTATTGTTGGAGTCTAAACCTAAGTTACCGCCACTAGCTATAGTACCAGATGATATACCTTCTAAATATACGCTTCCTCTAAAACGTGCAATTAAATCTACAATATGTTGTCCTAACCATTTCAATTTATATATCTTTACTTTCTATTAATGTGTATGAAAATGAGTTACCATGGATCTCTCTAGCTGCTTGACATATATCTAGAAACTCATGCCAATCATCATTAGCCGCTATTACTTGACATCCTGCTGACCATTTATTTACTTGTGTTGATTTTTTACCTTCATATTTACTTGCTCTATGAATATTAATTCCAAATATTCCTGTATCTGTTTTTAATTCATTTAAATCATAATTATCATCACGATTATTATCCCTATAAACTGTTACCGGTTTCTTTTGTCCCAATGCTAAATATTTTCCTTGATGTAGTCTTAATTTATGCGAACCTCTATACTGACCTGGTTTTAAAATCGCTACACCTTTTTCATTTAAGATATTTTCAACCCAATGTGTTCCAGGATCTGTAGTACAGTCAAACTCATGATATTTCCATTCTCCATCTATTTTATATGATATAGTAATCTTATCATCAAAACGATTAGTAACTTTATCTTTAGTTTCAGAATTTCTAACACCTATAATATTAACATCATAATCTTTATTAGAATTATCATTAAACCAAATATATCCAAGTTCCTGTACAGCACGCTGTATTTGTTCTCTTGTATATTTCATATTTTATTTATTTATGCTTTTGTCCAGTATCCGTATTCAACTACACATGCTGCAGTTTGTGCTTCCATTGTAATTGCTTGAGAACTATACAAAGGAAAAATTGCAAACTCTCCTACATCTAATCTCATTTTAGCATCTCCTCCAAGTTTTACTTGAAGCCAAGCTGCTGCATTACTAGAAGAAATATTTTTTAAATATACATATGAGAAAGATGAATTACTAGCTATTACAGATTGTGCTGATCCTGTAGCAATAGATTTTCTAGAAAACTCTGTAGGATTTGCTGTTGTTAAAATATCTGTAACACTTACATTTAAAGCATCGCTCATAGCAGTACTACTCGTTAATGTTAATTTAGTTGTTAATGTAGCCATTTTATTTTATTTTATTTATTATTATTATACTTCGAATAGCATTATTTCTAAAACTGGAGTTCCGGAAGCAGCATCATATGCTAAATCATGAGCTCCCGCCCAAGGAATAAAACAAAATTCTCCAGCTCCAAGCATTACTATATCTGTTCCGCCTGTTGTAGCTCTAATATCAATTCTTTCATCTGTATCTGTGCTTAAATTCTTTAAAAATACATAAGATTTACTATAATCAGAGGCTGCTAAAAATACAGCAGCTGTAGTTGATGTTGCTATTCTTTTTTGTACTACATCATTAGAAAATGTTAGTGCATCGGTTACTGATAAATTTAAACTATCACTTGTAGCAGTTGAACTAGATAATGTTAATTTTGCTGTTAATGTTGCCATGATTTTATTCTTTAATTATTTGTTTCGTTATTATTTTATTATTTTGTATTATATGTAACATATAAACTCCTCTTGAGTAATTGGACAAATTAATATTACTAGGATTATCTTCTGTAATAAGTAACTGCCCAAGATTATTATATATATTAATACTAAAATCTTTTCCAACTATATTTACAATATCCTTTGTTGGATTTGGATATATTATTATTTTATTTTCGAAAACTCTTGCTGGTGGTAAGTTTCCAGTCCATCCATCACTACAATAGTTATATGTTAACTGACATATCTCATCCCACTCATTTTCACAACAATAATCATCTACTGATATTACCCAAGCATAACAAGAATCATTTAACCAATAAGGATTACCCGGGCCAGTAATACAACCAGCATTGAAAAGACAAGAAATACTATCATGAACATTAGCAGACTCATTATAATTATAAGCCGATTGGTCCATACAACCTTCAACCACAACCACACACGAATTATTATCAGTATTAGCTGTTGAATCATAGTTAAAAGCAGTACTATCCATGCACCCATAAATATAAGGAATACAACTGAAATCTTCTGTATTAGCGGATGGATTGTAGTTAAGCATTGAAGGGTCAGTACAACCATAAATATAAGGGATACAAGAATTATTATCAACATTTGCTAAAGGATTATAATTAAACATTGTGCTATCAGTACAACCATAAGTTGGTAATATACAACTAAAATCATCAGTATTACAACTATCACAATAATTTAACGCAATAGGATTAGTACATCCTAAAACTATTGGCACACATGTACCATTATCTGTATTAGCTAAAGGATCATAATTGTAAGCAGACGTATCCATACATCCGTAGTAGTATTCTATACAAGAACCATTATCAGTGTTAGCTAGTTGATCATAATTCCACATATTAGGATTAGTACATCCATAAATATAAGGTATACAACTACCATCATCAGCGTTAGCACTTGGAGAATAATTCCACATAGTACTATCAGTACAACCATAGGTAACACCTATGCAACTTCCATCATCTGTATTAGCAAGTGAATCATAATTTATAGCGATTGAACTCATACAACCATATATTACAGGTATGCAAGTATCTGGTGTATTAGCATTAGGATTGTAGTTAAATGCTAAATCATTCATACAACCTAGTATAACTGGAATACAACCCCCATTATCGAGATTAGCTAAAGGGTCATAGTTGAATGCTAAAGGATCTGTACAACCAAAAACAGTTAGAGTTAAACAACTACCATCATCTATATCAGCAATATAACCCTGAGTATAATATTCTAAATAACCTGGACTTGTGCAACCAGGCGTGTAATAGCAAGTGTCATTAGTATTAGCTAAACTATTATAATTATAAGCTATTGAATCTATACAACCAACAATTACTGGCTCACAATAATCACCGCAAGAAGGTAAAGCGCTATACGTTACCCAAAATGGAGAAGAGAAACCTTGTAAAGCTCCTTGACCATTATTTGAAAATGGATTAGTTCCTTCTTCTAATAATACAACTCCATTTGCATTCGTTAATTTAAACGAATTTTGCATTGTTTGAAAAGTTGTTTGTTGTGGATCTGGATTCTGTGCATTAGGGATTTCAAAGTAATAAACTGTAATTGGTTTATCTGTTTCTAAGTTTATTGGAAATGTTTGTTGATACGAACCTGGTCCCATTGTATATGTCCAAGTATTAGTTCCTTGAATAACTCCTAAATAAGAATTACCCCACCCATCAGCTGCATCATCTTTTATTGTTAAAACATAATTACATACTGGTATTAAATCCATTTGTGAAGCAGTTGGATCGTAATTATATGCTGTTGAGTCTGTACAACCAAATATGTGTAGATTAACACAAGAACCATCATCAACGTTTGCTAATGGATTAAACTCTTGGTATGTCGGATCAAGACAACCTGGAATTGCCGGTGGTCCCGCACAAGCAACTCCATTTTGTGGGGTTGAATAAGCTACGGTACCAAAATTAACACCCACAGGATTCTGATTACCATCTAACCAAGTACCTGATGTAAGATGTGTTATAGTATCACCATTACAATCATATATAACTACCTCTCCAGCAGAACCAGTGGTTCCATTACCCATAATACCATCTCCATATGTATCAGTTAGTATAAATTCAAAACCTGCTGTAGAAGATACGCAAAAGTCATATGTATAAGTAACCCCTATATCATTATAAGTATACGTTCCAGAAGGAGTACTAACACCAGCCCCTGAATTTGTTACCATTGTCCAGCCAGTTTCTTGGGGCCAATTGTCCAATCTGATTGTCATTGTAATCTGCTGCTCTGTTGCAGGATCACAATTTGTACCTCCACAAGACCCATCATCTATTGTAGCCCAAGGATTATAAGATGTTGCGGTTGAATCCATACACCCTGTAATACAAGGAGTTGGAGTATAAAATATAGTATCTGAAAACGTATTGTCTGCATATTCTAATACAGCATAGTGTTCTATCGACCAATTAGGTGGCATTTGCCCATTACCAACCGCTACCGCAAATCCTGACCAACCAACTGTTGCCGGCCAATATCCCCCATAATATTGAGACCAACCATTTTCATCGCCTATATGAATTGTAACAACATCACACTGTGACATCGTTGTATCACCCTCCCATTCAAATTGTATTGCTGCTTGATTTCCCCAACACATTTGGTATGCGTTAGAATTAATAAAGCCTACACAAGGAGGATAAGCACACGACCCATCATTAGTCGTTGCTATAGGATCGTAGTTTAATGCCATTGAATCCATGCAGCCAATTGGATATGAATCACCAATAGATATATCATCTATTGCTATATCACTAGCCCAACCTGATCCTGTTATACCTTCAAAAGCTATTGTAAAATCACCTATTATACCTAAATTATCTAAATCAATATATTTAAGTAACCATTCTTCACCTTGGTCTCCTTGTATAGAATCTATTTTTGTCCATCCATTATTATCACCTATCCATATATTTAATTCACCCATTGTATTACCATACATGTGGTACCAGAATGATAATACTTGTCCTGGTGTTTGTGATATATCAAATGTATCTGTTTGAGATATAAAATACATATCAGGATAGTTTGGTGACGAAGCCTCTACATACCAATAGTTTCCGCTTCCCGTCGTGTGGTCTGCTTGTGGTCCTGTATTGTTTGACCATGTTGGACCTGACCATATTAGCCAATCACCATCATCACCTGTCCAGTTTATTAGTTCTACGCCGTTATCAAAATCATGAATCCATGGAAATGTATTGATTTGTCCAAATCCTATAAAAGGAATTAACAATATTAATAATATTATTTTTTTCATTGCTTAGTTTTTACTTTTTCAAATGAACTAATACCAAAACATCCTAATGTTACCCATACAAATGAATTATATATTACCTCATTAATTACTAACTTACTCTCTTCACCTACAAATATAAAACTAGTTGTAAGATCTGCTATGGCAAATAATACCATAACTACAAAGGATGCAAATCCAACTACATTCTTTTCATTAATTTCATTTTTATCTTTAAATAAACTCCACATATTAAAAATCGCTCATTAATTGATTATCTATTTCTTCTTGTACTTCTTCTCTTGTTGCTATCATTTTAAAACTTAAATCAGCTTGAAATCTTGCAACCTCCTCTCCGTCTTTAAATATTATAATAGTTGGTACAACAGCTATTTTATATTTTACTTGTGCCTCTGTATCTGTAGCTATATCAACATAATTTTTAGTAGTACAATCAGATAATTGTCGTACCCAAGAAACTTCATTAGCAGAGTTCCAACCAGCATTAAATTGAGTTACTTTTATCTGTGCAAAAGCACCCCCAGCAACTAACATGAAAAATATTATTAACATGTATATAGTAAAAATCTTCCAAGTACTATCAATTTTTTCCATTATCTATTATATAATTTATCCTCTATTTTTTCTAAAGACTTTTTAATTTCATCTACATCATCTTTTGTTTCTATAATAGTATTACGAATCATCTGATCTTTCATATTGAATTCCATTCTAGTAACCTCATCTGGCGGTATTACAGGTAATTCTTTCGCTTCTTGTATATCAGCCTGTAAAGCAAACCACATTCCTATTATAGTTGCCATAGTAAAACCTATAGCTATCATTGTTTTTACACTAATTGTAAAACCTGTATCTTCATTTAATTCTTTTGCCATTAGTCCCAAAACATTTTAATAACTAATCCTATAGTAACTACATAAATAGCCCATAAAGCTTTAGTTATAATTTTACGATAACTTGTATTTCTATTTACTCTAGCTGTAACACCATAATCTGGATCTAAAAGCTTCTCAGTTAACATATCTAATTTACCATCGATTTTATCCATTTTTTCTTCCATTGAATCCATCCTTTGCTCCATTAATGATATTTTTTGAGATAAAGTAGCCATTATAATTCAAGTCCAAAATTTAATACTATAAGTCTATGCTCTACACCAGGATTACAATATAATTCTAATACTGTTATTCTTCCAAATCTAATACATATATTGTAAAGATTATCTTTTTTATTTCCTTTTGCCCAACTGTTTATCCAATTCATATTATTTATTTTTTTTACCACCCCAATATTCAACAGCAAATCCTTCTTTAACTAGAGTGTCATTAATATTAACATCATCTACTATTAAAGTACCAAGTACTCTTCCATACTTACCTACTTCTTTACTTTCTAGAGTAAAATCTCCATCTCCTAATAATTCTACTAACTTAGCTTTTGAAGCTAATCCTCTAGCTTTCTCTTCTAAATCTCTTGTTCTTGACTCTGGAGTATCAATTCCAGCAAGTCTTATTCTTTTATGAATAGTAATATCAAATCCTAAATCTATATTAGCATCTATTGTATCTCCATCTACTACTCTATCTAATTTTGCTTTATATGTATACATTAAAATATTACGTAATTAACACCAAATTTAAAATCATACCACTCTCTATTCCAGTACTTATTATATTTACCTTCTATAAAATATCCTAATTGCTTATTATATTTTATACCATATATTAAGCCTGCAGAATAATCATACCATTGATCATCTTCTATATAATTATGATAAGAAAATTCACTACCATCATTATAATGATATGGTAAAATATTTCCCCAAGCATGTAGCCATGTATTTTTACTATATTTATAATAATCAAATCCTATTATAATAGAATGTTGTATTTGTTTCTTTAACTCTCCCCTTTTTCTTTTAGAATAATCCGCTATTACTTGAGGTATTACAACTTCTTTCCATACTTCTGGATTAGTTGCAACTATATTACCATTAGGATCTTTATATTCACTTGATTGTACATCTATTGTATAACCTTCTTGTATGGCTAAATACGTATAGTGTATATTTCCATTATCTAATATCCATTCATTTAATGGATCATATCCATAAGGTTCTGCTAATCTATGCGCAGCACCTACACTAAATGCTAAATCAGTACTTTGTTTATGCCTATATCTTTCTGATAATTCAAAATATTCTATATCAGCAAAACCATCTTTTACATATTCTACTTTAGCAGCAAATTGACTTATACATAAAGGACCATCACAATCATCATCAGAACTATATCTAATAAAATGATGTTGATCTATATAATCAATACCTTGTTGTCTAGCGTAATCTACTTCAAAAAGATATTCAAATCCTTGAACTTTACCTACAGTTGCTGCATCAGTATAATTAGACTCTGTACCGTCATAAAAAGTATTTGCTTTATTTTCATATCCAAATCTAGCTATCTTTCGTATACCAAATGTTACAGAATAATCATAAGGAGTTTTTATTAAATCTTCCTCTAATTGTCCTGAAGTAACAGAGAATGTTTTAACATCTGATACAGATGTACCTCCATTAACTGCTCCGTATAGTGTAGCAAATTTTAAATGCTTTTTTACATTCTTTTTTAAATTAAAATTTTTTAAATAAGAATTTATATCATTTTGAGCATTTGTTAAAAGAGACACACATAATAAAAGTGATAAAATTAAAAGTCTAATCATATTATTATTTGTTCTATTCTTACTGCCATTATTCTATTATTTTTATTATATTATTAATCTGTTTAGCAGTTATATCTTCAGGTAAACTATCTTCAGTAAGTATATTAAGTTTAATTTTCATTTCCTCTTTCATTATTTCTGATACTTCATCCATTTGTGCTCTTCTTGAAGCTACAAGTTCTTTGTTCTCTTCTTCTAATTTATCTATTTGCTCTTTAGCATTTTCTTCGCCTTTGTTTGCGATTTCATTTACTTGAGCAGCTAACTTCATAAATTCTTCTGAAGGAGTTCCTGCTTTTTCTACATCTTTAAGTTTGTCATGAAGTATAGCAATATTTTTACTTACATTAATACTAAAATCTTTACCTTTAATCTCTTGAACTTGATATAATCCATTAATTAGATTTACAAATTCTCCTTTTGTTGCATTAATTGTTTTCATTGTTTTTGTTTTTGGTTTTGTAATTGTTGTCATTGTCTATTTATTTATTGGTTAATATTAATTTATCACTAAAAAGTGAATTTTACTTGCTGTTGCAGAAGTTGCTCCTGTTGCATCTGAGTGCATAATACTAATTTTAAAACTTCCACTTGCAACTGTATGTATTGCGCAAGATAACTGCGCATTATTTGTTGTATTTTCATCTTGCATAGTTACTAGAATTACAGAGTCTGATGCAACTGTACTATTAGTAACTGTAAATTCCGCATTTGTATCATTTGCTAAAGCTACTGCTGCTAATGTAATTACACCAGAAGTTGCATTAATTGTAACCCCTGTAGTATGATCAGTAGCTTGTGTAACTGTTCCTTTACCTGTATGGACAATCCCTCTAGCCGCTTGCGTAATTACTAAATTACCTGTATCAACTGTTACATTCTGTCCTTCTGCTGCTACTGTTAATCCGGCCACTGCTGAAGTACTTGTATAAGTTTTTAATTGTATATCTCCATCTGTCCCACTAGCAGATTTACCTGCTGTTACAACTACAGATCCTGCTGTACCACTACTTGAAGCAGTTCCAGCATTTAAATTTAAATGTCCTGCTTGACTATTACTACTACCTCCTCCTTCAAGTGTTGTATTCGCTCCCACAACACCATCTCCTGAAAGATTTGGTTTAATTGTTGGGGCTGAGGTATTAGCAAATCTAATTCCCCCTATTATATTTAAACTCTCATCAAAAAATGCTGTTGGAGTTGATTGTCCCATAAATACTTTACCAGTAGAATCAAGATTAATTCCTTCATGTGTCCCATCACCACTTAACCAGCCTGTATGTAAATCAATATCATAACCAGCACAATCTAGATCTGCTGCAAGAGTTGATAAACTTGCTGCAAGAGTAATTGTTCCTGCACCGTTAGTAATAGTCATATTAGTACCAGCTGTAAGAGTTGATACTGAAGGATAACCATTAGTTGCATTACCTATAAGTAAATGTCCATTTGTAGACATTGCTGTACTGGCTGCTATAACATCTGTAGCATTTGCATATAATACTGAACCTTTAGCTATAGTAGATAAACCAGTTCCGCCATTTGGTACTGCACATTCTCCTGTTACAGTTCCTGTAAAATCTACTCCTGATAAAAATCCTGAAGTTGTATTATTACATAGACTTAAATCTATTCCAGCTTCTAAGGCTGTAAGAACTATATTATCAGAAGCTGTAGTTACTGTTAATAAACCTGTATCTCCTGATTTTATTCCTTTAAGATTTAGTTGATTTTTATTACTAATACTTGAATATAAATTCTCACCTCCTGAACCTGCAGTTGCAAAAGCTGGAAATAAAGTTTCTACTGATATTTTTTTAGATCCTCTTGAAGTACTATTAGTCACTAATAAGTAATCAGCACTTACTACACTTGTTTTTGATAATGTTGTTAAATCTATTAATTTTGACATTGTTTTATTTTTTTTATATTATACGCTATCCTATATCTATACCAGTATCATCTTCTATTGGACCAGTATTGGTACCTAAAGTTAAATTAATACTAGAACTAGAACTTGCCCCAGAGATTGATATAGGTGCACTTAAATCGTTTCCGCAATCTCTACAAAAAGTATTTACAAAGGTAATAAAATTATCGATATAATTTATATTATTTGTATTTGATATATATCTCATATTATCATTGCAATACCCCCAGTATCCTGATGCATTACCAGAAGCATTTTCTGGATCTAATCCTGCTACACTAACTCCAGAAGAAGTTGAACCTTGACCTGGACCATAAAAGATCCAAATATTTCCACTATTATGATGTTTTATTATATCTCCAGGATATAATTCAGTTGTTGAACTAAGAGTAAACATCTCATAAGTAGATGTAGTACCAACTGCTGGGTCTAATGTATTAACATTTGCATCATTTAATCCTGTAGTAGTTCCTCCTGTTATCCAAAGTTGCTCACAACTTATATATACATCTGCCGCATCTGGAGTATTTGCATCTGCACAGTTATAAATACAATCTAATCCTTTCTTTTTTAATAAATAATCTATTAATATTAATTTCCAAACATTCATAATCGAACACTCATCTATTGTCCCTATTATTAATTTATTATAATAATTAAATCCATTTTCTGCAATACACGTTTGGATTTGACTTAAAGTTTGATCTATAGTTGGGGGTATACATGGAGGTAATAGAGATGGAAATTCACAAGTATCTGGATCACAATTTGCTGTTGCTTCAGGATTATAATTTATTGCTCCATCGTCTGTACATCCACAATACTCACAACTACCATCATCATATGTACATCCTGCACAGTAATTTGATGCAGCAGGATCCATACATCCACATCCAGCTATACCACCGCCTACAGTAACTTCTACTTCCATTTGACACCCATTACAATCTTCTAATAAAATAGTCCATGTTTTAGGGCATATACCAGTTATAGTAGTTGTTCCTGTAGTATAATCTTGATCTTGTATAAAATAAGCATTACTATTTGATATACCACAAAAGAAGTACATATAAACTATAGTATAAGTTGTACAACCTGTAGCAGAAGTTACTGTTAAATCTACTGTACCATCACAATTCATAGCACATATTGTAGGATCCGCAACAGTAGCAGCTGTCGATGTATATGAGAAGTCCATTGCAGGATCTTCACAATATTGACAGTTTCCATCATCACATGGAGGAGGGGTTCCTACTAAAGTTCCTGCAATATTATATCCATAATTAGAAGCTAACGGATCCGTACATCCACACTCAAGGTATTGACATGAACCATCATCAAAAGTAGCTAAAGGATTATAATTAGATGCTGTTAGATCAGTGCACCCAGGAATACCAGTATAACAACTACCATCATCACAAGTAGCTAATGGATTATAATTAGTTTGAGTAGGGTCTGTACAACCATATACACAGTAAGTACATGAACCATCATCACAAATAGCTGAAACATTATAATTTAATGCTCCTGAGTCAGTACAACCATAGATTGGTATCTCTATGTATTCTATATTAGAGTCTAAACTACACTCAGTTTGAGTTAGAGGATCCTGTCCGTAATAACTTACAAATGTTACTTTATAATTTCCACTTCCATTTATATTAAAATATGATTGTGCAAAAGTGTGTGTATAATTAGAAAAAGGGCCTGTATTGCCAGAACCCATTACATTTATCCAATTCCCATTATCTTGAAATAATAAGTAAATTTGTGTATAATCAGCATCCGGAGTACAAGTAACATCAACTGTATATTCAAGATTACAAGTAGTTGAAGCATTTGATTGGGCAAATACAGGAGTCTCACAACAATCAGTAGTAACTATCGGACAAACTGCTTGATCATGAAAATATAAGTTTGAATCTGTAAGTATAACATCATCTGCTGCCAGACCTTGCTGAGCATTTTGACTAATTTGTGATACACAAGCTGGCACTGGAACGATTACATCAAAAATCTCATAACATTGTTCTTGTTCAGATGCTGAATCTGGATCATCTACCCAAACTTTTATACTATAATAACCATATGTAATACCTGCACCTAGCGTACTAGAAGTAAGGTTTACATTCCAACCATTGCCTTGATTATTAATTGCAGTTCCAACTATTGTGGTACCAGCATCAAATGTAGTTAAATCATTTGTTGAAATCCAATTTGAATTACCATTTGCTGATTGTGTATCCCACTTATATAATGCTACATAATAATCAGCATTTTGAGTAGTACCACTAACTATATTATTTATATAACTCTGAAAAAGAGATGTTGGTGAAATACCTGTAATATTAATTTCAGCATCTGTAGCTGTAGTATTTGTTGCATAAGTAATTGTAGCTAAAGTACCAGTACTCTGAGCAATACTAGATTGATTTTGTGGCCCTACTACTGCACCTTCATTTAGTTTTCCATTTGTCGCCTCACAATAATGACACCCTGTAAGATCTGATATACCAGCACCTGCATCATAATTTAAAGCATTAGAATCTGTACATCCAACTGTTGGGGCTGGATCAGCTAATGATACCGTTGTTTGTGCTAAACAAACTGTTGTACTAGCGTCAAACACATATACATTATAAGTCCCTTCTCTAAATCCTTCACTATTTGTTGTCCCTAATCCATACGGCGCAGATGTACTTGTTCCTCCAGGCACATATCCTTGAGCAGAAGAAGCTGCATAAGTAGCAGATCCTACTGCACCTGTTTGTAATAAACCTCCATTAACATTAGAAGTAACAGTATTACCAAATGTAAAACTAGTATTTGCAACAGCTCCAGAACCAACTCCCAATCCTGCGGTATTCCCACACATTGTATCGAGTGCGTTCTGATTTTGTATAACATATGTATAATTTGCTGTACCTGTAGGTAATCCTTGAGGAATACCATTAGTTGCAGTACTAAATCCTTGATCTAATATAGTTACATTTATATAACCATCTGTTCCCCCTATAGTAGTTGGATCAGTACCTTGTACATTAAGAGTTAAAGGTTGAGTACTATAAGTAATATCATCTCCATTAACATTAATACAATCTGGACAACAACTTCCTGGTGTCCAAATAGCTATATTTGGGTCAAGTTGAACAGCTGTAGGAATAGCAACACTAGCACAATCTTGTCCGGTATAGCCCCAATAAGCCATATTGTTTGGATTAGTACATCCATCTATTGTATAAGTTGGAGGGGCACAAGAAGGTAAATTTTCAGTATAGAAAGAATAATGTACAAAGAAGAAATTTGAATAGTTAGAATTAGATATGTGGTTATTAATTACGGTACTAAAAGGAGTGTTATACGTACTATTTGCTAGCTCAGAAGTAATCTGAGTATGAATATTAACACCAGTACTATTAGCAGGAGGAAGAAAATCCATCAATATCTCCCATTTTTGTTTAGAGGCTGTTCCGGGAGCTGGATGCCGTGTAGTCCCTGTAGAAGTAGCTATACCATCATACGCTTGCCATCCTTTCATATGCATGTGATTACCGCTACTCCAATTAGTTATAGCAGTAGATGCGTAATCAACAAAAATTCCTACCGGATCAAGTGTTGAATTAACATATGACATTTTATAGATTGAAGTACCAGCCAGTCCGTAAGACCAGAATGACCAATCATCATCCCAGTCGAATGGATCATATCCTGATGAACTAGTTCCACTTGCAGAGCATCCAAAAACCTTTGGTATAGCAAATACTGAAGCAGCAGTAAGCATTATACCAGCCCAAGCATTCCAGAATCTTTGGGAGGGCCTTGGAAGAAGTACCTCCATTCGTTCTACATGACCGGAATTAAAATGAACATCAATTTGCCTAAGCTGATCTGCAGGATTAGTGGGAAAATTGTTGTCAAAATTACCACCACCGTATTTCAACCCGAACCCATATGCTCCTGCTCCACTTGCTCCTGTAGGCGGATTGGCAGAATTACTATCCCAACTATCTCCTGTTACATCTACAATACTAGTAGCAAGATCGAATCCTGGAGCATTGTTCATAGGATCACCTACGTGATTTACACACATAATCCTATGATCGACAACACAACTAGTACCTAGCATAATATATCTAGGATCACTTGTACTATTAACCATATGAGGCTGGGTAGGATTACCTGTATAAGTAAAATCTCCTACAGTACTAGATGCTGTTGAATAAAGTGTTTCAGATACCGATCTACTTATTAAAGGTGTAGTAGCTGAAGAAGAATAAATAGATATTGTTTTCTTAAGTGCTTTTTCTTTTTCGTATGGAGAAATTGTCTTTTTTTTATCGGATTTATCTGAAGCCATAAATAGTTTTAATTAATTTTAACAATCACACCCACAACTAGCATCACAAATTTCTTTTGCTTTTAAGTATTTAGAATTTGCATCTTGTAGGAATCCGGGCCTTGTACTTTCAGCTGCATCATTAGCCTGTACAATAGCATAATCAGCTGATTTAAGAAGTAGAAATATTTTTTGAGCTTTTGCTAATGATGTTGCGCATTTAGCACAATCACAAGCACACTCTATAAGTTCATTAGTTAATTTAGTTAAACAACAATCAATATCACAATGTAATAGTACTGATTGTCTATCTATTTCATTTCCTGTTTGCGTCTTTAAAATTACGGTAACTATACCATTTGTAATAGTTAATTTATTAACAGGTATAGGGTAACTAATATATGGCGAACCTGGAGTAACAGTAAATACGGGATTCACTGTTCCTGAACAATCAATTCCAGAACCATCTACACACTCTAATACAAAATTAGTACTGTTATCTACAGTATATCTTATACCTACTGTTAAAAATTTACAACTATCTGCTGCGTTTAAAGTTAATGCCATAATTTTTTATTTTGGTTTATTTGAAAAAAAAGACCAATAGGGGGACTAATGCCCCCTATAAGTCTTATTAAGTTAAGAGATTATGATAAATCTCCAGTCAATACGTATTCAACGTAAAGATCAAGTTTTCCTACCTCTACTGCTTCATCATCAGCTGTAGTAAGTAAAAGCTCTACATTAGCTGTTGTAGCTATACTAGTTGCTGCATTTAAAGCAATTACTTCTAATGCAGAATCATGAGCTGAATCAGCACCAAGATTTGCTCCCATGCCTACTAAAGTACCATGAATACCTGCATCCCACTGTCCTGCAGCTACACCGTTTGTACCAGTAGCACTAATTGCAATTGCTGCAACGAAAGCTCCTGTAGCACCTGTATATCCTAATGCAAGTGTTTGAGAATCATCATTACCATCTGCAAACGTTGTAGTTACAAAATAGTATGCTTTAGTAATCAAAGCTCCTTCTGGAATCCAAACAGAACCAGCAGTAGCAGATGCCGAAGCATTATTTGCTAAATTGGTTGTTGCTGCATTCCAAGTTGCTCTCGCAACATATTTATTATTTAAAGGGTTATTTGCCATTTTATTTTATGTTTTTTAAGTTAATATTATAAGTTAACGTTTGCGAACCCAGCTGAGTTCAAATAAGGATTAAGTACTCCTTCTAACGCTTGAGTTAAAGCTGCTGTTCCATTATCAAAAGCTATATTTAACTCGATAATATTATCAACACCATGAATTTGAGATGAAGAACTTCCATCTTTAGTTGCTGCAATATGATACATATCATATGAATCACCAACAACTGCTGTTTGTGTTGGAGTTACTGGAAGTTGAACTCTATTATAGTAACCATAGTTAGCACCTCTTAAGTCTTCTTCCATTTGTTTTACATAATAACCATCACCATATCCTCTAAGTGCTAAAGTACCTGTAGCTGATTGATTAGGAGCTGAAATAGTGTAAGTACCACCATTAGCTGCTGCATCACCATTTTCAATTACAATATTAAAAGTTGTTGGGTATTCAGCTACTTGACCATTAGTCATAGTTTCACCTTTATCCCATCCTACTAAAGTAATTGTAGTTGAAGCATCCCAAGTTATTGATTTTACAAACCAAGGAAGATCTGCAGAATTAGTTGCACTTAAAGAAGCACTACCAGATATACTATATCCAGAATACATTGCTCCTGTAAAGTTATCTCCAATTTCTGCTATAGTATTAATACTATTTGCATTAGTTATAACAGTGTAACTTTTAGAGTCACCGAAATTTTGTCCATTTGAAGTATTTACAAGTTTAATTGTAACTTCTACATCTGAAGTATTTGTTGCTGCTGCAGTACCAACAATTGTTGAACTTTGACTAACTGCTGCTGTATTACTTTTACCACTCCAGTTAATAACGTCTCTACCATAAACCCAAGGACTTACAATATCTCTTGTGCCATCTCCTTGTACAATTCTAAATTGTGGAGAGTCAGCTAATGTGTCTCCAGGTAACATTGCTGTTGGTCCTGAAGAACTTAATTTTTGGATTTCCACAGCTCCAGAATCTAAAATACCTGCGGTAGTTCTAGCTACTGCGACTGCGTTTCCAATATACAAATGTCTTGCCATTTTTTCTATTTTTTTAAATTAATAATTATTCATTTTTACTAACCTCATTTTGATGAGATTTGTATCGAGGGTCACTAATTCCCTCTAAAATACTGCTAACTGTCATGTCTACAATCTCTTGATGAGTGTGTTCAGGCAGCTCACAGCTAATCCCCAAAGATAGTGAAATTTGCTTTGGTTTTCTTATATAAGTGATTTTTACTTTGTCTATTATAAATATATCATTCGTATAAATATCTATATACTCTCCTCTAATTGTTGTTAAAGGAGCTGTATGTTTTGTTGCGTTAAAAGGATCATCTAAAAGTTTAAATATATCATCTTGTTGTATAAATTTATTTAGCGCAAATTCTTTTGTTGTAGTATTATCAGGCACTCTTCTTGTTGAAACTGCATTATCAGTATGTTGTGCATAGGCATATGAATTAGTTAGTGGATCACTATAGTCATTCTGATTGAAATACCCTGCTATTAAAGTAGATTGTGTGCCTACTGAAGAATCCCAATTAAACCAAGTATGTACATCAGAATCTATGGTAATTATAAATGAATTAGGATAATGTAGTCCTCCACGTGCTTCCCAATATATTGTAATACCTGGACCCCAATTATTCTCATCAAGTAAGAAATCTACAAGATGTGGTATATCTTGTGGATAATTATCAAGAGGCCACAAACCAGCAACACTAACCGATCCTGTAGCTGGGTTATCAATATCAGCTAATATTGCTATTGTATCAGTTAACTCCGTACCATTATGTAAACTAGAAACAGGCAATACGAAATAATCTATTGGGTTAGAACTACTTAGACTATATGTTAGACTTGTACAATTATCTACAAGAACTTCAGATCTTTGATTTATTAAATATAAATAATCAGAGGGAAGTTTAAATTGATCTATCCAAATATTATTATTATATTGCTCTTTAAAAGTAACAGGAGAAGAATATTCAGTAACTAAACTTCTAAGATCATCAATTCTTTTTTGACCCTCTTCAAAACCTTTACCATATTTATTATTTCTACCATATTTAGTATTAAGAAATCTTGACATAGATTTATTTAATTCTATATCTATCTCTTCAGATAGTAGCATATCAGCTTGGAGTGAATTTATTTTATCCACTCCTTGCTGAATTGCTAAATGCATTTGTGTTACATTCATATTATACTAATGATAACTCTTTTAGTTTTGCTCTTAAAATTGTTAATTTTCCAGAATTCTTTTTATCTTTAAGATGTACAACAGCATCATCCATTATATCACCAAGGATCTCATCAATAAAGATTATTTGATTTCCAATTTTTCTTAATACTCCAGCTGAAACCATTTCTTCAATTTCTGCTTTTAATGTTAAGTTTTTATCGGTTGCAATTCTAATAAATTGTTTAGGTTTGCTACTTTTAAGTTCATAAAGAGCATTCTCAATTTGATCATCAGTCATCCTATCAGGATTACTATTAGACATTAATCTTAAGACTCTCTTCATATCACTTACCTTGGAAGAAATTTTAATAAATTCTTTATCCGCATCTTTTTTAAGTTTGATAGCATTATTTTTAACTTTATCTTCTCTTGAAAGATCTTGAATATAAAATCGTTTTCCAAATTCAGTTTCCATCTCATCTTTTGTTAAAGCGACATGAGGATGTTTAAGTGCAAAATTATACTTAATATAATCCATAATACTTAATGGATTTCCATCATCGTCTTTACCAATTTCTAACTCTACTCCTGTAAATCCTATAGGAATAGTCATATCTGCCCAGAAGTTTTTTGTATGTTTTGGCCAATCTACATGATCAGGTGTTACATCTAAAACTCCGTTTAAATATTTTTTTTCATCTCCAGGATTAAAACCCTTAAGAGGTTGTCTATTTACATAGACACTACTAAGCTTCATAGTTGCTTCAGCTCGTACTGCTTTAGGTAAGTGACCTCCTAGGTCCTTTCTCCTGATAAAAATTTTTTTACTCATAATAATAGTTCTTTTAAAGTTTTAATTAAGTGGATGTAAAGAATAACTCTCCGTATAATAATTAATTAAAGCAGTGGGGAATTGCTCCCCCACAACCTTAATCAAAAACCAATATATAGACGCAAATTAATGCCAAATTAGGACGCTACACATGTAATATCAAGCGAAGTATCAAATCTCTTAAGAGCAATACCAGCTGTCTTTAACATATGAACGCTTGCCCCGTCAACATCAGACGCTCTAGATGAAGTTGAATCAAATCCTCTAGGGACTACAGATCCAGCTACACACCATCTCATAGACTCACGACCTTTCTTAGAGATCAT
>Ga0208299_1000950_pt1 | contig 23359 bp, 35 predicted proteins | sample 15_taG_FD_184089 | JGI IMG/M metagenome (GOLD analysis project Ga0208299, IMG submission 184089) | Marine viral communities from the Subarctic Pacific Ocean - 15_ETSP_OMZ_AT15312 metaG (SPAdes) (version 2) | ecosystem: Environmental > Aquatic > Marine > Oceanic | place: Pacific Ocean | collected...
ATCCCAATCCAATCAATGTAAACACATTTTTTATTATAACAATGACGCGTTTAGTTATCATTCAAATTATCCGATTGAGAGATAGATTGGATATACTTCTTTTGGATGTACTTCTCTTGGATGTACTTCTTTTGCGAAGCGTATCCGGATGAAGCGTATCCGAATCATGAAGGACTTCCAATGACCTCAAATGTGTTTTCATCTATTTGACGAATTTGGATACTACGCCCTATTGAATATATCAAATTGGGCTGCATTAATGAAATTAATGAAAATGAATTGGACTGGTCGTGCTCTTTACCTTCGAAGTTCGTTAGAACTTTGGAGGATTGTCGTTCCAATATACTCATTGTTGATTTTGTGAAATTGTCATTACTTGATATGAATGACATCGTTAATAACATTATTAAAATTTTTTTCATTTCTCTAACTCTTGTTTCGGGTTTTGAAGAGTTTGTTTCCGGGTTACTCTTCAATAATATATAGTAACAACCTTAAAAAAAATTCTTTTACTCTCTCTATGGTTTGAACATATCCCATAAATGTTTAAAAAATAACCCTACGAAACCTATACCTACTACACCTCTCCACTTTGATGTTGATTGTCTGAATATAGTATTCAACTTTGTTTCTGCCCATAATCCTTCGTGTGGGTTGAATAGATTGTCTTTGATAAATTTTAAATCGGTTCGATTTTTCATATGTTCAGCTTCATTATAAATTTTCAATTCATTTATATTTTTATCTATGGTATCTATCTTTTGATGTATAATATCAAATTCTGTTCTGTCCGCTTGGTTCATATTCTAGTGCTCCCTTATGTACTTGAATAACCAAATCCAATAAAGGACTCCTATTATTATCATTATCATTGTCATAGACTTCACAAACCATGAAGTGAATTCTCTGATAATAAATATTACTCAACTTCATTTTCTTTCCAAACTTCCTCTAATTTCTTACGTAATAATGTAGTATTTTTGGGTGTTGTTAACATTTTACCTGTCGGTTTCATTATGAAGAAACAATTGTAACATAATAGATGTATATTGTCTAACGAATGATTTTGATGGTCTCCATCTAGAAAATTAATTATGTACGGACCTCTCATATCTTTTTCTCTATAATCATCATAACCACAATTAGTACATTCTTGTTTTAGATAACCGTCTCTAACTACTCTTTCTTGTAGTTTCCAATGTGGATAGTTTGGGTGTTTTCCATCAAATAAATCTTGTATCTTTACACCCCAACCTGTATTACCTTTTGTTGTAATACCCTTGCCACGTTGATTCTTATTTTGTTCAAATAAGTCATACATCTTAGCATACTTTTTGAACGTATTATACGCGACACCTAAATGTTGGGCGGCTGCTCTAATAGATAGTGTACTTCTAATAGCCCATTCTATTCTACTCTTCGGAATAGGTTTATGTCGAAAAGGATTCTTTTTCTTGGGTCTATTTTCATAGTCGTGTAAATCTCCTAAATCAGACATTTTTTTTCTTCCTATACTTCCGTGGTTTTGGTTTTGGTTGACCTTTAAGTAATTCGTCTTTTAACAATTTTCGTTGTGTACGTAAATCTTGAATCTCTCGACTCATATTATCATATCTACGTGCACTCAATATTGCCATTGTCATTATTCCAACCATTGAACCTATGAACATTCCTATTGTAAATAATATCCATTCATTCATTACATTTCTCCTGGTTTAATTTTATTTTCATCTAATACCCAATCACCAATAAAATTATAAGCTCTCATAACTTTACTACCTGATTCTATTATACTTTCTAGAGCATCTTCGTTTAACTGTAAGCTTTCATATGTCCCATCAACCTTCTCTCTACTCAAAAGGTAAAACCACTCTCTACCATACTTCAATCGTTTCTCAGCAACTCTCCATGACTGATTATTTATATTTACTTCTTTATCTATATAATCTTTTTTCACTTCTTTTTCCGTTTTATATTATAAGCTATATCTGATAACTCTTCTTTAGTATCATCTAATAACGTACTATTTTGATGTACTACAATTACACTACCACTATCTAAATTAGACGGGTTTTGTTCGTAGTCCATCTTAACAATATCCGCTTCAGTTTGTATAACTTCTATGATATTGTCTAATTCTCGTTTTTGTTTTGGTGTTAACTCTTGATTTTTCTTTTTAGTCATTATTTAATTATATACTTACCCAAAAAGGTTTCTTTTGCTTTATCTAACTTACCAGTTAAATTCTCTAAATCTTTATATAAAACATCAACTCTATCATACATTTCACCGAGTTGTTTCTTAACTTCTTTTGCGCCATCATCAATTTTTTTGTCTACAAAATCTTTTGTAGTATTCTCTAAATCTAATAACTGTCTTTCTACTGCAGTATGTACTTCCATTAATTCTTTACTTAACATTAATAGTCTATCGTTTACAGAATCTATTTGTATACGTAAATCTGAAATGGCTTCTTTAGAAGGAACTTTATTCAATACTTTCTGTTTTATGTCTTCAAGTGAGGCCTTTACTTCTCGTGTACTAATATCTTTTAATTTAGACTCTAATATATCTAATTCATTTTCAACATTACTGTAAATAGTATCTAACATACTAATTGCACCGTAATAAGTCCCTACTAAATAACCTGACGTTCCCACTGCAATACTAACTAAAGTAGCCACTAATAATTGTTTTATATTCATATCTCTATCACTCCATCCTTTTATGTTATGTTCTTTTTTGTAATCTTCATGATTAGCCCATATCAATACTAAATATAGTATGGCAATTACGGGCATCATATAAATCATTACCCATAACCAATCATTTTCGTACATTTATTTTATCCCAATCTTTAACTAATTCTCTCTTATCTTCACCAAATTTTCTTCTATAAACAGTTGCGCCACCGTCTGGACTTTCATAAATATATTTCTCATCTTTATTATCAACTATTTCTTCTGATAATTTGTTCTTAGTTACTTTTTGAAATCCCAACTCAAGTTCACAACCTAAATGATTAGTATCTGAACCAATATAGTCCCAATCTACATCATAAGTATTTTTACCACAAATAGAACATACCCAAGTTTCTCTTGCTTTCTGTTCTTCTGATTTTTCATAAATTGGTGTATCTACTTTTTTCTTACCGTCAACTGTACCGATATCTAAAAACCAACCACCTTCACTTTTGATTGCTGCCATAATAGTATTAGCTATCAACTCACGTGAAGCTTCTGATTCAAGGTTTATTTGTCCAGTTGACATATCTTCCAATACATCTTTTATTAATTTTTTCATAATAATCTCCTAAAAATCATCTAATTTAGTGGATTCATCTCTCCACCAGTTCACATTACCTACGGGTTTTTTAGGTATTGTATATTCTTTTACAATAAATAAATCATTAAAGGATTTATTATTCAAATTTTTTCTTAATCTAAAATACGTGTGTGCTTCTTCGTACTCTTTTGTTTTCAAATCTACCCTATCAATTGTTTCCCCATTACATACTAGTTCCCACATACTCATAGTCATCCTCCTTTAATTTAATTAATCTAATACAATATAAAAATCTGTATAACTGTCGTACCAATCAGCTGTTAATTTCATAGTATCTCCAATCATACTTCTAACTGGTGCAATCATATTATTTATTTCACCTTTACTATTACTATAACTTACTCTGTTACTTGTTGGTACTTCCATACCATTGAATTGTGTTAAATAAGTAGTATCATAATTTACATATTGTAAATTCATATCTAATCCTCTACTTATAATGTAGCCTAAGGTATCTCCAATAACCCAATATAAATTAGATTCCCACTCTACTCTAAAATTTTCAACTCCATAACCACCTTTAACTATAGACCCCGAAACTCTGTGTAGTGTTTGCCATTTATTTCTATCAAGTGTTAAATGATAATAACCATTTATATCTTGAGTTAATCTCATATCAAAAGTTAAATCCGCAAATTCATTTGTATCTGAATTTGTAGGACTTTCACATGATATAAATAAAAGACTAACTAATACGGTGATTATTGTCTTTACGGCTCTTCCTACGTTTAGTCTTAACATATTTAACTTTGTTTTCTTTTTGTAACTGTTCGTCAACTTTTTTCCACTCCGTTTTGTCGTGTTTTTTTGATTTATGAGATATCTTATCACGTACATCTTCTTCTGCGTAATTTTCTTCTAAATCATCCCACTCTTCCCAATTGTCTACTTTAGGCATCTACCTTCTCCATTTAGTTGAATATACGAATAAAAGGTAATACAAGTCAAGTACTTTTTTTCACTTTTCATTATTCTATTGACTCACTCATTTTCTTTTTTTACAAACTTTTCTAATATAGTATTCAATCCAATTTCCAAAATTGCTTGATGGTGTGTATCACCCACCTCACATTCTAATAATGTTTCACCGTGTTCATCTACTAATTTTAATTTTTTTAACTCATCCAACTCTTTTTGTAATCTTTCAACTTCTTTAACATGAGCATCATGTGATTTAGCTAATTCGTTGAATGCGTCAAGTCCTACCTTTTTATTTTCCATTGTTCTACCTTATCTAAAAATTCTGTTATTGTGTATTGTTTTTTATGGTCATCAAGAATCTGAAGTGATTCCAGTAATTCTGGTTGATTATGAACTATATTTTTCAATGCGATAAATCCTTTTTCTGGATAAAACACTTCAAAACTTTCTTCTCCTAAAACATTTGAGTCAAAATAGACATCTTCTTCGGTGTCGTTCTTCAGTAATAAATAGTATGTCATTTTACTAAAATTAAATCTTTTTCATACGTTTCAAGTGATTTTATATTAAACTTAAATATCTCGTATTCCATTTCACCCACTTCACCACTTTCTTTAATTATATCTGATAAATTTACCAATACTTGGAAATTATTTGCGTTTAACTTATTGCAGTCAAATTCTACAACTACACCATTCTTAGGTTCTGTGTGTTGTGAATGTATTTTTTTACTTAAATCAAATTCTGTATTTAGTTGTTCATCTTTTATATAATCGTTTACACCATATCCTTTATGTCCTACCCAATCACCATAAATATCACTACACCATGGCTCTAATTCTCGTAACATCTGAGTATTACAATTATGAACTACAAATCCCACGTCATATTTGGGTGGTATGATTGGTTTCATCAATTCATCGTGTTGTACCATATGACCCCATTTCCTGATGAAATTTCGTGTACTCCTGACGTTTTGTTTTAACCACTCATCACTCTCCCTACCTTTCATAAACACTTGACCTGCAGGATTTCTCATAGCACCATCTTTGAATCTACTACCACGACTTGTCATATGATATACGAAACCTTCCCAAGTTTGAATCAATTCATAACCATTCAAAACAAACCGATTGAATATATCTGAATCTTCTTTACTTTGTGGGGCGTATAATGGGTCATGTCCATTTATCTCTTGAAAATCTTTCTTATAGATAGCCCAAGGTGCAAATATACCTTCAGTAGTTTCTTGTTTTATTTTAGAATTATGATGTTCAGGCCAAGTTCTCAACCAACTCAACAGCTCTTCTTCCTTAAACTCTTCGGGTTCTATACCGAAATCTAATAATATCTTTTCTGGACCGTCTGGGTGTAGTGGTGGTTCTATTCTCGTTGCACTTACTACTTTATCGGGTTCTAAATGTTTCAATACAGCTCCATCCATACCAGGACAAGCGTACATATCACTATGCCAAATCATAACAATATCATTCGTAGCATAGTCATTTACAAGAGTATCATATAAAATTGTATGTCCTAGCCTATTAGGACCTTCATTTCTATATATCTTAACATTTGGGTCTTTTTCTGCAATCTCATTCATCCATTCCCACGTTCCGTCATCTGAAAAATCATCAGCCCAACATATCTCATGTCTATATCCTAAGTTCTTACGAATACTATTATACGACCACTTTAAATATTTTAGATTATTTCTTGAAGGATTTATGAAGCTAATCGGTTTCATCTACTACTGCTCTTCCTTTTAAATCTTCCCAATCTCTTTCAGGTCTAACTTCTAAATTAGTATTCCACGCTCCTTTAAGTGTATTCATATTTAACCCTAAAGATTCTCCAAAATTTATCAAAGCTTGAATATCTTTTGGAAAACAACTACCACCAAAACCAAACTTACCATCCGGACCAGGTACATTCATATGTGAATGTCCTACTCTACCATCTCTAAAAAATCCATCTAAAGCCACTCCCCAATCAACTCCACATTTTTCTGCTATCTGATACATTTCATTCATAAAAGAGATTTTAGTTGTAAAGAAACAATTACTCATATATTTTATTAACTCTGCAGTTTCCCAATTTGTTTCAATAATTGGTTGACTCTCTCCAAATCTTAACCTATATAAATCTCCAACTTGTTTTGAATAAACTTCATCACCACCAATAATAATTCTTGCTTGATTTATAAAATCATATTTAGCATTTCGTTCAGTTAAAAATTCTGGATTAAATACTATTCTTAAATTAGGATACTTATCTTGTAATTTTCTTGTTGTACCTGGTGTTACAGTTGACCTTAATAATACTATATTACCTTGATATTTATTAACGTCTGAAATATCTTGTAACGCTTGTTCAACTATATCTAAATTCATTGACCCATCTTTATTTGATGGTGTAGGTACTGATAAGAATATAAATTCAGATTCATTTACAGTTTCTTCTATAGAATCAACTGATTTTGACGGGTCTTTATCATAAACTCTAACTTCATAATCACAACCTGTACTCGGTGAGAATCCAAATTGTACTGCAGATCCTACGAATCCGTTTCCAACAACTCCAATATTATAATATTTCATTTAAAATATCTCCTTCATTTTTTCAATTAATTTTGAATAGTCATTTACGTTACCTTCATCTAAAACTACATGAATATCAGCGTTTGACAGTTTTTTTACATAAGAATTTGATTTAGTCAAATAACCTGGTCTCAATTCCTTTCCATGTGGAACATAAAATAATATAGGTTTTCTGAAATATGAACATAAAAACCCACCACCACCATTTGTAGTTATAAAACCATCTGCACTTGAAAATAACTTCATTTGTAACTCATTATATCTATAAGTATAATCTTTTTTTAGTAAATTTAAATTAATTACTTTATCATAATACTCACATAAATCATAATCACTAATAACACCAGTACCTTGTACATTGGCAGTTAACTCAAACTTACCATTAAGAGTTATTATTTCATTCTGGTCTAAAGTAAACTCTGTATTATCTGGTCTTTTATAGATTACATGATATCCTTTATCAGTTAAATAATTGAAAATATCATATAATGTTTTTATATCTAAATACCTCAATGATTTTGTTATATCATTACCATATTCAACATTATAATTACTATTAACTACAACATAAGGTTTTAAGTGATTAAATTCATCTGTTTGATAATAATCTACATACGGTGGTGGTGTCCATTGTGAATAATCTAACACACCATTAACCTCGCTTTGTTCTTCTATACTCAACTCTGAATGGTCTCTTCCAACTACTGCATAAGAATTATGATGTAACCAATCATTCGGCACATCTTTTAGTCCATTTGTATTAACATCAAACGTTCTTATCTCAAAACGTTCTTCTACATTATCACAAAAATAATAAAAAGGTTTCATTCCCTTGCTTGTTATTACTTTTTCTAATTCACCTCTTTTATGTAACCAATATGTATATGGAATTACACAAACAAGTTCAGCTGCGAACTCACAATTAACCTTTATTGTTTTCATTTTCCACTAAAGTTTTAAATTGTTTATCTAATTCATTTTTACTCACCGCTCGTAACTCATTTGCTGAACGTAATATTCTATGATTTTTACGAAAAGAATTTATATCAGGGTTTTCTTTTTTCAATTCTGCTAAATTGGTCCTATCTCCTTCACCAGTATAGATATCACTTTTTATTAATTGTTCTATTGATTCTATTGTCATATCAGCAGTATAAGTCCGTTTTTCTGATATATAATCATACTTTTTATTATCATACACTTCAAGTAACAACTCTTTTATCTTGTCTTTAATTTCTAATATAACTTTTTTTTGATGGTCAATATCATTTAATATACCATCTTTATTAAAAAAATAAAGTTTAATGTTTTCTGATACTAGCCTATCTAAGAGTGCAGATAAGGTATCTATATTAGTAATTTTAGTCATAATTTAATCTCCATATTGTTTTTTATATTCTTCTATTGTATCACATATTCCAATTTTACAAGTCTTACATACGCCCTCTTTCGGTCCATCTGTTAAGTGGTGGTCTCTCCACGGTTTATATTTATCACTTGAAAAAATATCGTCCAATTTACTATCAAAGGCATTACCCATATAACCAATCTCATGACCCTCAACATCTGATCTAAGATTGCAACATATCATCACACTACCGTTATAATCAACATATATACTATCAAATGGCTTTAAACATCTTTCTGTTCTTGTATAGTCCATTGCTATAGGTACAACATCACCTCGACTTGAACCGTCATAAGCAAAATTACGAGCTCTTATATGAACAGTCATATTTTTATAGCTTATATCATATTCTATTTTATGATTATTCGATTCCACTATTAATTTTGCTGGAATATTTAATTTCTCTATTTTCTTTAACATCTTCGCTTTAACTTTTTTATGATTATATACTTCGTTGTTAGATAGATATTGTTGAATAAATAATTCATCAAATCCAATACTCTCCAACTCCTCTATATAATCTCGTGTCATATAATCACCATTAGTATTAGTTCTAAGTTTAGCATTCGGTAAATATTCTCTTGCTTGTTTTATCCTCTCTATAAAGATATCACGAAATGCTGTTGGTTCATTGTATCTACTGTAAGCTATCTCTCCACTAAAATTTATATCTTTTAGTTGTTGTAGTATATCTAAATATTTTTCTTCTGGTAATAAATGATTATGAGATAACCTATCTACAAATGAATTAGGACAAAACCAACATTTTCTATTACAATATGAAAAAATTTCTATTTCAATAAATTTTAATTTTTTGATCATTTAATTATCCATTCCAATCTCGTGTTAACATTTGTTCCGTGGATAGGTTTCACAAAAGTCGCTTTATCTTCTTCTGGTAACACTCCCCACTTTTTTATCCATTTCTGAATATTATCATGTTCAGATTTTTGTTGTCTCATTGACTTCTTAGTTAAATCATCTTTTGCTTCATCTCTAAAATGACTACCTCTCGCCGAAAAATGCCATAGTATTGATTTAGTTATCATTTCAAATTCATACCCTTCTAACTGCATACGAATAAATAAATCCTTATCTTCCCAACTTGCCGGTGCGAACAATGGGTCGTTTCCACCTATCCATTTATAATCTTCAGTTCTACAAAAGAATCCAGCTCCACCCGCTTTCCTAGCAGTAACATCATTTTCTTTAGAAAATTCTGTAGCCCATTCATCAAAATAATCTGAATCAAAGTCGTAACAAAATGCTCCAAACTCTTCCATGGGATGAAATACTGTACCTGGTCTATACTCAGGGTCGTTTGGGAAAATTCGTGGTTGAATTCTAAAAGATGATGCTACCAATTTCCTATCAGTATCATCATATAGTTTCAATAACTCTAAATCTTGATTCGGAGCACACCACATATCAGAATGAATAATATTGACAAACTCTGTCTTTACTTTATCTACACAAAAATTCATTCCTCCACCAATACCTTTTGGTTTATCGTTGTGGTCAATATAATATTCTATTGAGTATTCATCTGTATTATCATTCAACCATTCATCAGTACCATCATCACAATTTTCTGCGTGAACTACTAATGGCATATCGTTATAATGACAGTTCTGTCTAACTGATTTAACGGCTAACTTTAAATACTCTAAGTTGTTATTTGTTGATATTGTTGTAGTTATCTTATTCATTTTCTATATCACTTAAATTTGAAAAGAAGTCATACCAGTACTTACAAAAAATATGAGCTGAATATATTTCATCATATACTTTTCTACTATTCTCTACTATGTACTGAAGTTTATCTGGTTTATCGAGTGTCTTCAATACAGTCTCATTCAATTCTTTCCAATCCAAATCAACTGGTATATAAGTTTCGTCTGGTATATATGGATTTGGAGTTGTATTCACTATATCCATAGTAGGTTTAATCATAGCAACACCTAATTCAAATACTTCAAAATCCCTATAACAAACTTCACCCTGACCAAATGGAGATAATGACATTTTAGAACGATATAATGTATTCATATATTCTTGAAATGGTAATCTATCCTTCACATAACTATAACCAGGATTGTCTCCTATTACTTCCCAAGCACCATGTCTGTGGTTTGTATAATACGAACCATTTTCGGCATGATGGTCACTACTAGGTGGATGATTTGCCTGAAATATAGCACACAAATCTATTGTTTTGTCTTGACATATTGGTTGCCATTTTTGTGTAGTTGGTCTGAAATAGTCTCCCATAAAGTATCCTAAATTCCAACCTGATAGTTTTATCTTTTTCCAATTTTCTTCAGTTATATCATAACCTAAATCTAAATCAGAACCATCTTTAAAAAACCATTTATTAAATGATGTAGGTTTTTTATAATCTTCTCTAGTTTTTAATAACTGATTTTTAAACAAAAACTTAGCATCACTTTGGTCTAATACTTCATATGCTCCCATTAAAGAAGTAGAATCAGAACCATCGAATATAAAATAATCACCAGTAATTTTATTACAGTTTTCTAATCCATAGTCAATACTTTCTTGAAGACCTATACCTTTATCTAAAATATCATCCGCTCCAAGAAATGCGTAATCATAATCATCAGATTCAGTTATCTCTATACTGTACTCTCTTAAATTATCTTTTAACATTAAAAATCCCATAAACGAGATTCTATTTTTTCCTGCTACAGGATTAAGTATTTTTATTTTAATCATTAATAATACACACTCTTTTGATGATACTTTTTAATGTCGTTTTGAACCATTTTACTAATCATCTCTTTAAATGAAGTTTTAGGTGTCCACCCTAATTGTTCTTTTGCCTTTGAAGCGTTTCCTGCTAAATAAAATACATCAGCGGGTCTAACAAATCTGGGGTCTTTACCTACATAATTTGTCCAATCAGTAATTCCTATCGCTTCAAATGCTAAATCTAAAAAATCTCCTAATGTATGAAACTTACCAGTTGCTATAACAAAATCATCTGGTTTATCTTGTTGTAACATCAACCACATCGCTTCAACATAATCTGGAGCATATCCCCAATCTCTTTTAGTATCTAAACTACCTAACATTAATTTATCTGATAAATCTAGATGTATTTTAGCAATACCATCAGTAATTTTGCGAGTTACAAATTCAATGCCCCTTCGTTCTGATTCATGATTGAATAGTATACCACAACAATTAAACATATCATATGATTCTTTATAATTTATAGTAATCCAATGACCATATAATTTAGCCACTCCATATGGACTTCTTGGATAAAATGGTGTAGTTTCACTAGCATAGTTTTCCATTCTACCAAACATTTCTGAAGTAGATGCTTGATAAAATTTTATTGGTTCTTTATATTCTCTAATAGCTTCTAACATTCTTAAAACACCTAATCCAGTTACATCACCAGTTTGTTCTGGTGTATTCCAACTCTCTGCTACAAAAGATTGTGAACCTAGATTATAAATCTCATCAGGATTACACTCTCTCAAACATCTAAGTAGTGAATTTTGGTCTGATAGGTCACCAGTTATAAAAGTTATCTTTCCTTCTAAATGTTCTGTATTAATTCTATTCTTAGTAGAAGACCGTCTCTCCAAACCAAAAACGTTATATCCTTTTTCTAATAAAAAGTCTGCTAAATAACTGCCATCCTGTCCATTGACTCCTGTAATTAATGCTCGTTTCATAGTGTCTCCAATACTTTTTTTAAATCATTATATTCGTAAAATTTATTTTTACCTGTTATTAAACTTTGTATGTTTTGTTTCGATAACTCTAATAGCTTTTGAAACTTAGAATTCTTTTTATCTATAAATGAATAAGAATTATCCTCATCTTTTACATATAATCTCTTATTAGGGTGCCTTCTAGCATGTACGTGTAAAATGTTTTTACATACAAATTGGATAAAAGTATTTCCTAATACTTTTTCAGACATAATAGAAAGACCTTCATCATCATTATAGAGTAAACATGGTGGTATATTTACACCACATTTTATTAAATCTGAGGAAAATACTAAACATGCTCCACTTATTTTTGGTCTAGTAATATACGTAAAATCAAACTCTTTAGCTTTAACATTTATATCATTCATAGTTTCTATAGATAATGGCGATTTTGCTTGATTAGGATTTAAATGCCCCTTATCATCATCAACAAATACATGGCTTTCATAATCAACATGCACTAACGGATCCCAAGATGAATCCCACATTTTTCTATCAGAAAAACTTAACAGGTATCTATGTATATTATTTTCATTTGTATATTCAGATAATGTCTCTATAACTTGAAATGCTTCTCTAGGAAAAAAACTATCTGTTTCTCCCCACATTACATAATCTACTTTCTTACAATAATTATAATTTAAATCTCGTCTATAATCTGCATGAAAGTAAAACTCATCTTTGTCAACTATTCCAGTAACTACATTCTCATAACCCAATTCAATAATTCTATTAACACCAGCATAAAACTTGCCTAACAACTCATCTTTTGATATTTTATTATAATCTATCTTCTCAACCATCTCTGACATATTAAAACACAAATCTATAGTTACGTTGTCTTTATTATCTACTGTTTCTAATAGATTTACCATCCCATCAATAAAATCTTTATACATTTCAATTTCAAAAAACATCACGTGAGTTCCTATAACATATTTATTTTTTAATTTAATCACAAAATAACTCCAGTTATATCATCTTCTAAAATAAAATAGTCACGTTTAACATAAGCTGATACTAATTTTAAAAGGGTTAATTCCTCTTCTCTATTTACATCATCAAAAATCATAGGAACGTGTGTATTAAATTTATCTATGTGTTTGTAAAAACCACCCCTACCCCATCCATGAGACCATCCACCGGGTCCATCAATTAAAATTAAATCATATTTTTCCGGTAGATTCGGAAATATATCATCAGGATGATACCAGGCTACATCATTAGGAAATTCACTTGGTTTTATATATAACTCATCATATCTTTTACTACGACACTTTATATAAGTTGAATGTTCTGGATATCTATCAAACCACTCTGGTTGGTTTTCAACTGAAAATAATTTATATTTATCTCCTAAAGCTAAAGTAGAACCTGTACCACTTCCTAATTCTAAAATTATATTGTTAGGTTTGAGTATACTACTGATATAATCTACCGTCAATTTATTAATTGAAATATCACCAAATTTAGGTTCATGGTTCTTTAAAATATAACGAATTCCCATTTTAATCCCATAACTTTTTATATGTTTTTTCCATCCAATAATATGTTAATTTATCATCTTTGTTATTGGGTATACTATTGTATTGATATATATAACCCCAATCTATAAATGTAGCATTATTATCTAATAACTCTTTTCTATACATATCACACATATTATATTCATACGGAAATTTTTTATAATCTATGTTTAACATATGAGTTAAAAAATTAACTGGTGTTTGATCTGTACCGGCATGCCAAGTTTTTTCTACTTTTAATAATCTTTCTCTATTATCATAAAAAAAATTTATTATTTTTTGAAAAAAATCTTTATGATTCTTATTGAAGATTAACATTCCTGAATCAAAATAATCTGTCCACGGTATCATATAACCATCAAAAAAGAACTTTGAGTAATTTTCAATACTTCTTAAAATCCAATCATAACTTCCTTCATTATGTACAAAACAAAATTTACGGTCACTCATTTCAAATACGTTAGGACAATCTGGATGTGGTATCGTGTCAGCATCTACGTACATAACTTGGTCATACTCTATTTCATTAGCTTCTAACAAATCAAATACATAATATCTTTGCCAAGAAACTGGCATAGTTTCATGTGAAACTACTTCTTGATTTAAAACAAATAATTCACAATCATTTTTTTCACACCACTTTTTCCAAGCTTTAATAGCAAAGACATAAGGATCGCTACGAGTCTGTGCCCATCTACCTACTTCATCTTGAGTACCTTTTAATTTTATATCAACTATAAAAACTATATTTTTCATACTGTACCCATGTTACAAATTACACCTTCTCTACCTGATAAAATTACCTCTTCACCATTTATTCTTTTAAATCTGAATCCGTTGTATTCGCCTATAAACTGACTAATAGGTAAATCAGTATTAACTATTGCATTCTTAATTGAATTATCATGCTGTCCATAATCATCAAAAACCATTATTATATTTGGATTATACTTTAAAAATCTACGAATATCGTGTTCAACTAAATCTGTTGAATGGCCGGCGTCAATAAAAACAATATCAATATTATCAGGTATTTTAAAAGACGAATCATATACATCTCCTTGGTGTATTTCTACGTTGTTTACATCAACACATTTTTCTCGTATTACTTTAATATTTTCCTCTGATATCTCATAACTATAAACTTTATTAAAACATTCCGATAAAACTCTCGTAGTATCTCCTCTACAAGAACCTATTTCTAAGCTATTCATATTCTTTTTATTTGAAAATATTCTTAAAATATCTTCTTTAAATTTTCTCGAAGTCGTTTTACACCATTCATCTTTATGAACTAATCTATTTAGTATATAGTTGTCATCATAATTATCCTTTACCTGTTCCCACACTTGACTTATTATTTTAGTTCTTTGGTCTTTAGGTAACCCACTAAAACCCCACACATATCCATATTTAATAAAAAACGGTGTCATATCTTCATTAAGTTGCCAGTTATGATTAAACATTTCTTTTCTATGTATGTGGCATAACTTATAACTAAATGGTAAATCTAAATTAATATCAACATTATTCATCTGTAAATGATAATTCAATGGAGTTTGTTCCGTACCCTTACGTACAGTTTTATCTTGTAACTCTACAAACTTATCTACATTATCATAATATAATTTCTTAAAAGATTTAAAAACCTCTTTATGTTGTTCGTTAAAAATAATTAAACCAGAACTAAAGTATTTCTGTTTATCAAATTCATATCCATTAAAAAAATCTTTATATCCAATAATACTTTTATAAGTCCATCCCAAATTGTCGGTATCTCTCCAAGCAGTAAACTTATGGTTTGTCAATTCGAATACATTCGGTGTATCCCATTTAATTATATTCATACCATCAACTAAATATATTTGGTCATAATCAATGCCAGCATCATCCAATATATCAAAACTGTATATAGCTTTCTGCCAATTAATTCTAAATTTAGTTAAGTCTTTCTCTACTAATTTCTCAAACGGAAAAAATATCACATCATGTTTTTTACACCAATATTCCCAGGATTTTCTAGTGATGTCCATCCATTCCCAACCACCATATTTCTCTGAATATTTTTCATTTTTGACACCAACCCAAAATACTACATTCTTTTTCAAACTATAACCTCTCTGTAATATCTCATAATTTTAATTAAATTAGGTTTTTTTATTTCTATAGGATTTTTATTTATCAAATCCAAAATTGCTTTCATAAAATTAACACCAGCTAAACTAGCAAAGTAAGTTCCGCCACCAAATCTCGGATTGATTTCAACAAATTTAAGTTCACCACTTTGGTCTTCTTTCATCTGTAAACATATTGCACCTTTTAATTTTAAAAATTTACAAATATCAAAGCAGATTTTTTCTATAAAATCATTCTTAACAATTTCAGCTTTCGTTGAAACACCCTCTTTAGTTTGTAATCTTTTTCTTGGAACAATTAAAAGTGGATTGGAGTCCATGTCACATAACACATCAATAGTATATTCTTGACCAGGTAAATACTCTTGGTAAATGTACTCGTATTTTTCAATATCTAAACCTCTTAAATCTTCTATATGTTTACAAACTTTAACACCTCTACTACCAGCCGAATGTTTTCTTGGTTTAGCAAAAAACGGAAATCCTATATCATTCATATCTAAAGAAGTTTTTGGTAATGGGAAATCATTTTTACAACTTTCATGAAAATGTAATTTATCAGAACACATCATTATAGATTCATAAGTTGACATAAACAACTTCACTCCGATAGATTCAAATTTATCATGATTTTTAGAAATAGGTATTATCTCATTAGAACTAGTTGGTAATATTAAATTTATGTTTTCTTTATCCACAATATCTAATAAAGTTTCTATATAATTGTCGTTAAAAGCATTTGGAACAACATAATACTTATCTGATAAGTAAAATCCAGCAGACATCTCATTCGAATCTATGCTAACTATTTTACCTTTGAAGTTAATATCTCTTAAAGATTTTATAACTCCATGTGAGGCAGGCCCACCAGCGCTAAGAACTAATATATTCATAACTCTTCTATCCTCTTTGTTTTATCACAAATTAATAAATCATAATCTGGCTTTTCTCCCACACTTAACTCATGATATTTGCAACCCCATTCTTCTAATTGTTGTTTAGTTAAGTCATAATAATCTATCTTGGAAACTGTGCCTCTACCAGTGTAATAAGTTATTATATTGCCTTCATCATATAACTTATTTATTTTTGATATGTTTTCAATACTCGGTATTGCTTCTTTATAACCTAATCTATCGACCCTGTTATAGAAACATATAGTTTCATCTATATCAACATAAATATTCATTCAATGACTACTCTTATAGATTCATAACACTCAGCATACTCACAACCTACTTGTAAACCTCGTGTCCTAGCTACATCAAAAATATAATCCTTATTCATAAATACTCTTTCACCTTGAGTTTTATAACAATCCAACATTTTAAACTTATCATCTAAATTTTCTTTTTCTAACTTAACAAAAACATCAGTTGAAAAGGTTCTATTATTCCAAGGCATTTCATAACCAAATATACTTGTTTTCTTAAAAGCACGAAAACATTCTTGATAAACCACTTGATGATCTTGATGATTATCATATGAAGATGGGCATAAAACTAAATCATAATCATTATCTTTATTTCTATTCCAAAGATAATCTAATATATCTTGTCTTTTTTCATGAAAATATCTTGGTTTAAAATCTAAAAACTCTCCATCAATATTCAATATAGACATAGCATCTTTAAACTCTTCTACTGGATTACCAACTGATAAAGGTTGTGCAGCTGAAAAAGATACGGCATCTATTTGAGTTGATTGTTTTTTTAGTTTTGATAAAAACCCACCACAACCTAATTCTATATCATCGGTATGTGGAGCTAAAGCTAAAACTTTTTTAATTGTCATTATATTTCCTATACACGCCTACATACCAATTTAAATAATTTTTCATTCCATCTCTAAACGACATAAAATTAAATTCATCAAATTCTGTTTCATATCTATCTAATGATATTGATACTTTTTTAGGAGCTGAACTAGCTACTTCGTTATTAACTTTACCCTTAACAACTTCTTTATTAAATTTATCTCCTATTATCTTAGCCATATCATAGATTGTAACTTCTTCTTTACCACCAACATTATAAACTTCATTCTTACCACTAAATAAAATATTAAATAACATTATACAGCAATCAGATATATGTTGATATTTTCTAAATGAGGAACCATCATCAAATAAATTTATTGTATCGTTCTCCATACCTTTTCGCGTTAAATCACTCATTACTCGTGAATCATCCATTACGTGTCCTGGTCCATAACATAAAGAAACTCTAGCTGATTTGGCGTCAAATCCTAAATCTCGAAAAATATTTACTTGATATTCTCCACTAACTTTACCTAAAATATACGGTATTCTTTTATGTGAGAGCGATATGTTTAAAAAGTCTTCTTCTCTATGAGGTTCTGAATTATCATTCAACGCATAGACTTCAGAACTACTTATATAAATTACTTTAGCTTTTTTATTATTATAAAATATATTTTCAAGTGTATAACGTAATCCATTAACATTCAATGAAAATGTTTTATATGGGTTAGATAAAAATTTACCTGGTTGGGCATATCCAGCACAATAAAAACAATAATCAATATCTAAATGTTGAGCCACACCTGTTACAGTCAAATCTGTCGAAAAATACATCACATTGTCTTCACTTAATAAATGTTTCAATCTTTTTGGATTCGCACTTAAACTTGTTAAAATAATTTTAATATTATAGTCATGTTCAACATTAAGATAATGTAAAAAGTCTGCTATAAATCCACCAATCAATCCATTTGCACCAGTTATTAATACAGTTTTATCTTTAAATTCAGCTATTAAAACATTTTTAAATATTCTATCTGATATTTGTTTAATGTACTTATTCATATATTTGTCTCAAAATACTTTCTCTATCCATATTACTTTCTTTTCTTAAATCGTCATATGAACCATAATTTGTAAGAAACTTTCTATCTAAACCAATTCGTTTTACTGGTAAACTAAATATATCACTCACTAAATCTCCTAATCCACCTATTTTAAAATGATTCTCTACTGAATATAATTTAGATTGTTTTGTAAATAACTTATTTAACATTTCAATAGAACTTTTAGACATGCTATGCAATGTAGAAACATAAATAACTCCACAAGTAGAATCTTCTAATACATCATCTAATAAATGTCCAGTTACAAAAACCCACTTACCATCCACTGAATCTCGTATTACATTTACCTCTCTACTTTGTACAGTAACATCTTGACTATGTGTATGAGCTGACAATCTAAAATATTTTGGATTTCCATTTCCCCAAGTCTGAGTAAATAACTCTCTAAATTCTTTAGGTGTTCCTGGTTCATATACTTCCATATTTGGTATTGATTTCATCAAAGCTATATCATTATAACAATGATGTGTACATCCTAAATCTGAATAGTCATACGTGCCACCAACTGTAACGATAGTTACTTCTGTATGTTGATATCCTAAATCTACTTTTATTTGTTCATGAGCTCTTTCAACTAGAAAAGGAGCAATAGTATGTACTATTGGTCTCAGGCCTTCAATAGCCATTCCACTAGCCATTCCAATCATAGATTGTTCACATATACCAATGTTATAAAACCTATCTGGTGCTATTTGTTCCGTTTCCCTTAATAAGAAATGGCTAATATCACCAACCATTACTACAGATTTCATATCAGTTTTAACAGTTTCAAGACATAATTTAGCTAATTCAGCTCTCATCTATTTCTCTCACAAATCTTTTATATTCATCGTCATTTGGTGCTCTGTGATGCCAAGCAAACATATCATTTTCTATTTCACTTATACCTTTACCCTTAACTGTATTAGCTACAACTGCTATTGGTCTTTTATCTAAAGTTCTATCTATAATAGCTCGTGATATCATTTTAGTATCATGTCCATTTATATCCCACACTTCCCAACCAAATGCTTGAAACTTATCACTTAAATTTTCTACTTGTAATGACCTTGTCTGAGAACTATTATTATCAACAATACACACTAAATTATTTAATTTATTTTTAGATGCTATCATACTAGATTCCCAAATAGTTCCCTCATTTACTTCACCATCTCCTATTACACAAAACACCTTACCATCTTTTTTCATTATTTTTTTTGCCATAGCTGCTCCAACTGCAATAGGCAATCCATGTCCAAGTGAACCTGTTGAAGCATATATATCTTTAATTTTATTTCTATCTGGATGTCCGCCGAGTTTACTATCTTTTTTACCAAAATTTCTTAACTCTTCAACACTTATCTTATTTTTTTGAACTAGATATGCATAATATGCTAAACAACCATGCCCTTTACTTAATATAAAAACATCTTCTTCAGTTTTTACACTATCAATCCCAAGTAATATTTCAACTATTGAAAGTGCACTTGGTATATGCCCATGTCCTGCATAATATGCAGCTTCAATAACTAATTTTCTAATATCTTTACTACTATCTAACATTACATATCTCTAGGTTGTACTAACGGATTTTTAATTGGCCAATAAATATTTAATTTCTCGTCATTCCATTTTAATGTAAACTGCTTATCTGTATCTGGATATTTATTTGGATATGACCATTTATATAATATAGTCGCTTCTTCACTTAAAATAAGATAACTTAATCCTACACCTGGTGGTAGTATCATTATATTACGATTAGTATGACTGAATATATTCCAAAACCACTCGTTATAAGTATCTGAATCTTTTCTATTATCTACAATTACACTATAAACTTCTCCATATACACAAGTAATTAATTTAGTAGTTTCAAAATCTCCATGTATTCCTCGTAATGTATCTTTTCGTGATATACTTATTTTATCCCTAACATAATTATTCGAACTATCAATTGACTTATCATATACTGTATAATAATGTCCTCTAAAATCATGATATGAATCTTGTTCGTAAAATGTAACGTCATCAATAACATTATATTTAAGTTGTCTATCTGTATATTTCTTATTCATTAATTATCTCATTTACTAAACCACTTATAAAAGATACTTCTTCTCTTGTTAATTTTGGATTATTTGGAACATAAAATCCATATTCATCAATTACAGTAACATTTGGTAATTTCAATTCTCCAAACTCTTTAACATAAAATGGTTGAGTTCCCATTGAACCACATATCATCGGTCTAACTTCTACATTATTTGATGTAAGTGTTTTTACTATCTCATCTCTTTTAGGATGTATAATTGGATAAGCAAAATTTGACTCTAAACAATCTGGTTTTGATTTAACTTTCCAAAAATCATTTCTAATTAACTTATTATATAAATGAAAATTTTCTTCTCTTTTTTTACCCCAATCATTTAAATTATCTATTTGAGCCAAACCAATATATGCTTGTAAATCTGTTGACCTTATATTAAATCCAGAATAATAAAAGGTGTACATAGTATCAAATTCAGAAATATCCCAATCTTGTTGTAATTTAAATTGTGTTTCTACACTTAAATCTCTATCCCAACCATGACTTCTTATTGATAACAATAACTCATATAACTCAAAATCATCCGTTGAAACTATTCCACCTTCGATTGTAGAAATATGATGACCAAAAAATGTAGAGAAACTTGACATCTTTCCAAATGTTCCAAGTTTTTTTCCTTTATACTCACACCCCATTGCTTCACAAGTATCTTCTAAAAGTATAACATCATACTCAAAACATAACTCAACTATTTTATTCATATCAGGAACTAAACCCAATACAGAAACAAACATTAAAGCAGATGGTGATTCTTCTTGAAATATCTTTTCCAAATGTTCTAAATCTGCTGACAAATCTTCCATATTAGAATCGCATAAAATTGGTTCTAATCCCAATTGAATTACTGGCGCTAAATCTGTAGCCCATGCTGTAGATGGAACTACAATTTTATTATTTTTAAGATAATTACCTTGTTTTAATGTAGATAGCATTAAAAGATTTGCTGACGAACCTGAATTTACAAATACTGAGTATTTTGTGCCTAACCAATTAGAAAACTTATTCTCAAATTCTAAAGTTATAGGGCCTTTCGATAATCTCGGATATGTTTTTAACCAATCAACTAATCTATCTATATCTTTATTATCAATCGTATCTTTAACTAAAGTTATCATTATCTATTCACCATACAAACTTTCTATTTGATTTTTTACTTTATTAAAACTAAAATTTTCATTTACTTTTTCCCACGCATATTCTATAGCACTAAATCTTTTTGTTTCATCTTTTATATAACCATCTATCACATCTTCTAGTACTTTTACATCACACGTCGCCGTATCTGGATACAATATATGATGTGATTCATTTACTCCTCCAATATGAATTGACCCAACACTTGCTACTTGAATACATTGCCCTCCTGGATGTATATTAATAGGATCTAAATTAAAATGATATAAGGAGGGACTCCACAATTCAACAAACTCTTTTTGTGATAAATAATCAAACTTCTGTCCGTGTTCTAGTGATTTATACTTAACATTAATATTATATTTATCACTAATATGGTTTGCAAATTCATAAGTTTTACCTCTACGGTGTATAGGAGCTGGTAAATATGCAAAAATACTATTTTCTTTTTCATTTGAATAAAAGTTATCAAACATATAATTTATATTTACAGGTTGATTAGTAAAATTAATTTTTCTTCCAGTTAACTTTTCTATCTTTAAAAACTCATCTAAAGTTTTCATTCTACTGGCAGCTTCAGCGTGAATAAAATCACATTCATTTAAAAACTTAATTCTATTTTCAAATCTATGTTCTTTAACATAAACTTCTTTTAAATATCCTATAACTTTTACATTTTTATATTTATCTCGTATTCTACTAACACAATATCTATCATAATGTTCATCTTCTAAACCACTACGTTCACATGCATAAAAAACTAAATCTAAATCTAAATCTGGTAATTCGTCCCATTCTGATAAATTTAAAAAACTACCATTACCCCATAAAAAAGTAAAATTATGTGTAGATGGATAACATTGTGGTGAAACAGAATGGTGATATAGGTAAGGTTCATTTGTAAAATAATTATACCCTGTACCATCTTTTACATAATAAGAACTTATATTTATTGCTTCATCCCAAAACAACCCTACTTTCATTACTCACCTACTACTGATTTTATATATGTACTCAAATCAACACTTGGTGTCCAATCTAACATATCTTGAGCTAAAGAATAATCAGCTAAAGTTCTATCATATTCTCCTTGCTGAACTGGTAAATTAACTCTTGGATAATCCTTGCCAAACATATCTGCTACTTCATTTATAGAATAATTTTTACCCTTACCTAACTCAAATACTTCACCAGCATATCTCATATCTACTTCACCGTGCATTGCCCTACTAATTCTTATTAATCCATCTACTATATCATCTATATGCGTAAAATCTCTACGTTGTTCTCCATCACCTACTATTGTTAATGGCTTATTGTTTCTAAATTGATTTTCAAATTTACCAATAATTGTAGCCCACGTACCCTCTTCAACTTGATGTGGTCCATAAACGTTATAAAATCTACATATAGAAGTTGGTACATCATATACACTACTATATAATTTACATAATTCTTCACCACTAAACTTTGACCAAGCATATGGACTACCATATAATCCATGATGAAATGAACTTGAACCTGCATAAATAAATCCTATATTTTTCTGTCTTGCAT
>Ga0208299_1000951_pt1 | contig 23312 bp, 18 predicted proteins | sample 15_taG_FD_184089 | JGI IMG/M metagenome (GOLD analysis project Ga0208299, IMG submission 184089) | Marine viral communities from the Subarctic Pacific Ocean - 15_ETSP_OMZ_AT15312 metaG (SPAdes) (version 2) | ecosystem: Environmental > Aquatic > Marine > Oceanic | place: Pacific Ocean | collected...
ACAATGCCCGAAAACATAGGTGTTGTTAGCATACGCAGCGACTTCTGCCTGATGCCCGTTTAGACGCTGCCTTGTATAGTTACCTGAGGTTGTGTCACCGTTTAACCTGAATGATACTTCTTCAATATCAGAAGAATGAGTTGACCTTAGGTTTCCTATTACTACTAAGTCTCCATCGGCAGCAGATATACCAGAGTGGTCGAAGCTACCAGCACTAGTCAAAATATCTTCATCAACGATATATGACTCATCAACAACAGCTAACTCAACATAAGAATTAGCAGCAAGTCCGTCCCCTGCGTTTGCCACAAACGTGACGCTAGTAATTGCATCGGTGTCAGCCCACCGCCCTGTTGTTAGCCATAAGCCGTAGTCGTGGTCAACTCCACCAAGACCTATAACATTCTTATCTGAGTTTGTAGTGAAAGCGTCTGGAACAAGCCATTCGCCCCCACCGAACTCGTTAGACTCATCATCTATCTTGCAAAGCCACAAGGCAGTCTCAGCACTTGTTGTGTGTGTGTAGGCTTCAGTAGTGTTTGTCCCTTGAATTGATTGCTTCCAATAACTACTTCCGCTGTCTGAATTGAAGCGCAAATAGATACCGTCATCTTGGCTGTCGTGTTGTGCGTTGACACGAATAACTAAATGACGCGCTGTAAATGACAACAAAGATGTATCAACTGAAAGAGTCGTAGTGCCAGCAGCACTCCCTAGCGTTTCTTTAGCTATGGTCGTTGTTGGTATACCAAGCATTTAAGCCTCGAATGTGTGACTGCCACCCGCAACTATAAGCCGACCTGCGCCACCTGTTTTTATTGCGCCAGATGCATCAAGGATAACGTAGGTCAGCACAGCCTTGAAGTTGTTAGCTACATCGTCCCAAGTGAACTGCCCGTTGCTGTCCGTTGTCTTGATGCCAGAGCCAGAGTCACCGTGTACCAGCGTCCAGCCAGCACCTACGGCAGCATCGTTCTGAGTTATTGTTCCGGTTATAGTTGCCATATACCTTATCCAGTATGTTCGATTGTTGTTAAGCAGGGCTGTACGAAGATTAAATCTTCAGCAATAGAGTGACCGACAATCTGTACAACATCGTCTTCCCCTGACGGAGCGGTAGTTGTCAACGCCCCTGCTGTACCCGACGCATAAACAGGTGCGCCAGCAGCCCCAAAATCTGTAAATGAGTCGTGCCTTATTAGACCAAGCATCATTACTTCAATGTCTGCGTCAGCAGATACATCGGAAGTGTTCATTGTTACTCCAATACAAGGCATGGTTGCTATTGCGTTGGCATTACATTCCTGAACTTCATTGTTACCGTCTATATAAACTGGACTGAACGGAGTTACAGTAGCCCCTGCCCTAAAGGTAAATATAATCCCCTGCCCATCATCGTTGTCGATGCTGTTATCCACACCTATTTGATCTGTGAACTTAACGCTTGAGTTTTCAGGCAGCTTCAAGTATTTGTGAGAGGCTAGAGTTACGTCATCTGACGGAGCAAAAGTGGTAGACACCAACGCAGCAAACGTACCAGCAGCAGCATCGTTGGCTCCTATAACCGCACCGTCAATAGCACCGCCATCAATGTTGATTGCATCTAAAGCAGCACTTTCAATGAAGTTTGCCCTAGTCATCTTCTTGAGAGTGCCATCTGCACCATCATCTACCACAACAAGATCAGCGTCAGCAATCGTAGTTGAAGCACCTAAATTCTGAATATCAAGCGTAAGCACACCACTGGAATCAGACAGTCCTGTAGACGCTACTGTTCCTGCGTTTACTCCCGCAAGGTAAGTTGTGAGAGTGTCTAAGCCAACCTTCTTTAGTACCCCACCGTCATCGTAAAGAAGTTCGTCTGCTGCTGCCAAGCCAGAAGTAATTTCTGTTTGCCCTGAGATTACATTAGTGTTCAACATCGAGCCTTCAACAGCATTAGCCTGAATAGTTCCTGCTCCGGTTACATTTCCTGCTCCAGTAAAAGATGCTGAAGTCCAAGCAACATCACCTGTCATGGAAATAGTTCGACCCGTTGCTAGGGCTGTCGCTGTGTCAGCATTACCTGTTACATCGCCTGTTATATCGCCAACAAAAGCAGTAGACGTAATACTAGTCGCACCAGTTACTACACCAGCATCAATACTGATTGTTCCATCAAGAAGAATTGCAGAACCCGATGCTGGCTCAATGTTGATAGCAGCACCAGAGTCTAGTGTCAGAACCCCTGCTGAATCTATGTCAACAGTTCCATCTGCTGTTATCTGGATATTTGCAGCAGCAGCAGCGTTATCAGTAGTTACAAGAGAGAAAGCACCGTTGGTTGCAGCAGTCATTACTACTGTGTCATCGGTACTTGGAGTAAAGGTTAGAACCCCGCCATCTAGTGTCGTACTGGTGTCTAGCACAATAGCAGAGCCACTAGCAGGAGTTATTGATAATGAACCAGCAGTTGTTGAAATAGTTCCCGCATCTGTGAGAGTAATGTCACCTTCAAGGAACAAGTCCTGCCATGCTGCTGAAGCAGAACCTAAATCATAAGTGTCATCGCTTGCCGGAATAAGATGTCCTGTCGGAGTCCAAGTAGTGTCCCAAGCAGGAATACCGCCTGTAACTGTGAGAACTGCTCCTGTTGAACCTATCCCCAACCTTGTAAGCTGCGAAGTTGAAGAGGCATAGATGATGTCACCTATCGCCTGAGAGTCCAGTACGTGTCCGCCTACCGATTCAAACTCTGTTTGAGTTAGTTCGGAGCCTACTGTTTTATGTTTGAATTCGTTAGCCATACCGCTTCCTTAGCTGGTTAAAACCTCTGTGAACTCTAAGTCAAATACCCTAACTTGGTCAATCGGAGTACCCCTCAAAGGGTCTACTCTTCCAGATATAGTCCGGTCTAAATATTTTAGCGTAGCGTTCAAACTTTCCCCATCAGGCGTGACAAGCTGAACAAACGGCTGCTGCCTTAGAGTTGTCAACTTACTAATATCCGCAGACTTGAGGGTAGTCTGTGGAACACGTCTCAATTGTAATGTCCGCCTATCCCCTAAACGAACTGATGCCCTAAATCTTCGCACGTCTGTTTGATTCCATACAGTATTTAGAACTATTGAAGTAACTGTTGGCGGGTCGTCACTGTGAGAATCTGAAGTAAAGCTAATCCTAAATCTTATTCTTTTGAAAGTTACAGGAGTAGAAGTGACAGATGCTTTTGCTTCTTGTGGAGATGTATCAAACACTCCATCGTCACCCCAAAGTGTCCATCCGCTTCCGTCGTCATCTGTTGCATCATCTTTTTTGTAATAAACAGTGACGTATTTTGTTCCAGCAGAAAAGTTTCGAGACCCTATAGTTAATTTGCTTGCAGCTTTTTCGACATCGGGGTAATTGAAATCAATCCACGGAGTATAGAACTCTCCAGTTTTTCTAACTGCAATACCTGAAGAACGTCGCGGGTTTTCATTGTCTCGTGGAAGTTTTAGTCTGTAGATTCTAGGGACGTCTTCATCTGAAGCATCAATGTTGTTATCCGTAAATGACCCCATTGCAAACAAAGATGAATTAATCCCATCATCAAACCTACCTATCTGGTCAATTTGAGACAGTGTAAACGCACTAATCGTATGAACAATAACGTCTCTATCAAAGTCTGCAGCGTCTTCAGGTTTCTGACTTTTGATGGTAAGCAGTCTTACCGTAGTTGAAATACCAGCAGTGCTAAAGCTGAAAGGAAATGTATAAGGAAATGAACTCAAGGTACTTGCAGCATTATCAGCAAGCGCAATGAATACGTTAGACCTGTCCTGCGCTATTGCAGATACCTCACCACCAAATCCCTTGAACGCCGACGCTGTAAAGATATGCGTCAACTCGCTCCAGTCATGTATTGGTGGCTGACCTGTTGGAGATATACGCCAGAAAGTCTGCTGACCACCTGATGCCCATATAGCACCACCACGTCCTATTGCCCGGCGGAAGTTGTTAGCTGACGGGAAGAAATTAGAATCAGGCTCAATATCTCTGAACCTATTAATACGCCTGTCGTAAACATATAAGCCGTCTTCTCTACCAACATAAGCTGTACCTGCACCGGAAACTAAACTAGTAGTAGCCCTGTCAGGGTCTCCTACCTGTATTTCAGCACCCCAGTTAACAGTGTTGGATGGGTCTACTGTAAGTGATGCTTGATTGGCGCGAGTCTTCATTAAAGCCCAATCACCACGGACATTTAAAACACGCGCCAATTTGTTTGCAATACGTGCATTACCTGAATTAATTGTTGGGTTAGAGAACGTGGCTCCGTCACCACTTAGAAGATAGTTAGTAGAGTCACCTCTGCCCACAATTAAATTGCCCCCGTAATTTTCAAGGGCTGTAATTTCGTATGCGCTATCAAGATATACAGGCAACCATGCGTCGTGAGTTTCATTCCATTTGATTACAGAACGACCCATTGAAGCATAATAACTACCTTCAAACTCTATTGGCCTTGAGTTAAAAGTACTTCCACCTGAAAGAACTATTGCAACGTCATCAATTCTAAAGACGTCTGAATTTGTAGAAAGAGTAAAAGTAAATTGAACTGCAGACGTACTACCGTTAAGAGTTCTTGTTGCTTTAAGAAGAGTCCAGTCAGTAGACGTAGAAGTAGAACTATCTGTGCTTCCTACCCCATCTGCAATCGTAGCCTTAATGCTTCCTGAACCAGACACGCGTTTTGCATAAGCAACAAGAGTCATTTCTCTGCTAGCAAGAACCGAATCTGTTCCAAGATAATTTTGAGTACAAGTTCCGCTTGAAGAAGTAGCAGTGATTTGTAAAGAGTAAGCCCCTGATCTTGCATCTGTATTTACAGCAACAGAAGTATTAGACCCATTAGTCCACCCAGTTGTTTCACCTGTTTCAAATCTTCCGTTTTGAACAATAGCGTCTACTTCGTACTCTTGATAAGACGGAACTAACTCACCATCAAACATGGCAAGTATTCCATCGGTGTATCCATACTTAGGAAAATTTACAAGGTCTGTAAAGCGTGACGCACCAAAACCAAGATGCCAGTCGCTTTGAGAAACAACACGACCGAACTCAGGAGATTGAGCAGCATAGTTTACGTCCCCCTGTGGCTGCGGAGGAGGCGTTGGAGAGATGATTTCTTCCTCCCATCCACCGGGACGGTTTGGAGCGTCTCTCCAGAGAGACAGTCGCACCTTGTTAGTGCTGCCATCAGCATTAGCTACGGTTATATCTGCGTTTTTACCTGCTGTAGACATTAATACGCTGGAACCTTATACATAGACATAGCTGACATTGCGCCAGCACCTTCATCAACACGATTCTTGTAATGCCTCCACCTGCGCTGTGCAGCGTTAAGACCTTCTTCAGTAAATTGGTCAATATCACCCTGAAGGAAACTTGTAGCAGCATAGGCATATAACCTTTGTAACTGCTGACCGTCTATTTCTATAGTGTCACTGCCTGAGGAGACACTAGACAGCAGTCCCATTCCGACAATTACAAGTTGCTTAGATTCTGGAATAGTATGAGGAATAATAATGTCGTCACCTTCCTCACGCCAATTAGAAACAGGCTGTGCATGTGACCTTGGAGATTCAGATTGACCTGCTACTGCTATCAGTTCGTCTGCGTATATAACAAGAGCAGTGCCTGATGTAACGTGTACTCCAACTTGAACAGAAGAAGACACGTCTCCTAAATTAGTGGAGACCGTTAGACGTTCCCACCCGCTTCCGTTATGAGTAGAACCCGTAACTGCAGTTCCGCTATCAACGCTTATTGCAGCAGATACACGGGAAGCAGTCTTGCAGTAAACCCAAACAGATACGTTTAGTTCTTCACCGTCATACGCAGTAGGACTAGCAAACGTCATGTAAGCAGTTCCTATACTAGACGCACCGACAACCATCTTTCCTGATTGTTGTCCTGCAAAGACCATATAGTTATCAGGCGAAGTCGTTTCTTCTTCTGCGGTCAGCGTAATATTGCTTGTCGACCAATCAGTTGTTACCGTGCTGTTCTCAAAGTCACAGTTCAAAGTTCCAACTATATTGTCGCCATAACTTGCAGCATCTATTCGTTCTTCAACATATATTTTTCTAACGAAACCCTGCTGAATACTTGTTGGGCGAGCATAGTTACGCTGCTCCGGGTGTCCGGTGTGAGTTCTGTCTTGAATCTTTTTGTAAAGAGAAGGGAACGCTTCCTGACGAGCATCGTTCAAATGGTCAATAAGAATTGCAGGGTCGTACCTATACAACTCAAAGTTTTTGGAACCAGATTCTGCAGCAAGACTTACTCCTCTAAGGTCTAACGCACCTGTAGAGCCAGTGTGGTCTAAGACGCTGCGAGTAGTGCCGTCATTTTCTGTCCCAACAATTCGAGCAAAAGTATCGTTTAAGGTGTCATCGTCTTCAAAATACGCAGTGAGACCTGTAGATACTAAAGCCGTACTTGTTGTGATATTTGTAGTGGTAGCAAAGCTACCTATGTACGCCCCCATATAACGAGCAAACTGGGGGAGCATTGTATTCAGCGTAGTTGTGGTCATTACTCATCTTTCTGACGCTGTCTATCTTGATAACGCTCATACATATTGCCGACTTCAGCGTCGGTCATTACTTTATTATGTGTTGAAAGAAGACCTGAATTATCTTCTTTTAAGTAACTAATTTCCCATACTCCGCTAGCAGGGTCGTAGACCATGTTAGCAGCAGGGATTTTCGACATTATCTTTTGATTACGAACTTTCGCCCTGCGAACACCCTGATCTTGGTCAGCTTGTTCACGAGCAGTCTCGTAAGCCCTGTCACCAGCCTTTGTGTCAGTAGACACTCTGGCAACTGTATCTGCTGTCATAAGGGCAAGAGATTCCTGATCTCCATATCCCAACATACCGTCTGGCACAATTACAGTACCGTCAATACGTGTGCCGTGTTTAGTAACAATACCGCCGGGGGCTTCAGCTTCCGCCCAGCTAATTTCAGGCTTGGTCTTATTGATAATTTTGTCGCTTGCCTTAGCCAACAGTACTTATTCCTGTTCCTGCGTTTGCAACTAAATCAGCAGTACCTGTATCAGTAACAAACTCAATTGAGCCAAATCCACCAAATCCGCTGCGAGCCATTTGTTTCCAAGGGTGACCACCAACTACTACCGCACCGTATCTAACAGAACGGTTTAGTGGATGGATTGAATTTAAAGTTGTGGAGGAATCTAAAGCAGCAGAAACTTTAAGACGAACCCAGTAAAGGCCAGTATTGAACACCTGACCAGTACCTGCAAATGTACCGTTCCAACTTTTTTCTGTTTCAATAATACTTCTGAGAGTATTTGACTCCCAGTCAGAAGGCTCTGTCCACGTTACGCTTCCGTCCTGACCAAGGGCTGCACCACTATCCGCAGTGCCGTCTGTCTCGGAAATATCGCTCCATGCAGAGCCATCCCAATAATCTCCCGTCATCAACGACGATGTTCCGTTTACATTATCTACATCAATAGCTAGCCCACGGATAGGAACTGCACACCCAACAAATAATGCGCCACCATTAGCAAGCGTGGCTTGAGAAGACATAGTTACATCTGTACCAGCGTCATCATCTTGAGCGTTTTCTGAATAGTCAGTCCAAGTTGCACCTGAATCCTGTGTACTAATAACACTAATCCAAGGGTTTATTGCAAACTGAACTACGGTAGCACTGGAACCTGCATTGTGTGCTTCTAAACTTACGAACTGCGTATTGATAGGTAATCCCACCGTCTTTGCGGAGTTTGTAGCTGCAAGTCCGCCAGCGGTATAACCAGCACCACGAATTTCGTAGTTGACTGCTGGATTTGTTTGAGTAGGCATCTATGACCTCTTTCTCTTGATTTATGCCGGGGGGACAAGCCCCCCGACCTATTACTAACTGCTAACAATATACAGCGTAACTGCTGTTGATGACGTCCGTCTCCAAACTAGCACTGCTGCTTCATTAGTTAAAACAGTGTTTCCTGTATCAGCGACAGTCACTCCCGTACCACCAGCGAAGGTAGCTGTCTGGTCACCGTCGTTGATGTAGTAACTAGTGATGGACTCATTGTCTTTTCCCAGAGGGACGTTAGCGATAATGTTCGCTGCTGTATCTGTAGTGACTGTTCCACCGCTAGTAGCGGATGTGTGGACGTTGATACCCGCAAGAATGTCCGCTGCTGCCAGCGTCATGTTCTGCGAGTCGTCGTCTACAACTGTAAGAATTTCTGTGTTTCGACCTGAACGAGTCGTTACGGCAGCACTGCCGACAAATTCGATTGGGTCTATTGCGTTCATCTTAGGCATAACTGCCTCCTTTGGCGTACCGCTTATTTGAAACGCCCGCGCCTAGTAAAAGTAAGTTGGGGTGGAGCCGAAGCCCCACCCCTGAGAATCTGATTAGGCTTCTGTAATACCAACAGCTTGCCAGCCAGCAGCAGCAGAAACGCCGTTGCAGACTAGAAGAGCCGACTGGTTCTGGTCAATCACAATAACCGTCGTAGACGAGTCACTCTGCTTAACCGTGATTGCTTCTGCTGCATCAGCAGCATTAGTAATCATTACTTCTCCACCTTGAGTGCCAGTACCTGATGGCAAATCCAGTTCCCTTGCAGACCCACCGGGGTCAAGGTTCTGGTGATATGCATCAGCAGCAGTCAAGACTTTAGTCCCATCCAGAGTCTCGGTGTTCGCATCTCTAATGCGAGGAATACCGATGCTCATTATGAGCCTCCAATGTCTAAACTAGTTTGATTTTTATTAGCTTTTTTAGATTTACCCTTTTGTGACTTTACCTGCTTACCCCTCTTACCAAGGTTCTTGCGTTCTTCAGAGGCTTCAATCGCAGACTCGTAGTCTTTGAGAGCCAACGGAAGGAATCCGCGCTCTAGTGCAGTAGCGAGTTGACCGGGACGCACATTGTGAATAACAGGAACGTAGGTTCCATCCTTTTGGGGATGAAGAAGATATGCAGAATCCGCAGAGACAAAGTCCAAACTATTAAGGGCTTCCTTAATGTTGCCAAAACGACTCTCGAATTTATCCAGTACCTCTGCAAAATTTGCATCGGAACGCGCACGTTGACGAACTTCAATCGCCCATGCTTCTAGAATTAATTCGGGTGGACGGTCTAATTGAGTTACCACTATCTATTCCTTCGCTTTCCTCTTTTACCACGTTTACGCCCGCGGCTACCTTTAACGCCGGGAATCGCAGCTAACGACTCCGTTTTGTTGGGTAATTCCGCAGGTAAAGTCTCTGAATACGCAGGTGTTGAACCTCCGGGAGCGTGATGGACAAGACCCGGTTGCCCCGGTACTTGTACCCATATCGCTTTTTCACCTTTTTTTACAGGGCGAACTTTAGCCAGCATGTACTGCTTGTCAGCAAGTGGAATGCGAAGCTGATGTCCGTCCAGCGTGTCATACAAGAAACAATAGTCGTCTTGTTTGTCGTCTATTGCAATTCCGTAATCTTCGCTCTGGCTTACAACACTATTTCCTCTAAAGGATTGTGAGTTTTGCCATTGTTGTATAGGTGTAGTCAAGGGATTATCTATTAGCTAATTGCGTCGGTTGCTGAATAAACTTCAACAGCCCACTCATCAACAACTTCAGTTTCGCCCCAAGTACCGACTGTAACAATGTCAGTACCACGAGAACGAATGTCTCTGTCGTCTTCAGCGTCAATTTCTTTTGCCATAGCAAGCGCAAAAGCCTGAGGAGCAAAGACACAACCCTTAGAGTCACCAGACCCATCACGAGAAATAACTCCCGATGAGTAAATCTGTACTCCAAATCGTTGCTCTTTACCACGCCAATAGTTATTGATGACATCGTCGGATGGGCCACTTGGGCGCGCACCAGAAGCCATAGTGGTAGAACCACCAGCTTGCATACCTGAATCATCTTCTACTAGACGACGGATTTGTTCCGGGTGTAATACTGCATTCACTTGACCACCCGGAGACGGGCCAAATGATGAGTTGTTGTCGGTCTGCATATATGAAACTGCACCAGCAAGATGCCTAAAACCGAAGTTAGAGCCAGCACCCGGCGTTGAAAGCCCGGTAACTGAGTCGAAGAGGGTAACGAGGTCAGACTCACGGAGACGACCAAGTGCAAGACCCTGCATCATTCCAACTTCAGCGAGAACATCTTCACTGTTTTCACGCTGTAGTACATCAGACACGAAAGTTAGAACACCATGCTCAGAAGCAGTGACGTTACGAACTGTCACTGAAACTTGCTGGGCGTTCTGAATAGTTACGCCTTCAGAAAGGGCTGAAGCACTAAGACGACCCCAAAGAGGGATATTCTTTTGCTTTTCGCCTTTACCAAGGTCGTATCGTGATACCAAGCTAGCAGTTGGGCCAGCAGGTTCCACGTTAGCAATCGCATCTGCAATAACAGTTGCAGCCATACTCGACAGACTCGACGAACTGGATAGGGTCAGACCTTCAGCCATGACTTTCTTCTTTCATTATCGTCGCAACCACCCTTTTTCAGAGCCGATGCTTCGATACTCGTCGATGTTTATGTCGCCACGCTGAAATGCTTCTACGGCTTCTGACTTTGTCTCTATAGGAGATGTAGTCTGCGAAGGAGCCTCTTGCGTGGTAGGTGGCGGAGTCGCGGGTGCAGGAGTTGGTGTTGGAGCAGGAGCAGTTTTTAGGCGACCAATATTATTCTGCGCGAGAGTGTAATACTGCTCTGCAGTCATACCAGTTGTTGCGCCTTCCCAAATACGGTTATCCAGATGTGTCATCTGAAGTTTGTTTTGGGTAATTAACTGTGTCACGTTGTTAGCAAGACTTAGTTTTTCATCTGCAGAAAGTTCCTCTTGCTGCTTTTGCTGCTGTTGAGGAGCCTCTGCTGGTGTCTGAGCCTTATTCTTCCAATACTCAACCTGTTCTTCTGGTTCCAACTGATCGACTTGTGCCTGTTCCATTTTTATGGACATATCCCTAAAAGGGCGTAATGCCTCATCAACTCTGGAGTTCAGGTTGTCCTCAATCTGTTTCATTCGGTTCGCATTCCAATTGTTCTGCGTACCTTGATATTTATTGAAGACGTTTTCTATGTCACTAAGCGTTGGCCCTGAAGAAGCAGGAGCCTGTTCCGGTACTTGTTCCTGTACCTGTTTTTCTGCCTGAGCGGATTCATCTTGAGCAGCCAAAACTGTACTCGCTATATTTTCCGCTGAATCTTGTGAAGCCGAAACTTCTTGTTTTTCGGTTGTCATGGCCTAGACCTTACCCCTAAAGGTGATTTATGTTTCCGATAAATTTACTAAGTCCCTGAATAATAATCAATATATTCCGGGTTTAATACCAAATCTCTCAAGTGGTAATGGGCGGTTATCCCTAATATCACTTGTTGCTGTTGGATAATCATTATCTGGGTGTCGCAACGTGCTAGTAAAGCCCCACCTATATAGCCAAGCATCAAGGTTAGAATCTCTAGCCCTCATTTCTTGCCTAACATCACTAAGTCTATTCTTGAATGTTTTAAGAATTGGATTGGCTTCTAAGAATCTGTCTTTTACATCTGCGTTTGTTTCTTCTAACCATTGATTCCATAAAGCAGAAAGCACATCGCTGTTTTCACTGGATTCTAGAACTGCAAGTTCTACATCTTTCCAATAATACTCGAAGTGTTCTTTACCTTGATAGTATTCATAAACCATTGCAGGAAGCTGACGCCCTTCAGCAAATAGTTGTTGAACATAACTATAAACTTCTTCTCCCCACGTCTGCCTAAATTTTTCTATTTCACGATCTCTTTTTCTAAAGTTGAACCCGTCAGCATCTTCAAATACTTCATGTTTTGAAATTATATTTACGATGTACTCAGCGTAAGCTGCATCTTCAGGAGTATCTGGGCCAAAGCGCGTTGCATTCTTAGCAAAATGCTCGTTGACTAAAACAAAGTCTCCTTTTTCGTTATACAACTCATTTTCAAGACGGCTTCTGCGTTGAGCGTTTGCTCCACTAATCCAAATATCTTTAAATTGTTGAGGGTTAATCTGACCCGCATCTAAGAACGTTGTGCCTTCAGCCAAAGCAGCAGACCACTGGTCATCTATGTCTGTCTTTCTATCCCAGAAAGCGTCTATAGCAACATTTAAATCATCCCCAATATCAGCACGTTCTTCCCTTATGATTTCTTCTAACGTATCTAAGGCAGCAGCGTCTGATTCACTAATTTTTAATTCGGGGTTATAACTTCTAATTTTTGCTTTTTGCAGTTTATTTAAGTCTTCCCACTTCTTATCAAAGTTATCAACTGCAATATCATTCCGTAACCACCTGCGACGATCTGCTGCACTAGCAGGTCTAATACGACCACCAAATACTTCCGATGCTGCTCCAACAGGGCCAACTCTATAAGGAGAATCTAGCATAGTTGCTTCAACCCAAATAGGTGTAAGCTGCCGTGCTAAATGTGATGTCCAATCTCCGCTGTCATTAAACTGTTTGCCCATGAAGTCATGCCCGGTTGCCATGTCCCAGCCTAAACCACCAACAGGAGCAGACCGACCACGAAGGAACCGAAGTAATGGGCTATCGTCTTTGTCCCACAAATCTGCTCTTGCTTCTTCATCCCAAGTAGTTTTAGAAAGTTTGCCTGAAAGACGAGCCATTTGTGTCCAGAAAGAACCAACACCAATTAAATCGTCCCCAATTTTAAATGTCATAAAGTCAGATTTAGATGGGTCTAATTTTGGTTCTTCCCCGTTAGCTTTTGCTAATGCCCAATATGTCAGCATTCCTGCACCAGCCATACCCGTAATTGAACGCCTTGCAAACTCTCCTTCAATTCCACCGTCAAAGAAATTCTTCATTAACCCCATAGATGCGCGTGTGTAACGCTGTGAAAAGAACAAGATATTTCGTTCAATAGCACTTTGATTAGGGGAAATTCCTGAATCAAGCGGGTTTAATGCTCCGGTCATCTTATTTACAAATGACCCTAAATCACGCAGCCCTTGTTCCCCGCTATGCTGCCATGCTGTGTCACGCATTATTTTGTAGTATTCAATTCTTAATATGTCACCCGGAGCAACATAAGCACGTTCAAATGGCTGGGCTATTGCTTTTACAATTTCATCAAATTCTTTTCCGGGTCTACCAAGATTTGCAAAAGCAGTTTGGTTTTGAACAGCTATAAATATGTCTGTTGCATTTCTTGAAAGTTGAATTCGCCCGGTACTTATAGCTTCAGCAAGAATGTCTTTGTTTTCAATTAGGTTTCTTGTAAGAACCTCTGCATTAACTGTTGACTCAAATCCTCGCCCTACAGCTTTCCCCCATGATCTAAATAACTCTAGTCCTTTTTTAGGATTTTGCAGGAAAGTATTTGCTGCAAAGCCAAGAGCAGGAAGTCCTTGAATTAGAGGAAACCCAAAGTCAAATCCTGTTTTACCAACTCGAATTGTGTCACCAACTTGAGCCAGTGCATCCATAGTGTCGCCACCAAGACGTTTAGTTGCTCCAATATTTTTTAATATACTTCCAAGTTCGTCTTTGTCTTTAAACAACAACCCCGCATAAGCTGGCATATCTACATTAAAATCTCTGCCGGGAGTAAAGTAGGTCTCACCTAATTTTGTTATGTCTTTATTAAATGCTTCGTTAAATTTGCTAAGGGCTTTTTTTCTATCAGTTACATTTGTAATTTTGTTTATTTCTTCAACTTTTTCAGCAAAATGCCCCATTCCACTTGCTCTAAGATAGTCTATTTTTAACTGACTAACTTTAGGTACGCTTCCTCGTCCTCCCTTTTTTAGTTTTCGCCCTCTTCTTGAAAGGGTTGCTAACATATTGTTCCGAATTTTTCGGATATGTTTTGTATCTATAACTTGAGGATGTAAACCATGTGCAACGGTTTTTGCAGTTCTTGCTAATTCTTCGTCACGAGCAGCACGATATGCCCCTCGAAGAAGATTTTCCATTGTTGCAAATGGGTCATTAAGAGCCATTCCTTGTTCGTCTATAGCTTTTTGCAGTTGGGCGCGAGTTAGTTTTCTTGTCTGTAAGTTCATAGGTGTCGAACCAACAGCAACTCCGCCTTCTCCTGACTTAGCCGTATTGAATAACCAGTTGTTATCAATTTCAAGAAATCTTGGACTGTATTTCATTCCAACAATTTGTTCTGATGTTTCTATCCAGTCAACTTTTACTCCTGCTTCAGACAACATTATGCCTACATCAGCAGAATAATTTTGGTAAGTCCAAACAAAGTTGGCAAGACCAGAATGTTTTCCACCTTCAAAGCCATCTCTAACAAAATCCTTATTGTTATTAAGAGACCTGAAACTATTTTCTCCTCCAGCTTTTCCAGTTACGACAACTGTGTCTCCCGTATTTTTATTTCTAAATCTAGCTTTTCCAATATCTACATTTTTATAACGAGAAGAAGTTCGGTACTTATTATTGAATAATAATTCCGTGGCATTAACCCATGCTTGACCGTCAAGTTTTGTACCAGTACCAGTTATTCGACCTTTTTCATCTAAACCAAACCCAACAGCGTTTTGAAGAGAAGGATTTTCGCCTTTTCCAAAGACATTACGCATTCTTCCAAAGGCTTCTTTTAGTTTGCCCCCGGCAACTCCTTCACCATATTTTGCTTGGCTTTTGCCTGTGCGCGATGGAAATGTTTTTAAATTAAGGTCATCAAAGAGTCGAGCCATTGTATGAGCGATATTAGCTTCAGATATTGCAAGGTTTCTCATATGCCCTGTTGAACTTGTATTTAAAGCATTTGAAGTATCAAGCAAAATATTTGGGCTAAGAATATTTAAGAACCCAGTTATAGTTCCTGTTATAAGAGGAATGTCGGGAATAGCCGATATGAACTCTCTAAGAGTTTTGGATTGCTGCTCATCAATAACTCCTTTAGTTTCACCAACTTTTTCAATCGGAAGAACATTTCTGTTTTCAAGAACTTCTGGAACTGCGTCTTCTATATTTATATTTCTAAATTTACGAGTCAGACCTCTTGAAGCACCTACAGCAATATCAAGCCCGGTTGCTCCCATTACTCCTCGCCCAAGTCCTCGTCCGGTAGATTTAAGACCTGCTCTTAAACCTGTTCGGGTTGCAGTACCAACAGCAGAAGTCCCACCTGTAAGCATTGCGAGAATGGCATCAGGAAGTAATTCAATACCTCCTTTTACTCCAACAGCAATTTGGTGTAATTTTCTATCTCCGCCAAGACCTATTTCAAAAGGCAAGGTAACCGTAGTTGAAGGCATATCTGTTTGACGAAATGCTTCAGCAAGGTTTTGCATTTGACCCGGTATATTCCATGGTTGCGGGTCACCTTTTTCTGCTTCTATTCGATTTAAGTTAGCTTGAAATCCAAACAGGTCTCCGGGTGTAACTGCTCCTGCTAAACCAACAGCAGCACCACCAAATGTTTCAATACCTTTTTGAAGTTGCTCAAGCCCACCAAGACCTATTCCTGCTGCATTTTCTAAGATTCCAGAACCAAAGAATGAACCAAATTCTGGCTTTCCTCTTTTTTCTACAGCAGCAGTAGGTGCATAAATATCTGCTTGTTGTACCCCAAAAGGAAGCCTTGCTGGTCGTTGAGCAGTTTGTTGAGCAGTAAATATGTTTTGCTGCGACTGAGGAATAACAGGATTAATTGGCTCAGGTAATGCAGTTCGGCGTGGCTGGTCAATAACTGATTGAGCCACAGCAGCCGTTTTAGCGTATTTAGCTTGTCGCGTTAATTCAATTAAACGTCTTTGTCGTTCTTCACGTTTTTCTCTCAGGCTTGCCAATTAAACCCCCTGAGGCGTAACCGTCTGCGCCTGTTGGAATATCTGACTGGGAGTCAGGTAATTCTGTGCAGCCTGTTGTCCCTGATAGAAACCAAGTTGCTCGTCAGATAAATCTGTAAGGTCTGAAAGTGTTGGATTTACTGGAACCGCAGAAGTATTTTGCGGAACATTTAACCCAAACAATGATGCAGGAATATTTCCTTCAGGACTGTCAGCTATGTTTTGTAGGAATCCACTCTGTCCAGCAAATCCTACGGCTGCAGGATTGCCTATAAAGTTTAGATAGTTTGCCATGTTTTGCGGAGCAGCACTAGCTTGTACTTCAGCAAGCCTTTGATTTGGAGTAAGTCCGCCTCTAGCAAGCGAGTTTTGAAGAGCCATAAACTCATCTTCTTTAGTTATTCCACCTCGTGCTTGCAATCCCATAAGAGACGATTGCTGTTCTGCAGTTAAACCGCCTCTTGCTAATGTTCCTTGTAAGTCAATTTGCTGTTGTGCAGTAAGTCCAAACGGATTACCCGGCGCACGAGCAAGTGCAACTTGTTCAGTTGGAGTAAGCCCGCTACGAAGAATTGTGCCGATATCTCCTATAGTCTGACCAAGCTGCGCTGCTTGAAACGGCCCTGCTGCAGCTTGAGCCTCTTGAAGGCCAAGTATGTCTTGATATCTGGCCTCAGGTGCTGTACTCAGCGCGCCAAAAGGAGTTGCTCCTGCTTGGGCTGCAGTGTCTTGCATACCTTTAAATTGTTCATTTGTAAGAGCGTAAGGGTTAAATTGCTCTCCAAGAATAGCTTGAGCATCTGCCAGTCTTTGCGTTCTGTCTGCCGAATCAATACTTGCGCCAAGATATCCAAACGGACTTGCAGCTTCTGCCTGAACTGCTGCTGCTCCTGTAACCGCTCCTGCCTGAGTATCTGCAATCGTAATGTCAGCTTCAGTACCAGCAAGTTCAGCTTGAAGTTGCTGTGCGCCCTGTGTCGTAATCGTATTTTTTTGAAGTTCAGCTAAACGAATATCTCTTGCAGCTTGCGCTTCAGCTATTAATCTTTCACCTTCAACAGTGTCAATTAAACCAAGTCTTTGAACTTCAGCAATATACCTATTTGTTTCGTCGGTAATCTTGTCACGTTCTACTTGTCGGTTAATCGTTTTTGTTTGAAGTGCAAGAGCATCGAGAGCAGCTTGTTGTTCAAGTTCAAATTGCTGTTGTTGCTGCAACTGTTGGTTTTCAAATTGTTGGCTTTGAAGGTCAAATTGCTGCGTTTGAAGGTCAAATTGTTGAAGGTTCTGTTCTTGCTGAATTTGAAACTGCTTCATTAATTCAGCATGTTCACGATCAGAAGCCTTACTAGACTGTTCTCCTTGTTTTATTAAAAGTTCAAATTCTCTTTCTTGCGCCCGTTGCTGAAGTTGAAACTGATAATCTTCTTTTTTATTTAAGTAATTAAATTCTCGTATTCTATTAGATTCAGCAATTTGCGCTATTGCTTTATCTGCTTCAATTTGAAGCCCAAGAATTTCTGTTTCATTTGCTCCTTCTTCTTCAAGAAGCGCAAGTTGAGATTCTTTTTCGAGATTAGCTAATTCTATTAACGCTGAATTTTCAATAAGAGCAATTTGTTCTTTACTGATAAACCCTGCTTGAGAATTTGCAAAATCTATAGCTGTAGCAACCCATGGGTTAAGTTGCTGAAGCCCTGTTGTTGGGTTTGTAAAAGTTAACTTGGCGTTTTCGCCGTCAAGTCTTTCAAGGAACTGCTCAGGATTATTAATAATGTCTTGAAAGGTTAATGCTTCGCCTCGTTCTGTAAGATCGGCTCCTGCTGTAACCCAAAAGTTATCTCTGGTTTCTTTGTTATCTCCGCCAAGTAAATAATCTTTATTTTTAGCAGCGCTCTCTTCAGCTTTTGTAACATTGTTATCAATGTCTATTCCAAGCTTTTCTAAAGCATCTAATCCTTCTTGAAATTTTTTTGCAGTTTCTTCTCTAGCATTGTCTTTAGCAGTTTCTAAATTCTGCTGATACTCAATGTCTGAACTTTTAAGTAAAGATTGCAACCACGCATCATCGTTTATTCCGGGGTTCATACCAGTAGTAGTGTCTGTGGGATTAAAAGCAGTCCAGTTTTCCATGTATTCATCCCATGTCCCCTCATTTGAATTCCAACTTGAAGGACGCGTTGGATTACCTGAAGGTAAGTTTAAATTAGTAATCCAGTCGAACCCTTTTTTAAGTGCGTCTGCCCCGGTAGTATATTTATTACTACTTGTTGCATTTGGGTCAGAAATTAAACCTGTCTCAATTTGAGCGGTAGTTATAATTTCTTCTAAAGAATTACTTGCCCTGTATCCGGTTCCTGCGGGAGTAATACCAACACCTGAAATTATGTTAAGTGGAATACCAAGTTTTTTGCTTACGTCACTGTATATAGCATCACCTGACATAGCATCAGGATATTCAAGAGTTGCGTATCTTTCACCCCAACCCGCAATGTCTTTCATAATTGACGGCGGGATTTGAATATAACGTGACATTTATTTTCTCCCAAACGGGTTCATCGGACGAGGTTGTTGCTTTCGTTTACCGCCCGGAGGATTAATTTCTGCATCTTGAATTTGCTTTGGAATAGTATCAAGATACCGTTTTACTATTTCGTCAAATTGTCCAACAGCTTGCGTAATAACATCAGTTGGTTTATTTTTTGATGCCATTATCTTCCAAGCCCTGCTGGTAATTGTGAAGTCGGTACACGTCTACTACCATCACGAGCAGGGCTACTTATTTGCCTTGCTACCAAATCTGCTTCGCCCATAGACCCCGGCATTACAGGTCTAGTAGTTGTGGGTGCGCCTGTGCCGGGTGTCTGTGGGTTAGTCCCCATTTGATTACCCTGTTGGAAATTACCAGCGTTAGGTAATTGTGTTGCGCCTTGAGTATTAAGAATATTAGTTGCAATATCTGCTGCGTCGTTATTACTTGCACCTGCTGCCTCAACTATATTTTGAAGAAGCGGAACCCTTGCTGCAGCCATGCCTTCAAGAAGCCCTTGAATCTGTTCAGACTGTAAGAATCTTTCAGCTAACAACTTTGCCTGAACTTCATGGGCATTTGAAACTCCAGCTTCGCGTAAAGCAGTATCGTGGTCTACGAACCCTTCCCGCCATTTTGTTGACCAGAGGTTGAGGGTTCTTTCCCTTTCCTCAGGAGCAGTGGGATTAAGTTGAACGAAGTTAACGACATGACCCTTAATATCTTTCGGTGATATTGTGGCGTCAATAGAGCCTGACTCTGTTTGCCCCCAAACCGTAATTCTGTCCCTAATAACGTACTGAACAATATTAAGAATAATTTCGTTTCTGTGCTGAAGCCCTCTTTGTGACCCATCTACATAAGCAGCAAAATTGAGACGGCTAATACCGGACAGAACTGCCGTCTCGTAGCCAGAAGCTGAACCTGACGGACGTTGTCCACGCGTTACCGACGGTGCTGTATTAGATTCTAACGCCTGATCTAATACTCCTTTGGCTATAAGAATTGACTGTGGAGGCTCAGGAACCTGCTGCACATTTACTTCTACTTGAGGAGGAAGGTTGTTTCGTGCGCCGGGAGCCTGATCGTATTCCGCTTGGACTTCTTCAGTCATGCCCGGCGGGCCTTGGAAGTTGGTAACAGGCCAAGCTGATTTATTTACAATATCAAGATAGTGAGATGCAAGCTGTGATTCTGCCCGTATCATGTCAAAGTTGCCGTCAAGTATTCCTCGATACAGGTCTTCAGGTTTATTACCTAAAGTCACCAATCCTGTTTGAGGCCAGTACATTGTCCATGGCAACGTCATGTAGCCATGTTTTCTTGGCTTCATAACCCATGATTGTTCTGCAATATATGCAACCTGCGACTGTGTCCATATTTCTATGAACTGCACGTTGCCGTCACTTGGCCCTTCCCATCCGGGGAAGTGTGCATGTATCCATGTTGCTTCTACATCCCAGAAATGCATTACCCATCTTGGGTTGAATTGGTTATTCGTATCCCAAATACATTGTTGAGGGTTTACGGCTTTCGCAACAACAGGCCACGATATTGCCCGTTTCTGCATTACATCGTTGAGTTCTTCTTTATATCTTCCTACATCACCGGAATCATCTGGCGGTTCAGGAAATTCAGCCCATCTGTTTCCAGCAAACTCTGTTTTTTCCCATGCAACTCCGTAGGAAGCCATATGAAAGTTAATAATTCTTCGGGTAGGAGTGTCCTGTTCGAGTCTGTGGTTTGCTCCTCGCAGGAACTTTTCTATTCGCTCTGCTCGCGCTTGACCTCTTGGGCCGGGTGGTGGAACAGTAACGTCAATAAATGGCGGGGTTATATGATCGGTAAGTGTTTTTACTGTGGAGTGTGCTGTTCCTAGTCGAATCTGTGTTCCATCTTCCGTAATTGGAAAGTCGAAATCACCTTTTACAAATTCGTCTGCTGTCTGGCACTTTCTCCAAAACTTGGAGAACTTCATACGTCCACGAGCAAGTTCTGATTCTATCCATGCTAGTGACAGTGTGGGTTCTGATTGTGACGGTGCTTTCTCTAGTGCAATACTTTCATCAGACACCGTCTGTTTCATAGAGTTGACAGTAGTTCCGTTCAAATATGAGGAAGTCATAAACCGTTTTTACATTTGTGCAGGTTCGCCGTTTATTACAATATCGACTTCATCAAGTACATCTGCGTATCTGTGTTCTCTGACCCCTTGAAAGAAAGAGGTTTTCCTACGTCTACGCGCAGTATTTAGAGGTCTTAGCGGTTCAGCACCCTTGAAAGCCTTATTTGTATGCGCTTTCTGAGCATACTCCACTGGGTCGCATCCATGCAAGGCTAAAACTTCCGCATCTACCCAGTCATCGTGTTTTCCTGAAATGGTTGTAAATACGTGACCACGATTAGAAGTTTCTTTATGCGAAATGTCCATTAATTGGTTTGACAGTTTTTTCCAATCGTTGGGAAAAGTTACATGCTCGTGTTCAAGTGCAACTCGATATGGTAAGAACAAATCATGGTATTTAGATATCGGAGTGAAATTAAAAGCTATTACCGGAATTCCTTCGGCAAGCATTTCGTTGTACATAATGTCACGAGCAAATTGCCCACCAAGTCCGGTAGAGTCCATAACAATTTGCTTAAGATTCCATCTTCGGGCTTCAGAACGAATTACTTCCATCTGGATAGTCCAGTCTGTTTTTAGAAGTTCTGTTGCATAAACGGATTCTCTTGTTTTGCGATTTTTTATAATCATGACAGTAGCGTCATTTGACCGACCAAGGTCAAGCCCTGCAACGTATTCACAGTTTGGTTTAGGGTTTAGTAGTTCAGTAGCAATTGCTGCTTTATCAACTTTCCTAAAGAATGCTCCGACGCCTTCTGGTTGTATTGCCATGTAGAGACGATTCCAGTCGTCTTCCATCATGGTTTCTCTGTCATCTCTGATTTCTTCTTTTTGGTCTTCAGTGAGAAGAGGGTTATCAAACGCAGTCCAAGAGAATGCTTCTCTTCTTGAAGAAGGTTTTTCCTTGGCGCGTTTAAAGTTTCTTGCAAACCAGTGACCGGGTGATACAGGGGGTATGCCTTCGACAAGTGCGCGCCCTGCTCTTCCGGGACTTGAAAGAGTGGGTCTAAGTTTATTCCACCCACGTTCGTCTATTTCTTGTGCTTCAGTTACGTGTAAGAAGTCGAGTCCTACTGACTGAAGTGATTCGGGATTATCTGCAGACTTAAGTTCCCAGAAGACAACAGGTCTTGGTCGTGGTTTACCGTCTTTTCCTCGGAGCCATCTACCGTTGTTATCTTTGAATACTAACCAGACATGCAGAGCGTCTTCTTTGAATCCAGAGCCTCTGCCTCCCGCAAGTTTATTTTCTCTGTAGGGGTTTGTTTTAGAAACAAGGTGTTCGGGAATAAACGCTTGCATCTCGTTCCAGACTTGGTACATCTGTGCTTTTGTGGGGGCGACAGTCCATACGTGGATAGCGGGAACGAGTCTTGCTTCTTCGGCTGTTTGTTTGTTACTAGGGTCGTTTGGAAATACGACGTATTCTTGTGAGAGTTCTTCTATGACCGCTAAGTCTTCTTCAAGTGCAGATCGGGTTTTTCCGCCACGCCGTCCTGTCTGATTCCATTTTATCTTCGCCTTTGATTGGTGAAGTTTCAGTTGGTGTTCATGTGGCTTGTAAGGCATTAACTAACTTTGAATGATGCAAGTCCTGAATCGTCGGATACGGGATTTTCTACCTGTTCAGTATCTTCAGCCCACTTAGCGTGAGTCTCAATATCTTTTCGTTCTTGAAATGGTTCTGCCATATCAAGCATACCGTTTTTTTCAACAATGTCCCTATGAAAGTTTATTGCCTTTGGGTCTGCTTCTAGCATTGCGTATGCTGCAAGTTCCCCTTCTCTCATGTAAACGGTTTTTAGCTGAGAGGTTGTTACTGCTTTTTGCCAACCTTTTCTTGTCGGATAGTTCCCGTTATTTCTATAGGCTTCAAGTGCTTGCTCAAAAGTAGGAGTGGATTTGATAAGGCGGTTTATAGATTCCCACTTCCAACCCCATACCTCAACCATGTCTTGAATAGCTATTTCAGAAGAACCCCAATCTTCAAGACTTGCATATACCCGGCGAAGTCTTCTAGGCCATTCTTTCCAAAAGGGAACCGAACCATTTACACGATACTCAATCTTGTCATAGCCGTTTGCCATTTTTTGAATTTTTACAAACCCTTTAACCGTTAACCGAAATACACTGAAGCATTAAAGCGGAAGTGTATTTCTACGCTTAACCGTATTAACCCTTAAACAGTTTAACCGTTAAACAGTTTAAAAAGAAACCCCCTACGAAATACACTCATTGTCTCAAAGACATCGTGTATTTCTAAATGCATTTAAGTGTATTTGCTGTTGAAACCACCATGTTGAACTGGAAAACCCACAATACACCAACAGTGTATTTACTGTGTATTTTAGTGTATTTACTTTTCAGCACTGTGAGGGTCACCCAAGGAAAATGAACTGGCGTGGCTTCCTATCGGCGCACCCCCTCGGCGGTCGACCGTGCCGCGGTGGTCGGTCGCGGTGGTCGCGTCACCATTGCCCAAGGCGTACGCGGGCATGTCCACCCGCGTTCATTATTCACGCCCCGCAACCCGTACGCGTGAGGGGGGCAATTGGGGGTCTTAGCCCCCTCACTCTCATATCGGGTGATAATCAGGATATATCCGTACTGATTAGACCCCCTTAGGTACGGATTCATGGTTACGATTACAACGTAATCGACACGGACTGATTACAACTCCGATGAAGAGGGGCGCCCCAAGGGGTGCAAGGTCAAGACTACGAACCCGAAATAAGTAGCCCGAACCACCTAACACAGTCCTTCCTCATCAAGACCGCCCATAGGGGTCTAGCGAGAACATAGAAGAGATACACAACGCCCCCCCCCGTCGATTATGGGGC
>Ga0208299_1000954_pt1 | contig 23287 bp, 28 predicted proteins | sample 15_taG_FD_184089 | JGI IMG/M metagenome (GOLD analysis project Ga0208299, IMG submission 184089) | Marine viral communities from the Subarctic Pacific Ocean - 15_ETSP_OMZ_AT15312 metaG (SPAdes) (version 2) | ecosystem: Environmental > Aquatic > Marine > Oceanic | place: Pacific Ocean | collected...
AACAGTTAGAAAACTACACTGATTTTCAAAAAGCAGTACTACAATCATTAGAAAACTACACAGCACCTAAGAAACCAGTCAAATGGTTCTTTGGAAAAGACGATGATGCTAAAATGGTAGGCTATCAAACATTAATGAATGTTTTAAAGCCTACGGAAACTGCTATTAGAACTTTTCTTCCAAGTAAAGACGGTAAAAAACCATATTATAATATTAATAAGTTTATACGTGAGTCTAAAGGTATGAAAGAGAGAGACTACATTGATGGTCTGGATGAGATTGCTAAAGGACTTGAAACAGGAGCATGGAAATTAACTGGAGCTTTAAGTTCATTAATAACAGCACCTACTGATTTTGCATTAGGAACAGATTTTACTAACGCTATAGAAGAGGCACTGAATGATGGGAGAATTAAACCAGATGAGCCTGAAACATGGAGGGGTGAACTAACTTCTTTAGGAGTTCAATACGGAATACCAGGTACGTTAGTTACTAAATTAATTGCAAGAAGTAATGCACTAGCTCCTGCCTATAAATTTTTAAAAATTAACAGTGCTACAAAGACTAGTAAGATTGCAAGAAGAGCTTTAGAATGGGCAAGTGTGGGTGCGGCTACAGATTTTATTGCTTCTGAACCTGATAGAGGAGCTATTACACCTATTCCTTTTACTCAACCTTCAGAAACTAAAGGTCTAACAGGTAGAAAAAAAGCTGCAGCCGTTTTTAAAAACAAAATTAAATATGGAGCTGAAGGATTTATAGTAGGAGGAGGCTTTCCGCTTGTAGGAAAAAGTTTACAACTTGGTTATAAATATCTTGGACCTAAATGGGCATTGGGACACACAGCAAGAATAGGAGCAAAGTCAGTAGACTGGGCTTTATTTAAACCCGTTAGTTATGTTTTATCTAGAGAAGCAGCAGCTCCTGCAGTCAAAGCTACATCAAACGCTATTCGAGGTGCAACAGATTGGACACTTACAAAAATGTTAGCGCCTACTATAACGAGGCATTTTAAAAATAGAAAAAACTTTCCTCCTTTTGAAGAATGGAGATTAGGATCTACAACAAGTGCTGATCCTATGAGAAGAAGTGCTAAGAAATTAGATAATTGGTTATCTTGGTTAAGATCTTACGGTAAAAATCCTAAAACAATTGAGAGAGCTAAGGAAGAAGTAAATCTTTATGCGAGAGGTACAGCTAGAAAATTTGATAGAGCTTTTGAAGCACTTGATTATAAAGTTTATAATTTAATTAAAAATTTTGAGGGAAGATACAAAGGAAATAAAACTTCACCGGCTGGAGAAAAATATTGGTGGGATCAGATAGATGAATATATAAAAGGACAAAGAACATTAAGTACTCTTCCTAAAAATTTACGGGTAGAAAGTGAACAAGTTAAAAAAGAATTAGTAAAAGTATTAGCTAATTTTAGAAGAGTATTACCAAAAGGTAAACAAGGAGATGCTGTTACCAAAGATGTAGAAGCATCTATAAGAGGAAACATAAGTAATAACATTGTTAGATCTTTTAAAATTTTTACTAATGAAAACTATGTTCCCCCTACTAAAGTTGTAAACGCTGCTAGCGATTGGATTAAAAAGAATTTAGTAGCTAAGAATAAAAATATGAGAGAGGCAGCTAGAAAAAGTTATCCTAATATGGATGCACAGCAAGCCTATAAAGCTTCAGCTGATGACATGGTAAAAGAAATAATGATTAATGGTAGAGGAGATGGAAAGAATCCATTAGACGTTTTAAGATTTATTGCTAAAGATATATTGCAAGACAAAAAATATAAGTTTCTTAAAACAGGAGAAGAACTTCCTACAGCAATTAAAAACTTATTAGGTGCAGAAAGAAACGCTAAGTTTTCCGTACTCAATACAGCAACAAATGCTATTACTCAAACTATGGCTAAAAATGCATCAGACTTTATAGCAAGAACAGGTTTAAAAGAAGGTTGGTTATTTTCTTCTAAAGAATTAGCAAGAGCTACATATAATGCTCCTCAAAAAATAAATAAAATTCCACGACTAGGTATCTTAAAAACTGAATTAGAAGGTCTCTATACTTCACCTGAATTTGCACAGATGTTTCAAGGACTAGGAGGCACATTAAAATATTTTGTAGAGAATGCTTTCCTTAGACATACGCTTCAAATAAAAACAGGAGTTCAAATAGGTAAGACCCTATACTCTCCTGTAACTCAAGTTCGTAACGTAACATCAGCTTCAACATTTGCTCTTAATGCTGGGCATGTTGGAGGAAAAGCAAGTGTATTAGATTCTATGAGAATTGTCATGAACGATATCTTTAAAGCTGGAAAAGAAAAAGCGGTATCTAATGCTAATGAAATTATTTCTCCTCAGCAGTTCAATGATTTTATTCAAAAACTTACACGACTTGGAGTAATAGATGAAAATATAGTAGCTATGGAATTAAAGGGAGTATTAGATGATATTAAAGTAGGAAAATTAAATACCTTAGATGGGTTGTTTGATCGATTAATTAAAATGACTCCTACTGATAAAGTGGCAAGAGTATATGCTGGAGGAGATAACCTTTGGAAAATATATGGTTGGAACTTTGATAAGTCTCAACTACTTGATGCGGGTATGAAAAGTGTTGATGATGTAGCTGATTTATTTAAACATATTGGAGAACCTTTTAGTAAAACTAACATAGCTACAGGAGCTACTAAAACTTTAGACGATGCTTTAGATGAAATGGCAGCATGGATGATAAGAAATTCTTATCCTACGTACAGTAAAGTTCCTCCACTAATTCAAGCTTGGAGAAGATTACCTCTTGGAAACTTTATATCTTTCCCTGCAGAAATTGTAAGAACGAGTGCTACTAACATTGCGCTTGGACTTAAATTCGCTTCTCATTCTAATCCAGCTATTCGTCAAATAGGAATAAGAAGAATAACTGGAAGCACTTTAACTCTATATGGATTAGGAAAAGCTATATCAGAAACAGCTCAGTATCTTACTAACACATCAGAGTCTCAACAAGATGCATACAAAAGATCTTTTGCAGCCCCATGGAACAGAGTTGCTAATTTAATTCCGTTAAAAGGATGGGAGAATGGAGAGAACTTGATGATTAACTTTACTTATTTTATGCCTTACGATGTTATTCAAAGACCTCTTGAAGCAGCTTTAAAACAAATGAAGGATCAAGATTTAAATCCTAATCAAGTAGATGACTTTATTTTAAATCAACTTTTCAAACCCGAAGGTCCTATTCAAGAATTTTTAGAACCATTTGTATCAGAGCCTTTAGGTTTTGATAGATTATTAGATGTGACATTGCGAAATGGAAACAAGCCTCAAGGAGGAAGGGTTTATACAAGAGGTGATGACCTTTCTGATAAAATAAATAAATCATTTGCTTATGTATTAGAGGGAGTTAAACCCGGTGTTGTAACTACATTCGAGAGAATAAGTGCTGGTCTTAAAAAAGATATAACTAGAGGAGGAAAACCTGTAAACACCTTTGATGAATTAGTAGCTCTTATGTCAGGTATTCGATTAATAAGAGTGGACGCTAAGGAGGACCTAGGTTTCTATGCAACTCAATTTAATAAAGCGAGAAGAGATGTAGATGAAACAGATAAATTCTATACCGCAGAAAATTGGACTACAAAAACTCCTTCGGACCTAGTGAGAATATTTAGAGAAATGCAAGAGGATGATTTGAGAATTCAAAAAGATATGCGCATAAGAATTAAAGATTTAGAATTACTTGGTGTAAGCAATATGAAAATAAGACAAATCTTGGAAAGTAAAAATGTTAATCCTGATGTTATTAATAACTTAATGAGAGGAAAATTTACTCCAACAAATTATTCTGAGCCTAGATTTAATAAAAAAGTAGATCAAGTTAAGAAAAGACTAAGAGAAGATTCAGAGGATAGTACAGCTTATGAATATTTTATTAATAAACAATGGGTGTTTCCAAGAGCAGAGTTAAATAGTATTCAAAGAGAATACAGTGGAAAGAGATTGTTTCCTAATGGATATAATCCTGACAAAGAAACTTATAAAAAGAATAAGAAGGGACAAACTTTATATGATATGAATGGTAATCCTATAAAAGAAAAAGGATTCATAGAAAAACAAATGGAGAAAATTGTACCGGGTATTAAAAAACTTATTGTACCTGGCAGTCCTATGAGTCAAAAAATTAAGACACCACCACTACCTCCAACAGATATGCCTAAATTGGCTGCTAATCCACAACAAATTAACAATCAAACAGGCTTGACAAGGACAGAGACAGCGTTATTGTCACCAAGCGAACAGGAAATTGCGAGAAGAACTTAATGGCTATTGAACCAAAGACAACAAGAGAACATATTGTATCCCTATACGGACATGTAAAGGGTGTGAAGAGAGATATTAGTCATATGCATAGAGGTATTCACGAATTGGGTGGCAAGATAGATAAAGTCTATTGGGTTCTTTTGGCTACGGTGGGGGCTGTGGCCTTACAATTATTTCAACACTTCTTATCATGAAACTAACAGCTAATTTTACCCTTGATGAACTTACCAAGTCACAAACGGCTGAACGTAAGGGTATTAATAACAATCCATCACCAGAACAAATAGAAAATTTAAAAGCATTAGCTGTAAATATTTTACAACCGGTGCGTTCCCATTTTGACAAGCCTTTAATTATATCCAGCGGATTCCGTTGTGCTCAGCTGTGCCTAGAAATAGGATCAAAAATCACCAGTCAACATTGCGCTGACAACGAAGCAGCTGCAGCTGACTTTGAAATATGGGGTACAGATAACGAGGTTCTGGCGACATGGATTAAATCAGAACTAGAATTTGATCAATTGATCCTCGAATTCCACAAAAAAGGCGAACCCAATTCAGGCTGGGTCCACTGTTCGTACTCAAGAAACGAAAATAGACAACAATCCTTACGAGCTGCTAGAGAAGACGGTAAAGTTAAATACCGACCTTGGTAAAATAAAAATCACAGCGCGCCTCGCGTGTATATCCTATGTTTTAAGGGAAAGACCAAACGCAATAGTAATACGTTCTGTTGACGCACTATTATGGGTGTCGGTGTAATGGGGCATACAGCTGGGAAAAATAGTAATTTCTCCTGGTACATTTTTAATTTGGTGCACCTCTGGCTCATTTAATTGGTTCACAGGATTAATATAATACGTGGAAGTATTTTTGCATTGAATGGTTACATGTCCACTAAGATAAGAATTGGGGTTAACATTATGAAGGTGGGGATTAATTTTTTCTCCTTGTCTCATAACATTAGCCCACGCTGTTATAGAAAAGGTATTGGGTCTTTTAATATTAAGATTCTTTAAAAATTTTTGATGAAACTCTACAATTTTATCTCGTAAAATTTTTATTTCTATTTCAGGCCACTCTATTAAATTATAATGGCCATATCTAGAAGTTAAGCTGTTTGGCCCTAGATCAGTATACCCATCAAGAGAAGATTTTTTTACGGGGGGAAATTTGGAGATAATATTTTTTTCTTTAGATAAAATAATATTGGCAATTTTAGGACAATCAATAAAATTCGAGATATTTTCATGTCCCACAGAATAATCCCATTGTGGAGCAAAAGGTGTGAGTGGGGGGTTACTTTTAAAATTAAAAATTTTCATATCCAAGATCTTACTTCCTCTCCTAAAACTTCTGAAGCTATATTTATTTTTTTACGTAAAGATTTTACAATCTTAGTATCTACTGTTTCTTCAGCTATTATGTCGATGTAGGTTACTGATTTATCCTGACCTATTCTATGCGCTCGGTCTTCTGATTGCATTCTTTTCTCTAAATCATAACCATTAGAGTAATAAATAACAGTATTAGCTGAAACTAAAGTTAATCCATATCCACCAGTCTGCGGTGTGCCAACAAAGAATCTACATTCATCATTAGTTTTAAAATTCTTAATAGCCTTGTCCCGTTGTTCGGGAAGCGTCTTGCCGTAATAATGAACCACGGACCCCGGACCATGCTTTTTTTCAATTTCGTTTACAATAGTTTGTACATCATGTTGATAGTGGGCCCATATAATAGCTTTTCCTTCAATCTCTTCGATTATATCCATTAATTCAGATAACCTATTATTTTTAATATTTTGAATAGTGCCATCATCAGCAGAAAAATGACCACAAGTTATTTGATGTAAACGCATAAGTTGTGTAAGTGCGGTCATAGTTGTAATTGTTTTACCATTTAAAGTGGCGAGAGCCTCTTTACGCATTTGTTCGTAAACTTTAATTTGTTCTTTAGATAATTCTATTTCTCTTTTCATGTATATTTTAGGGGGAAGATCTAAACAATCTTCTTTTAATACTCTGTAAGAAAAAGTTTGTAGTCGGTCTGATAATTCAGACAAATTTTTAAAATGGCTTACAACTTGAATAGATCTACCTGAAATATGTAGTGTTTTCATTTCAGCATATCTGTTTCTAAACGCATAATAAGAAGTAAACTCTAAATGTTCAGGATCTAAGAACTCACATTGGCTATATAAATCCAATGGATTTTTAGTAACAGGAGACCCTGTCATTATTCTTCTATATTTAGCTAGTCCAGACAAATCAATTATATTATTTGTTCTTTTAGCCTTTGGATTTTTTATAGTTGTGCTTTCATCAATGGCCATAAGGGATCTATGGGAATTTAAAAACCGAGAAGCAAAATTTAACCCTTTATCAGTACTAAAAGCCTCTACATTCATAATTAAAATATGAAGATCTTCACCAGTTTCAAATAAACGATCTAATTTTTCTTTTTGTTTCTTATTAATATTAGATTGCCACATTACAGACACATTCTCTATATGTTTGGGTAAATGTGCAGGCAATTCTTGGTTGTACCAAGTACCTAAAACTCCTTTAGGAGCAATAATAAGAGCACCATCTATTTTTCCTTTATCATATAACATAGACATATTATCAATAAGAACCTTTGTTTTTCCAGTTCCCATTTCCATAAAATAAGCAAAAGTTTTTTTATTCCACGACTTTTCTAAAGCAGTGATTTGATGCTTATAGGGTTTTACTCTAAATTTATACTTCATAAATAATAAATTTTTTCTTTCTATTGACTTCTTATATACTATAACCTATATATTTGTCAATGTTAGAAAGAGGAAATAAATGTTTGCAGTAATGAGTGGGAGTAACGATAAATCTAAAGTCTATGTTATTCAAGAAATTGCTGGAACGCGTGACGGAAAACCAAAAATAAATATAATGGGTGCTGCGGAATATGGTACTTTTAAATTTTTATTGCCGGAACTTTCACAAATTATATTCTCACCCGGTCCTTTAATTTATAAATTAAGACAGGGTTTGAAAGATTATACTTCCAAAGATTATTTACTACTTACAGGCGATCCTGCAATCATAGGTGTTGCATGTTCAATTGTGTCTGATATAACTAATGGGAAGTTTAATTTTTTAAAATGGGACAAACAAGAAAGACGATACTATCCAATTGAAGTAAATTTATTTGAGAAAGGAAAAATAGATGAGTAAAATTAATTTTGAGAACGATCAACAAGACGTTCTAGAAAAGACAAGTAATATAGATAAGCTTGCCGATAAAATAAAAGAATTGCAAGCACATCAAAAACAATTAGAACTGCAAGAAGACGCAGTAAAACAAAAGAAAAAAGACATAGAATATTTATCGGGAGAAATTATACCGACTATGTTATCAGAAATGGGATTATCTTATTTAAAACTAGCTGATGGATCATCAGTAGAAGTTAAAACACATTATAGCGCCACTATAACTCAAGCCAATAAAGAGAAGGCGTTTAACTGGCTTCGTGATAATGGCCTAGGAGATATCATCAAGAATGATGTAACTGTTTCCTTTGGTCGAAACGAAGATAACAAGGCAGCAGATTATGCTGAACTTGCGAGGGGTCAAGGGCTACAACCGACACAAAAGCTGAAGGTTGAGCCTATGACTCTGAAAGCGTTAGTCCGTGAACGAATCGAAGGCGGAAAAGAAATGCCAACGGAACTTTTCAATGTATTCATTGGAAATAAAACAAACATAAAAAGGAAACAATAAACATGGAAAAAGAAATAGCTGAAAAGCAAAAAGCTGGAGCATTATCTACGGATATGTTCGAAGCTGATAAGCTCCAAGATACTGGAGCTTTAACACCAGAAGATCAAGCACTTCCGTTCTTGAAAATTTTGGGTCAATTATCCCCTGAAGTAAATAAAAGGGACGCTAAATATGTCAAGGGGGCAGAACCTGGCATGATAGTCAATACAGTTACAAACGAACTGTTTGATGGCGATAAGGGGGTAGATATCTTACCAGTGTATTATAGAAGACAATACATTGAGTGGAGAGATAGAGGTGATAGCGGTGGAGCACCGGTAAAAATATATGATGCCAGTGATGACCTACCTGCAACAACTAGGGACAAAGGAAATAAAGATAGATTAGCAAATGGTAATTATCTTGAAACTACTGCGTCTCATTTTGTTATAAAACTAAATGGAGTTCCTCAAAGAGCTTTGATTTCTATGAAAGCGACTCAATTAAAAATTAGTCGTAAATGGAATTCAATGATGAACAACATTGTTTTAAGAGGTAAGAATGGTCTATATCAACCGCCTTCTTTTAGTCATATTTACAAACTAAGAAGTGTACAGCAGTCTAACGACAAAGGTACATGGTTTGGTTGGGATGTGTCTAAGGTTGGGGAAGTAAGTGATCGAGGAGCATATGAGATGGCGAGAGCCTTCTCTCAATTAGTTTCAAAAGGAGACGTTGAAGCTAAACATACTTCTGATTCTAACGCCGGAACATCTAATAATAAAAGCCACTTTTAATGAATTCACCGTGAGGTGAATAGGTTGGGGCGGTTAAGCGAGAGTGGACCCGCCCTACCACTAAAATAATTATGAAGAATTTTATAGATTTATTTTCCGGATTGCAAAGAGCGCATGGATGTACCTACGTTGAAAAAAAGAACGCAGATGGTACTAAGATAAAAGGTAAATCCTTTGTTAAACGTGAACCAGTCACTGAACAACTTTGGACAAATCATTTAAATGGAATTGAACCAAGTTTAGGTATTATACCTATAGACGAAACTAATAAATGTAAATGGGGATGCATAGACGTAGATAAATATAATTTAGATCACAGAAAAATTATTACTTTAATTAACAATAATCAATTACCTTTAACTATGTGTCGTTCTAAAAGTGGAGGAGCACATATCTTTTTATTTACTACTATTCCAGTTGATGCTTCTTTGATGCGAGATAAGTTAAGTTCTATTAGTGCTTTTTTAGGATTTGGTAACGCTGAAGTTTTCCCAAAACAAGTTGAATTAAAATCCGAAGATGATACAGGAAATTTCCTTAACTTACCATACTTTAATCATGAAAAAACAACAAGATATGCCTTTAACTTTAAAGGTGAAGCTGTTACAATTTCGCAATTTTTTTTATCAGTAAAAAGACTTACCCCTCAAGAATTAGAGAAATTAGAATTAAAAAGACCAGACTCAAAATTTAAAGATGGTCCACCATGCATCGAATCATTAACTCAAACTAAATTAAGTGATGGTAGAGATAGAATTATATATCAATATATTCAATACGCCAAAAGAAAATGGCCAGAAGAATGGCAAAAACATATTAACAAATTTAACTACGATTATTTTGATCCACCATTAGATGATAAAACAGTTCAAGATAAAATAAAATATCATGAGAAGAAAGAACTAGGTTTTAAATGCAATGAAGATCCAATGTGTAATCATTGTGATAAAAAATTATGTCTAACAAGACCTTTTGGAATCAAAGGTCAATCTTTATTCCCTGATTTAAATGATTTACAAAAAGTAAATCTTGATGAACCATATTACTGGGTCAATGTAGATGGTGAAAGAGTTAAACTTAAAGACACATCTTATTTACAAGAGCAAAGATTATTTCAAAGAGCAGTGATGGAGCAGGTTAATAAAGTTCCGCCTACTTTAAAGAAAAAAGAATTTACAGATATGGTTAAATTACTATTTTCAGGAATAGAAATTGTTGAACCTCCAATGGGTTCTTCTAGAATTGAACAATTACTAGATCATTTAGAGGAGTATTGTACAGATAGAACAGCCGCAGGGGTTAAGAAAGAAGATATGATGTTTGGAAATGTATGGACGGATAAAGGAAAACACTATTTTATTTTTAGAGAATTTTTTAATAAGTTTTTATTAAAGAGAAGATGGACTGAAAAATATGATGAAACACTTATAATACTACGTGATAAATGCGGATGTGAAATTGTAAGAGAGACAGTAGGTAAGAAAAAAATAACGGTTACGAGCGTTAAGGAGTTTACTAAACAGGACAACGTTTATAGACCTAAACAATTTAAACCAAAGGATGTGTTTTAATATGAATGAAATGAGCAGTGATTTAGTTTTTTTAGTTGTACTCACAGCAGCATGGATATTAATAACATTATGAAAACAATAGTATTAGGACCACCAGGAACCGGAAAAACTACTACACTACTAAATGAAGTAGATAAATATCTAAAGAATACAGATCCAGATAAAATTGGATTTTTTTCTTTTACACAAAAAGCAGCTTACGAAGCTAGAGACAGGGCGATGAAGAAGTTTAATTTTAGTGAAGATGATCTACCTTATTTTAGAACACTACACTCATTGGCTTTTAGAAGATTAGGTCTAAAGAAGGAAGATGTTATGCAGTCTAAACATTATGAAGACCTGGGAAAGAAAATGAATGTACGATTAGATTATCATGACTATGATCATGACCAGACAGGAATATTTAGTACCAACAATGATATTCTTAGAATTATTCAATTAGCAAAATTAAAAAACATTACACCAGAAGAACAATATAATTTAAGAGAACATACTCAAGATGTCTCATTAAGAGATCTTCTTATTTGTTATAATGAATTGAAATCATACAAAAGACAATACAATCTTATTGATTTTACAGACATGATTACAGAGTTTGTAAAGTCAGATGCTTCACCAAAATTTGATGTTGTATTTTTAGATGAAGCTCAAGACTTATCTAGAGTTCAATGGAATATGGCTAAATCTATATGGGATAAAACACAAGATAGTTTTATAGCAGGTGATGACGACCAAGCTGTATTTAGATGGGCTGGTGCAGATGTGGATAGTTTTATCACACAAAAAGGAAGATTATTAAATCTTACTCAATCTTATAGAGTACCAAGAGCAGTTCACGATATAGCAATGAACATAGTGGGGAGAATCTCCAATAGAATTCATAAAGAATGGAAGCCACGGGTGCATGAAGGTTCATTAAGCTATTATCATGATTTTCAAAACATAGATATGTCTAAAGGAGAATGGCTAGTGTTGGGAAGAACAAGATATATGTTAAATGATTTAGAAAATGTTCTATACTCTAAAGGACTATTTTACAAAAATAAATTTAAGAAAGCATACGAGCAAGATCTATATGATGCGGTATTTGATTGGGAATCAGCGCGTAAAGGTAAGCCTATAAATGCAGATCAGATTGCAAGAATTGCTTCATATATGTCCCCTCAACATTATCAAAAAGAAGATATAAAATATTTAGACAAAGATCATTTTTATTCTTTAGAAGAACTCTATGATAAAAAAGGTTTACATACTAAACAGGTATGGTATGAGGCATTTGACCAGGCTCCTGAAGACCGGGTTAGATACATTAGAAGGATGAGAGAAAACGGAGAAGAATTAAATAAAGAACCAAGGATTTTATTATCTACTATCCATGGTGCAAAAGGGGGAGAATCACAAAACGTAGTTCTCTTAACTGATCTGAGTAGAAACACTCAAACGAACTATGAAAGAAATCCTGATGATGAGAATAGATTATTTTATGTAGGTGCAACTAGAACAAAGGAACATTTACATATTGTTAAACCGAAAGATATATACAAGAGTTTTAGAATATGAGCAAAACATACAAAAGACAGGTAGGCGGGAAACATTATCAATCGATGGTCATTCAGCCTAGTGAATTTATTAACAAAAACAACATACCTTTTGCGGAGGGGAATGCTATTAAATACTTGTGCAGGCACAAGCAAAAAAATCAGAAGGAAGATTTATTAAAAGCAATTCATTACTGTGAAATGGCAATAGAAAGGGACTATGCAGATACCAATATTTAAACCACAGACAGAATGGACAGCGCCAACAGACTTTCCAGATTTGTCTAAATACGACGAGATAGGAATTGACTTAGAAACAAAAGATCCAAACCTAAACAAAAGAATGGGTTCTGGTTCAGTTATAGGAGTTGGTGAGGTTGTAGGGATCTCTTTGGCTACATGTGATTGGTGTGCTTATTATCCTATTGCTCATGAAGGTGGGGGAAACTTAGATAGAAAGATGGTCCTTAAATGGTTACAGGATCAGATGAAGACTGATTCACTTAAGATATTTCATAATGCAATGTATGACGTATGTTGGTTACGTAGATTAGGTATTAAAATTAATGGTAAGATTGTTGATACAATGATTGCTTCTGCAGTTATAAATGAGAATAGATTACGATATGATTTAAATGGAATTTGTAGAGACTACCTTGGCAAAGGAAAAGATGAATCAGCATTATATGAAGCTGCTAAGTCCTGGGGGGTAGATCCTAAAGCAGAGATGTATAAACTTCCAGCTATGCACGTTGGTGCTTATGCCGAGCGTGATGCACAACTCACATATGAGTTGTGGCAGGAATGTAAAAAAGAAATTTTATACCAAGACCTTCAAGCTATATTTGATATGGAAACAGAATTATTTCCTGCTTTGGTAGATATGAGGTTTCTCGGTGTACGTGTAAATCAAGAACAAGCAGCGATCGAAAAGAGAACCTTAATAGAACAAGAGAAAAAGATGCTTGGTGAAGTGTTAGCAAGTACGGGGATAGAAGTACAGATTTGGGCTGCAAGATCAATAGCCAAGGTATTTGAAAAATTAGGCCTTCCTTTTGATAGAACAGAAAAGACAGGAGCTCCTAGTTTTACTAAGAATTTTTTAGCTAATCACCCTCATGATGTGGTGAAATGTATAGCTAAAGCTAGAGAGATTAATAAAGCACATACAACTTTTATAGATACCATTCTAAAGTATAGCTGTAAGGGCCGTATCCACGCGGAGATTAACCAATTAAGAGGTGATGGGGGTGGGACAGTCACTGGAAGATTTTCGATGAATAACCCTAATTTACAGCAGATTCCTGCACGTAACAAGGATCTTGGACCACGGATCAGATCACTATTTCTACCGGAAGAAGGTAATCAGTGGGGTTGTTTTGACTACAATCAACAAGAACCAAGATTGGTAGTTCACTATGCTTCCTTATTAAATTTATACGGAGTTGATGATGTTGTTCATGCTTATATGGAAGGTGACGCAGACTTTCACCAAATTGTAGCTGATATGGCTGACATACCTAGAAGTCAAGCTAAGACAATTAATTTAGGATTATTTTATGGTATGGGAAAAAATAAATTACAAGCTGAACTTGGTATTAGTAAATTACAAGCTGCGGATCTATTTAAACAATACCACGGTAAAGTTCCTTTTGTTAAAGCTTTAATGGACGCAACTATGGAGAGAGCCCAAGAAGGTGGTCAGATTAGAACTATTCTAGGTCGCCTTTGTCGCTTCCATCTATGGGAACCCAATCAGTTCGGGATCCATAAAGCATTGCCTCACGATGCAGCGCTCTTGGAACACGGACCAGGAATTAAAAGAGCATATACTTACAAAGCTCTTAATAAATTAATTCAAGGATCTGCTGCAGACATGACAAAAAAAGCTATGATAGAACTACATAAAGAAGGAATCACTCCTCACCTTCAGGTACATGATGAATTAGATATATCTGTTAGTTCAGATAAAGAAGCAGAAAAAATAAAAGAAATAATGGAGAACGCAGTAACACTTGAAGTTCCTAATAAAGTAGATTATGAGTTTGGGAAGAATTGGGGTGAAATAAAATGAGGATTGACTATGGCTTATTTAAATGCGAACATACCTGTAACATATGCACAAATAAGGAGAGAATATTTATATGACCTTAAACAACATCATGGCGAAGTTGAAGACTGTATTATCTTTGGTTTTGCATCTATCACGGGTAGGCCTATCTTATTCCATGCAATTATGGAAAACGGCGCTATCTTCTATCGTCTCCCGATATCTGCCTTCATTCAAAGAGGCTTTGATATCAGCGAGGTTCCTAGGCCTAGACTTGATGAGCTGGAGCTTTGGAATTGTTTCAGTTATTATCCTTCTGTTACTACTTTCGATATTCTAGACGGACAATCAGGAAAATACTTTGGAAAAGATAAGAAAACCCATAGGGGTGCTTATCTTTTTACGGTTGATTTTGCCCACCCAGAGAGTAATATAGTAGATACTGATCATTCTGAGATCCCGCACGAACATAAGTGCGCACACATAATGGCCCTTGAAGATGGCAATTATGCAGCACAACCCAACAATCGAATACTATGGGACATACCTTCCTTTACAGTGAAGAATGAAGTCCCTGATTGGAAAGTGCAAACCAGTGAATGGAATGTAGAAGACACTGGTAAGTGGAAAACAGAAGATACCGATAGGTTCTTCTATAACATTGAGGAGAAAAAAAATGATGATAAAAATTAAAAGATTCGTTAGAAAAATTTCTAACTGGGTTGTAGACCAATATAATAAATATAATAATTAAGCCAATGACACATAGATGTAAGAAATGCAGCTGTAAATGTCATTGTGGCCAAGAACTCCACGCAGATGTTTACGGTGTTTGTACCTGTGAGAAATGTACTTGCGGCCATAAAAAAGAAGAGGTCGTAGATGACACTCAGGAATGTGAAGTATGTCAATAGGAGGCCGCGTGAACTATAAATTCACATTAATATTATTTATATTAATAGCACTACTAACTGTTGCTGGTGCACCAATCGTGCAGTCAGCAGAAACACAAACAAACGTTTCGGGCAGTAATACGAGTATCGAAGGGGGCTATACCGGAGGAGCTACAACATATGAATCGGGTAGCTCATCAAGCACAACCACAAATAGTACGAGTAATAGTAATATAAGATCAGCACCTCCAACATCTAGCGCACCTTCATATAATTCTATGACACAAGATGTGTGTGCTGTAGGAGCTTCAGCTGGAGTACAAACTTTTGGTGTGGGTATTTCAGGGGGAAAACATTTTATAGATAAGAATTGTGAAAGATTAAAACTAGCAAGAATTTTAAATGACTTCGGTATGAAAGTTGCAGCAGTTGCAATCCTCTGCCAGGATCCCCGCGTATTTGAATCAATGATACAGGCTGGCACCCCGTGCCCTATCGATGGAAAAATTGGTAAAAATGCACTGGTTCTTTGGAATAAATATCAATTTGAAAGACCTGATTTTAATGCATATGTTAAACGTATGGCAAAAAGAGAAAAGACTGATGAAAAAAAACAAAAAATAAATAAGAAAAATAAGAAAAAGGCTAAATGATTTGGATTCTAGCAATAATAGTAGGAGGTTGGTATGCGATATATAACATTAATAAGTTTGCTGATTATGTTAATCCCTACAATTTTACTAGCAGAAAATGATACTGCAACATCAACAAATATACTACCTAACGCAGGTACAACATCATCAAGTTTAGATAACCATAATTTAGATGGTGTCAATTCAGGCACAGGGAGTTTATCCAATAACTCAACCCATAATGGTTTTACCATAACTTGTGGCACAGTAATTGAAGGAAACTGTGGTAGAGCATTTAGTGGTGAACTAGAATCAAGTCGTGACATGAAAGTAGGTGCAAGTGATACCTTAATAGGAATTGATGGCACTGAAGCAGGCACAACATATACTACAACGCAGAGAAAATTAGATGGTGGTATACAATTAAATAGTTACTTTAGTGTACAAAACTGTGAAGATGGCAATAGTTCTTTTAGTTGCGGATCTTCAACAGGGGCAAATGATAGTTATAATTTACATGTAAAAATTAAAGATGCTGATGGTAATACATTGGCTGAGATGACAACAACTAGATTAGATGATGCAGGATATAATGCAAACAGTGCAAAGTTCCATGACAATTTAGTTTGGAATGGTACTGGTGGAGCATCTTATGAATGGTACTGGCAAGGATTTGATGGTTCTGAAAGTACATCAGAATTAAGAGGACCTAATTTATTGGGTGCTGAGTTATTATTAGATTTTCCAATTGATGATCACGAGCCCTTATCTGCACAAGAGATAGAAGATATTAATGAAGCTTTAAATACAACAGAACTTACAGAAAATGAAATCTATGACATTATATCTGGTCTGGAATCTATGATTGAAGAAGAATTTTTTGCGTCAGGTACTTTAGAAGAGGGTGCTAGATTAGAGTTAAGTATTGAAGAAACAGGTTTAACATTTGAAATAGCATCTAAAGAAACTGGAGCCATTGTAATGGAAGCACCAATGGTACAAGAAAAATTTGGAAGTGTTATGGAAGAGATGCCTATTGAAACATTAAAAGAAGAAATGGTTGCAATGGTTCAAGAAGAAATGCCTTTTATGGAAATGATGGAAGAAGTATCAACATCTACTATGGAAGAACCATCTGAAGAAGAACCTATGATAGAAGAAAGAGTTGCAAGCGCTCCTACAAAGATGATACAACCCGCAAATGAAGAAAAAGAAAAAATTGAAGAAAAAAAAGAAGCAGTCCAAGAAGAAGAAACAGTCGAAAAAGAAGAAAAAGTAGCTGTTGCCCAAAAGGAAACTGTCAAAGAAGAAGCGGCTTCTAAAAAAGAAGAGTCCGTTAGCAAAACCGCTGTTCCTACAAAGAAAAAACTTAAGCAGAAAAAAGTACGATCGAAAAAAACTCAAAAGCCCAAGCTTAATAGCATAATGGCTAAGATTGATGCCAAGGTTAAAAATCCTGTTAAAAATTTACAATTAAAAAATCTTATAAAGATGGATGCAATGACTAATGACCAGGCGTCATTAGCTTCTTATAATGTGCCTTTTTATGAAGAAAAGGATATTTATTTAAATCAGTTAAATATATTTGATAACCGACAGATTTATGATAGTGTAAACTTGGCGAGCTATATCAAGACGGATAAAGTCGCAATCAAAGCGAACGCTTTGCATGAGATCAATCTCAAAAAACAAAGATTATTAAAAGAACTGGAGATGTTAAAAAATGGCAAAATTTAATCTAAAAGATCAACTAGCAGGTATTGCTGCATTAATAGCAGCCATTGTTGCTATTGGTGGTGGTTTTGTTAAGTATGGTGAAATTACAACTAAACTTGACGCAATAACTGAACAAGCTGCACCTGATCTTACCCCTCTTGCTCAAAATATTGGTAATGTTAATGCGGGTATGGCAGAAAATCAAACCAGTATAGCAGTAATGCAAAAAGAAATTGACTTACTAAAATTGCAATTAGAAGAAATTAAAGTAAGTACGTCTAATCCCCTATCACAATAATATGGCCCTCAAAATATCAGAATCCGCTGCTGTGCAGATGCCGATGAAAACGGTTGCTAGTCTAATTATTCTCGTCGCAGCCGGCGTCTTCGCTTATACCGAACTGACAGCCAGATTAGTAAGCTTAGAAACATCAAGAGAATTATTTTCTGCTGATTTACTTAAAAAAAGTGAACAGTTACCTGTGGACCAGGAACAGCTAATGCTTCTGGAGGATCTTTACAAAACTACGGAGAAGATTGAAGTAAGAATTGAAGACATGATGCACAACAAAGTTAATATAGAATTTTTACAAAAACAGACTGATAAACTTTTACAAGATGTTGAGATCCTAAAAGATAAAGTTAGAGCCAATAGAAATGGAAACGCGCACTAATGCTTCCTAATAATCCTTTTACTGTTCAGATGGTAGCGATGTATACATTTATTGTGTTATACTTAGTAATGGATTTAGTATTCTAATGCCTAGACCTGTAAGAAAATGGATTGTTAAATTAAGAATGTGGTATGCAGATATTAGAGGACATCACGGAAGAAGATGGGATTATGAACCTGGGGACTATTATATGGGGAGAAAACGTAAAAAATAATGGGAAGACAGATTAGTAATAATAGTTTATATATTTCCCATGATTGAAAAAATAAGACATATAAAAACAAGAGCCAACGCATACTTAGACAAATATGCACTAGAATATAGAGTTTTAGTTTTACTGGCTATCATATATCTTTTTATCGTTTCATAATAAGGATTTTTTATGGAACCTTTTGTGTACATACTTGTTATTTTGTGGATAATGGGAGTATCGGAGTAAAATTTTTATGGAGATTGTAATAGCACTTTTAATGTTTGTAGATCACGAGATCAAGGAACACAGAATTCAACCGTCAATGAGCGTCTGCCTTAAAGGTAAGCGGGAAGCCTCTCGCCAACTTAATGATAACATAGAATACAAATGCATTAAAACTAAAGCAGAATTAGAAACTAATATTGATGGAACACAATCCATTAAAAAAATAATCTTAGAATAATGAGTAAACCTCTTTCATGCAAAGTTTGCGACTGCCCTTGTCATTGTGACTACCCCGAGCATTCTACATGGGGCGGACCACCAAGTGAATTCAGCGGTAAATGTAGTTGTGAAACCTGTATACACGAGGAATAGAAATCCTATTGCAAGAGATCTGAAAAATGTTAAGTATAGACCTAGAATAAAACCTAGTAAGAAAAAAGTCTATGTCAGAGAGAATAATAAATTTAAATTCGTAGGATATGAATAATAAATCAACAACACTTCAAACAGAAATTGTTACTGGTACATGTCCTGAATGTACTTTCAATACCATATTAGTCGGTTTCAGTAATGCTTTCTATAGATGTACAAATTGTGGTAGTGACTTAGAGCAAAAAGTAAATGGGCATATTAAATACATGCCAATTAAAGATAAGAATACTCGTATGAAACTACGAGTGGATAATTGGGATGGCTAAACGAGCACTCTACGGGGTTAACACATACGTTAGACGTACTAAACCTAAAATAGGTAGACATAAAAAACGTATGAACAAATCAGAAAAAATAAATTACAAACCCACGCGTGGACAGGGGAGATAATGGAAGAGATCGTAATGATCACTCTGTTTACTTTAACGTTCATGGGGAAGGTAGAGACGACTTCTTTCGAGATTGCGAGTAAACAAAGCTGTGTTTCTTGGTGGCACCTTAATATAAAACCCCTACCTATTAGACAAAGACCTGTCAGCAGACGCAACTATCGCGTGTATAAAGGACTACATGTAATAGATTATAGATGCCATTGACAAAACTCCTAGAATAACCTATATATATTATATGAACCTAAGGAAAAGCGATGATTCCAAGAGGAAGTCTTGGTAAAGCTGTTCTCGGCAGAGGCTCCGCTACATACCGTAGCCAAATCGGTTGCAATGGAGTGCTGGCTCGTTAAGGCGAAGAGAAATAACTTAGGCAGGTGGGGCTGTATCCGAAACGAGGTTAGCCCCATCTGAGATGAAAAAACTATGAGATACAGCTATAAAGTAAAAGAACAAGGAACTGATAAGGAAGAGACTATAGAAGCCATGAGTCTTAAAAGACTTATTAAGAAATTAGATCCTAAAAAAATTTTTGAGATAGATTATATCAATAAACAAGGATCTGAATGTAAGAAATTAATAACTAATGGAGGCTACAAAATAGTATGAAAACTAAACCAACCATCCTGATATGTATGCCGTGTTATGATGACGTTAAGATTAACACGATGCTATCTATATTTAAGATGGCCAAAGCGCTAAGTAGGAGTGGTATTGAAGTGGGAATAAACACAATGAAATCGCCACTTATTCACCAAGCTAGGAACTATTTAACAGCTACATTTTTAAAATCTAAATACTCACATCTATTATTCATAGATTCAGACGTAGAGTTTGAACCTGAAGCTGTCGTTAAAATGATGGTGGCTGATAAGGATATTATATGTACTCCATATAGAACTAAAAGTTTAAACCCCGCCCTTCATAACTACACGGTTGAGTTTAAGAACCCTGATGATATTCCTATATTACCAGGAGGCTTAGTTGAAATAGAAGCCGGACCTACAGGAATCATGTTAATTAATCGAAAGGTCTTTGAAAAATTAATGGATAAACATCCAGAGTTAAAGATTAAGAATAGAGCTGCTGGACCAGGAAAGAGTCAAGGCGATGAACTTAAAGATGAACATCAATTCTACTATAACTTCTTTGATTTTAAATTTGAAAATGGATATTCTATGGGTGAAGACGTTGCTTTCTGTAGACTTGCCCGAAAAAATAATATAAAAATTTATGCTAATATAGATTCTCAAACAGCCCATCATGGTGGGTTTGTATGGAGAGGGGCTTTTAAGGATAGATTAATAGATGAAGAAAAGGGAAAAAAGTAGAAAATGGGACGGAAGATCAAGGATTTCCACCGACCAGTATAAAAAAAATTGGGATGATATATTTGGAAACAGAAATGTTGTTCGAACAGAAGCAAGCTTCATAAGTCAAGATTACGGAGAGGATAAAACCTACGAAAATGAAAGTTCTAATAGTACTATTACTGACAACGACGAGTCTCGAACAGATAAAGTATCCCCTAAAAAATAACCAGACGTGCGAGCAACAGATGTCCACGTGGCGTGATGCAAATGTCACGTACTACGACACACGGAACACGGATCACGGACCACAAGGATGGTATACAACCTCAGGTAGTTTATTGGTTGGTTATATTTGTGAATAAACCTATCTCAACGAGGGAATCGGAGATAGGTATAAAGGTGAGAAAGTGAGATCCCTATACCACACTTTAGACACAATTACAAGGCGGTAATTTCATAACAACCATATCTAACAGATAATCTATACTTATTAACATTTTCATATCCTTCAGCCTGTAGTAATTCTAAGCTTCTAAGGGGACCAGCGCCAATGCACTCAGCCCACTTTGTGTATACCTGTGGCATTTCAACCGGGGCTTTACATTCTCCGGATAAAAATGAACACACCTGTAATATTAATAAAAACTTCATTGACATGTATAGAAAATCCTATATGTTAGTGGTTATGACAGACATTAATAAATACAGAAATGTGTCTCTAACACATGACACATATAATACTTTAAAGAAGTTGTCCAAAGTTTTGTTACCAGGTGGTACACCTTTGTCAATTTCTAAAACAGTAGAAACGTTAACAAACGAGAAAGCAGAGAAACTAAATGGGAAGATCAACCCAAGGTCCAGCAAATAGTAACGCCATAGAACTTAACGGTGCAAGAAAGGAACCGGAAGAAAATTTATGGACAGCAGTACTAACAAAAGCTGCTGACGACGCGCTTTTCACTACCGATTATAGAGAAGCTTTGCTATCAATCAATTGGTTTGAAACTGGAGGGCGAGACTTTAGAAACGTCTGCCAACTAGCTGGTAGAGACCATGCGTATGTTTTTAAAAAGATATCGAAACAAGTTAAAGAAAGAAAACAGAAGATAAAGGAATGGGAAGACGGAATAAAACAGAGAATAGAGGATGGCATGGCTAGAAAAACGGCTTTGTGGTCCCTACAAAAAAGAGGAAAAGGAAGAGCAAAAGGTAGAAAACATAAAGGAGGATATCATAGTGGAGGACCGAGAATTCAGATACAACACACCTAAGCCACAGTCACACATTTGCACAAACTGTAAAGGCAACGGCTACATTAAAATAGATACCATACACGGCAAAGATCAGATAAAACAATGCTGGATATGTGATTCGAAGGGGGAACTTGAAAAATATGTACAAGCAGATGTTGATAAGTTTATCTATAATTTTTATTTTAGGGGGGTGTAAGAGCGCTGAGTTTGACCCCAAAGTCTCTGTTATTAAATGGACACTTAAGAATGGTTCTAAAGTAGAAAAAAATGAGCAGAGAGATTGAACTGGCATATCTGTCAGGAGTCTTTGATGGAGAGGGTTCAATGGGAATGTGGTCTAAAGGAAGAGATAAAAGTCCCGCATTTAGACTTCAAGTTGAAATGGGGGATGGAGATACTGTTTTAAGGTTCTTAACATTTTTTCAAAAAGGATCTATAACAGGGAGACAAAGGGATGAAAAATATAAAATGATGTATCAATGGAGAGTAAACGGGGAAGATGCTAAAGTGGTAGCAAGAGAGATGATGCCCTACTTGTCAAGAAGGAGACAATCTCAGTTTGTAGAGACGGTTAAAGAATGATTACCATTCCAGATTTAATTACATTAATAATATACTATATTAAAAAAACAATCGATTACCCATTACGATTCATGGAATCCTTCGGAAGTTGGATGCATGTTTATGGATGGAGTAAACGATGGGATAACAGACAAAAAGGAACGGCCTATGCCAAAAAACCAAAAGTCTACTAAAAAGAAAGATCCTAGACGACCCATTACTGGAAAGGAATGGGTTACAGGTTATCGTGAATGGATAAAAGAAAATAAAAGAATAATAATGAAGGAGTTAAAGAAACATGGATAAGAAACCAGGAGTACCATACGTCTTCTATAATTGGGGGCCTTGTTTAATAAGACTTAAAATATCAGAAGCTTTTCAACAAAGATTATTAAAAGAAGGTTGGGCCAGTCGTAAGGAATCTTTAACTATGAATAAGAAGTTGGCCGGAATTATTAAGGAAGAATACTCCTATAGAAATCATGGAATGTTTGTTCCAGAGTTTAGAGATATATTTGATTTATATCATCACGCCTATAAGAACTATAAGAGAAAACCTGCGGATGAGAAAGATGTCCCACCTAAATATTTATTGAGAGCGTTATGGGTTAACTTCCAAGGGCCTAACGAATTCAATCCACCTCACGATCACTCTGATGCATTATCGTTTGTAATCTATTTACAAATCCCCGATGAACTGAAGAAAGAAAACAAAGCCTATATAGGTAAATCAGCTGGACCAGGTGGTATTCAATTCTTATATGGAGCGGGTTCTGATCGGAAGTATATATCTTATCAGTCTCACTTCCCCGAAGAGAGAGATATGTTTATCTTTCCAGCTTCACTGGCTCACTATGTTGCGCCGTTTAGATCAGATTGTACTCGTATATCTGTGTCGGGAAACATAGCGGACTCAGTGCCTCTTAATGCGTTGCCAAAGGATGTAGCTTTCGAACAAGCTAAGGACCAAGACGCAGCT